>ERZ773265.684-NODE-684-length-19716-cov-5.056762_pt1 | contig 19716 bp, 9 predicted proteins | sample MGYA00580512_ERZ773265 | MGnify/ENA primary metagenome ERZ773265 (study PRJEB29015, sample SAMEA2738169) | human oral metagenome | biome: human oral; feature: human-associated habitat; material: saliva | place: China | collected 2183 ... | reverse complement strand
CGTGCGGTCTTCCAAGACCAGCACGTAATTGTCATTGCTGTTTGATTCCATAATTATTTGTTGTTGAATGATTAAATTATTATCAATCAGCAAATATACAAGGCAAAACCATGTAAATACAATCTTGCGGATAGATCAGGAAATAGAAGGATATAAAAGGATGTAAAGTATCATAAAAACATTTTTTAAGAATTATTTGTTTATACAACTAAAAGTTTCTACCTTTGTACAGCATCTAATACATATAGATGTGTTAATTATCACCAGAATATGGTGAATAAACAAATAATAAGAATCAGAATAGAATCGAATCGTGTAATACATCATATGCAGTTTAAACAGAGTGAGCTACTGAACTTCAAATTTATATGTCAAAATAATTTTTATTCACTATGTGGCCATTTAATTACTTTAAAAAGAAGCGAGAGAAAGCGGGAAGAGAGCATCTTTATCAAAAAGAAGAGGCTCCTCTTCACAAGTTGAATCAAGAGAGTATAGCTTGTGAAAGAGTTGATCTGGCTGAGGAGAATCATGGTAAAACTTCAAGGAAAGAACGGGTGGAAGCAGAATTTCTCCAACCATTTACCTTTAAGTCGAATTGTCATCAGCGATACGAAAATGGTTCTCCTGTAAAAGGGGAACAAGAGTGTTCTCGGACTGTTTCTGTAATTAAAAACACGAATGGACATCCGAGCTACAGATTAGAGCCAGGAATTGGTTATATCGTTAAGATATACAATGATGACCTTGGCAAGCCTAATATGTCTGATAAACCAATGAAAGTTATCCGTAAGACAGAGACTTTCATAGAACTTCGCGGCTTTCCTATCGATGCACAATCTCCTTTTGGATGGCAGGAAGTGGATTATAGCGACTACGGCTTTATTGTGTATTACAAGAATGGGCAAGTTGAGAAATGTGTTTTACATATGTATGATAGAAATGTCCGAATCGAATATTATAAGAAAGAAGTTTCTTATCAAAAAGAACAAAAAATAGAGAAAGACATAGCTCCATCTAAAATAGAACAGTCAAACGAAATTACTGAATCAGAAATGTTTGTGATGGAAGCATTGCTGCAATTATCAGTAGGAAATGATGGAGATGCAACATATCATCCATTGTTTAAAGCATGGCGTTCTTTCCAAAGAGATCCTGAGCAGCTCAAGAAAATAAAGGATTGGGAAAAATTTGGAATGGGATTGATGATATTCCTTTCTTATGGCACAGTCTCTGATATTGATGACAAACAGCAGCTGGCAAGTGTGGCGTATCTGTTCCTTAGTAAAGCAATAAAGAAATCGCCACAAAATATCAATCTTTATAAAAATAGACTAATTCTGATAATTTCAAACCGTGAAGCATTTGAATATACAGTCTCTTCTGTTATTAATAAAGATGATGGTTTAATGTTTATGAATTCATTTCCTTTTAAAGCTCGTGATGCAATGTTCAAAATGGAATTTGCGGACCTCCTAAGAGATCCAAAATTATTAGGCATAAATATACTGGAGCATAGATATCTAGATTTAAAAAATAAGATTTCCAGTGGTTTCTTTGGTCCTAACCAAGATTATACAACAGTGCGAAACGAGGGAAATGAATTACATCAAGATATTCTTGAATTTCTTGAAAATAAAGTTATTGAAAATGGTGATATAGACTTCTAAACATGGCATCTTGGAAGGATACAGATATTATTATTGATGGGAAGCCTGTGAAGGCACAGGCTCCCATTATTATATCTGCGAGTAGAAGTACGGATATTCCTGCTTTCTATGCAGAATGGTTCTTCGATCGATTAGAGAAGGGATATTCCGCATGGACAAACCCTTTTAATGGTGTTAAGTCGTATGTTTCTTACGAGAATACACGCTTTATTGTGTTCTGGTCGAAGAATCCACGTCCTTTATTGCCATACTTGCATATATTGAAGGAGCGTAATATTAAATGTTACATTCAATATACACTGAATGATTATGAAGGCAATCAGTTAGAGAAAGTTCCCCCTCTCTCCACCCGTATTGAGACCTTTAAGTTATTAGTTAAGGAATTAGGAGTTGGGAGTATTGTTTGGAGATTCGACCCAATGATTCTAACAGATGATATTTCCATAGAGACCTTACTTGATAAAGTAAAAGGTATAGGTGACTCTTTAATGGATTATACAGAGAAGCTTGTGTTCTCGTATGCAGACATTGCGACCTACAAAAAAGTTAAATATAACTTAGAGAAAAGCGGTGTTCCCTATCATGAGTGGACCGTGGAGCAGATGCAGGAGTTTGCTGCAAAACTCTCCGAAATGAATAGAGAGCGGGGATGGAACTATCAGTTGGCAACCTGCAGTGAGAAGATTGATATTGAGAGATATGGTATTCTCCATAACCGTTGTATTGATGCAGACCTCATAACTCGGTTAGCATGGGACGATAAAAGGCTGATGGACTTTATGAAGGTAAAGGTTAAGCCAATGCCTTCCCCTTCCTTGTTTGACGATGCTGACGATTTGCTTCCTGAAGGAGCCATTCGTCTTCCTCATAATCAATACTTTATTAGTGTGCATAAGAAAGATCCTGGCCAAAGGGCTTTATGCGGTTGTATGGCAGCAAAGGATATCGGTGAGTATAACACTTGTCCACATCTTTGTGAATATTGTTATGCCAATACAACCAAGGAACGTGCTATAGAAAACTGGAAGCGACATCAACAAAATAGGAACGCAGATACAATTACAGGTAAATAATTATGTCCGACTTTATACGATTGTTTAAGGAAAAAGGTAATTTATCATTCATAGGAATGAGAGAAGCTGCGGAGTCTCTCCTTCCTGTGGAGCGGATTGAACGCGACAAACTTTACCACGATTTAGACAGGGGTAAAGGGATTTTAGACGATGAGGCCCACCTGAATATGTATTTGCATAGCTTTGGAAAGATGCACAAAGCTAAGCTTGATGTTGCATTTGATGCTATACCCAATTTTGCGCAATTACTATCAGAAGACTTTGAAATCTACGACTGGGGTTGTGGGCAAGGTACGGCAACTATATGTCTTTTAGATTTTCTATCTTCTTGTAATATTACACCAAAGTTATTGAACATTAATCTGATAGAACCATCTAAGGCTGCTGTTAAACGTGCATCAGACGCTATAGCTTGTATTAATTCTAATTATACTGTCAAGACTATCACGAAAGATTTTGATAGTCTATGTGTGGATGACTTTGAGAAATCTAATCATAGAAAGATCCATTTATTTAGTAATATCTTGGATGTAGAGGGCTTCGACTTAGCTAAATTCATCTTTCTTTTTCAACAATCGTTTAATGCTGCCAATACATTCATCTGTATTGGTCCCTATTACTCCAACTCCCGAAGGATTAGCGAGTTCATTGCTGCAACTGATCCTGACGAGATGTTTGCGATAATGGACAAGGATAGAGGAGAATGGGTAAACCAATGGACAATCTCTTTGCGTATATTTGATAAGGCTTTCGAGCGTGTAGAGGCTATTAGGGATATTAGAAAACGTATTGAGGAGTCCCACAAACAAGATCAGTTCTTTGCGGGTTACGTATTGGATGCTGTAGCCGAAGAATATCAAAATGCTCAAGGCTCTAACGAGGCAGAGAGTCTTTATCGCTCATTATCCGTATTCGATGTAAAATCAAACATTCAGTTGGGTGTATATGATAAGTGTGATGCTCAATTGGCAGTACTGGCAAACATTGTTTCTCGTGGCCTTCCAACGAAAGCTCCTATATTAGTAGAGGACACGTTCTCAAGCTTATTTGGTATCTCACAAAAACCTGCAGAAGGGGCGATACTTAATTATGAATCAACTCATTCTATTTCTTCTCAACAAATCTATGAAGCTTTACACGTTATAGACCCACGTTTTAATGCTGAATACTACAATGGGGATATGTTGGGAAGTAGCTTTGAAAAAGGCTTCATAGAGCATACCTTAAAGAATAGTGAAAACGAGTATTTGATACAGGTTCTTGAACCTCATCGTCCTCTTTCGACAATTGTTGACATTCCTGACAGCACCTTTCACAAAGAACAATGTGTGGACTTTGCTATGAATATACCGTATGGCAAGTCTCTTACAGGTTTTATAATAGAGAAGGACAGTAAGCTCTATCACAGTAATATCTTCCAACGGCATCGTGATGAACAACAGGGCGAAGAATCTACAACACAAGGCGAGAGGACATACAACATAAAAGAGTTGAAGGTTAATTCTTTCCTTCACAGCTGGAGAGAAGAGGAATCAACGAGACAGTATCTGCAGATATTAGAGGCAAATTGCAGGAAAGAGTTATCTGGGACGTGGAATGAAACCCTACAGATTGTGCTTTGTCCGTTGGCAATAGCAAGACTTGAACGAGTCTTGATAGAGGCTTTAATGGCAGGATGTCTTAAGAAAGACGCTACAGAGTGGAATGTTGTGGTCGTAGAACGCGACGTACCTTGTGCGGCGATAGCCGTAGAGGTTCTGCAAGAAAAGATTAGGAACATCTATTCTCTATCAGGGAAAAGCAATCCTTTGCCCAGCATTAATCTTTGTGTTGTCTCTACTGCTGAATTTGCTGAGTCACCCTTACACTTGGAGCAGACAGTTAATTTGGAGATACCACACAAACATTTTGATGTCTGCGTGGATATCTCTATGTTATTGCGTGATAATATTGATGCCCTTCCACTTACTATCAAAGCTGATGCTGTTTATATCGTTCGTTCTTCTCACTATCAGAAGAGACATCGAACTATCTGTTCTGCAAAGAACATTCAATACCCTCCGTTGGTAGTCAAAGATACTACTGGTAAATATGTTAACATACCAGAGCATGAAAATGTCTTGACTTATTTCCTACGTGACATATTCCGTAAGCCTTCCTTCCGACCAGGACAGTTGCCGATTATCAGTCATTCTTTGGCAGATAAAACGACTATCGGACTACTTCCTACGGGTGGTGGAAAATCTCTAACTTATCAGATTTCATGTATATTACAACCCGGTGTATCGATTATAGTTGACCCATTAGTATCATTGATGGTCGACCAAGTCAGGGGCTTACGCAGTGTTAGAATAGATGCCTGCGAATGCGTTAACAGTAGTATGAATAGTAGGGAGAAAGCCGATAAGCTGAATATGTTGCAGAGAGGAGCCGTACTATTTATGTTGCTATCTCCTGAGCGGTTTATGATGCCAAACTTCCGAGAAAGTTTGGTTTCAATGACCGAGAAGAATCATGTCTTTTTCTCTTATGGTATCATAGACGAGGTGCATTGTGTCTCAGAGTGGGGGCATGACTTCCGCACATCCTATCTTCATTTGGGTAGGAATATGATTAACTTCATGCACACAAAGTCTAAACGCCCGTTGTCTATCATCGGACTTACTGCAACGGCCTCTTTTGATGTGCTAGCCGATGTCGAGCGGGAACTTACATTAGGGGGTAATTTGACAATTGACAGCGAAGCGATTGTCCGCCCAGAGAATGATGCACGCCCAGAATTGACCTATCGTATCATAGAGGTAAAAGCAAACTTTGACTCGATAAAAGAAGATGAAAATCCTTATTTACTGAATGCGAATGTTGATGAGTGGAAACTCAGAGATATCGTAGCCGACGCTAAGATAAAAGAGATGTCTGTGCTTCTCGATACCATACCTTCGCAACTCGAGGAAATGAACAGACACAACTCAGAATGTGCGCTGGAGTATTTCGATAAAGAGAGCTTTTATAACCCCGACGAAGAAAACAAATACCCTTATGCAGGAATCATTTTCTGTCCTCATGCTAAAGGAACTTTTGGAGTAAACGATAATGATCGGGGAACTCGAGCAGGTATCTCTACTGTCCTAAAGTCAAAAAAGGAGAAGTTACAGATTGGTACTTTCGTGGGGGGTGACAAGCCTTCTGGTGATATGTCGTCATTCAATAATAATGACATGAATGTAATGGTAGCCACAAAGGCCTTTGGTATGGGTATTGACAAACCAAATATCCGCTTTACCATTAACGTTAACCACCCTTCGTCCATAGAAAGTTATGTCCAAGAAGCCGGACGTGGGGGGCGCGACAAGAAGAATGCTATTTCTTATATTCTTTACGAACCTACGGAATTTATCCATCTGACCATGGATAAAATAAATGACATCCGCTTCTATATGGGAGAGGATGACCCACTTTGGCTTTGGAATTATAATAATAGATATATTCTGTCCGATGATTTCACTTCCTTTTGTAAGGAGGCAGGGGGAACGGACGAACAGGTTAAGAAGCTTGTCGACATAGTCCATAGGAATGGTTATCTTGAGAATGTAGATAAAGGTATCGACCTATGGTTCCATAATAATTCATTCAGAGGCTTGTTGAAGGAAAAAGTTATTCTCCATGAGCTGACTGATCGCATCTTGAATATAAAGCCAACTTATGTCGTGGAGATTCAAGGGAAGCTACGTGAAATGATGGGTAATGACGACATCTGCTTGAAGGTTAATCTGTCGAAGGATACTATAACTATTTTCTCTAAGGAAGATAGTAAAAAACAGTATGGCTATGTCTTCTTGAATTCGTTGCGTCCGTCATACAATTATATCGGCTTTGAAGATGAGATCTGTTCGAAAATTACAAATACACTTATTAACATCCTTAAAACTTACTCAAACCATTCTGCTAAAGGGCTTCTCACACCATTGGATGGTGGAAGTAACCTAATGGCTGGTATTTACCACGCTATGTCTCAAGCTGACAAAGACGGGTATGTCTATGTAACAGTATCGTGGGAAAATCAAATAAAACAAGCCCCAAATAATTTCGATGCAATGTTGAAAACTGAAATTACAAATATTGCTAAGAAACAAAAATGGAAAGACATTGATGAAAAAAGATATGGAGAACTACAAACAAATAAGATAGGAGACTTCAACGATTTGCTTACGCAGATTGCAAAACGCTCCAACGATTCAAGATGGTTATGTTATCATGCCGACAAGGCTACATATCAGAATTTAAAGTTCATTTTTTACCAGAAACGAGACAAAGATGATACCGATAAGGCTATCTATCGACTTTGTTGTATAGGTCTGGTAGAGGACGTTACTATAGACTATCTGTCAGAAACTTATGAACTTAAAATCCGTAATCGTTCAGACCAAGAGTTTCAACAGTGTATGCTTGATTTCTTCAAGAAATATTACTCTTCGGAGCAAGCTGAGAAGAAAGTTGCTGAAATCGACAATCAGAAAGGACGTAACTACCTCGATAAGTGTTTAGGGTATTTGACGGCTTTTGTCTATACTAACTTGGAGAAGAAGCGTTATCGCGCCATTGATGATATGCGTATTGCTTGCGAAGATAGCATCACCGAGCGATATAAAAGTGGCAATGATGATTGGCTAAAGGAGTTCATTCACCTGTACTTCAACTCTAAATATGCACGCAAAGGCTACAAGTTTGGTGATAGACACTATTCGCTTATGGAGGACACCGACGAACAGGGACTGGATGGCTTTGAAGTCGTAGAGAAATATATACGGGCGATGACGGAAGATGGCTCTGGCAGTGAGGTTGACAATGTCAAACACCTCTATGGTGCAACATTACTTTGCCTACGTGCTCATCCTGAAAATGCTGCACTTCAGTTGTTACTTACTTATTGTATCACATTTCTTGGTGCTGGAAACAATGAAACATTAAAAACAACGGCTTATAACAGTTATATAGAAGGTTTTATGTCACTTTATGGGACTATGGGATATGATATGTGGAACGTACTGGAAGTATTCAATGAAAAACTTTGTGCAAAAGTACATGATGCTTACATTCAGGAAGAAATCCTGAATAAAGGTAAAGATGCAATAATGCTTTTCATTCATGAAGAGAATTTTAATAAGATAACGAAGAAATATTTAAATAAATAACTATGGCATACGATATAAGCCTTGCATTGGAGCGACTCGAAAAGAATCTCCAGGACATTAACTCTGCAAAGAAACAGGTTGAAGACACAATCAATGCAAGTTCACAACTTCAGAATGTAGTAAATGGTTATGTTACTTCTGTAAATACTGTTTTACAGGAGACTATCCTTTTGAAAGAGGAAATTGGCAAAATGAAAAACCAGAAGGTTACTGAAGTGAAGGAAGCTGTAGCTGCTATAGAGGCTTCTTGCACTGCTATCATTTCTACTTTCAAGGAGGACACCTCCAGTATACTTGCAGATTTAAGCTCAGAGAACGACAGACTTACAAAGAGTAATGAATTTTTAAGAGTTTTCCAAACTAAGTTGGAACAATCGATAGAAATAACCTCTGTATTAAAGACCAAACAGGACAAGGTTTCTGCGGATGTGCTTTCCATTCATAATAGTCAGCAGGAGGCTACTGAAAATATTTCCAAGCAGTACGACCAACTTTCACAAAGAATGGATACAAGTATAACTGTACTCACTGATTCTATGGACAAAGATTTTGGAAAGCTCTCTAAACAAACTGAAGAGCTAAACCGAGCAGTAACTAAAATCCAGATGACCATAGAAGATTTAGGCAAGCAGATTTCTGAACAACATGTGACAAATCTTAAGAATATCAATATTAATCGCTGGATACTGATTATAGGTATTCTCCTCATAGCTGCTCTACAGTTCGTTATTAAATAGCCATCTCCGTGTTTTTAATGAGCTAACAGACATTAATAAAGCCCATTCGTAAATATTATTGTAGATGTTTAAAATCAGTCTATTATGACCACCTGTGACAATTGGTGCTTATTTGAACGCCAAGTCAGCATCAATTACGTCGTAAGTAAGGCTTAATTAGTGTGCAAGTAAGGTTTATTTTGATTAGGTTCGTTACATGAATAGGTTTTACAGATATATAAAAAAATAAAATGGAAGCAACAAATAGAATTAAAGCAGTGTTGGCTGAAAAGCGACTAACAAGTAAGTGGCTTTCACTAAGACTGGGGAAATCAGAGAATACTATTTCGAGATGGTGTTCTAACAAGGTGCAACCTACATTAGACAATCTGTACGAAGTCGCAGAAATATTAGATATTGAGGTGCGCAGCTTAATTGTACCAACCAAACAAACGACTTTTTAAAGTACTTTATGGCAAAGAAAAAGAAAACACAGGAAACAGGTTCGCTGAGCCTTGAAACAATATTGTTCAACTGTCGTGAATACCTCCGCAGTAACGCTTCTCTCAACGACAAGCGTGACTTACTGCTTACGCTGGTATTCCTGCGCTTTATCGGTGAGAAGTTCGAAGACGAACAGCAGAAGCTTCGTCAGCAATGTATTGACAACGGACTGACCGATGAAGAGATGATACAGGTATATCTCGACCAGCCCGGAATGTACAGCGGTATTGCTTTCGTACCTCAGGAGGCACGCTGGGACTATCTTATGTTGCAGCCTGCCAACAAACTGAACGGTGCTCTCGACGATGCTTTGCAGGCACTGGAGAACGGTGGCGGCTCACTGAAAGGCTGTGTGCGGTTAGGACTCTTCAGTAGTATCAACCTCGAAGCGAATGTCATCAAGAAGGTGATGGACGAGGTGAACAAGATTTCTCATAAGGTTTTCGGAACAGAACGCGACCTCATCGGACGTGTGTACGAATACTTCCTGAAGTCGTTTGCTATCAATGCCACGAAGGAGGAAGGCGAGTTCTATACCCCTCACGACATCGTAGAGCTGATTGCTGCCTTCATCGAACCCTTCGACGGAACACTTTACGATCCGTGCTGCGGTTCGGGCGGTATGTTTGTGCAGTGTGCCAAGTATGTCGAGGAGAAGCAGGGCGACATAATGCAAGTCAATGTCTATGGACAGGAGACCGACCCTGCCACCTATCGTCTGGCAAAGATGAATCTGGCTATGCGTGGTATCTCTCATCATCTGGGCGAGAAGAACGCTTCTACCTTTACCAATGATATGCACCGTGGGTTGGTGTTCGACTATATAATGGCTAACCCACCCTTCAACCTCAAGAAGTGGTATGACAGTTCCTTGAGCCACGATGCACGCTGGGCAGACTATGGGTTGCCACCAGAGGGCAATGCCAACTATGCTTGGATTCTGCATATCCTCTCCAAGCTAAAGGCGGGACGTGGTGTGGCAGGGTTCCTCCTTGCCAATGGTGCTTTGGGAGATAGCGATGCAGCAGAAATCAGACAGAAGCTTATTGAGAAAGATAAGGTTGAAGCGATCATCGTCCTTCCACGTGAACTCTTCTATACCACGGATATCTCTGTGACACTGTGGATTCTCAACCAGAAGAAGGAAGGCGGAATGTGGCACGGACGAAAACAGCGTAATCGTAAAGGTGAGATTCTTTTTATGGACCTGCGCCAGTGGAACGAGAATGCTATTAAGGGCGAGCAGAAGAAGAAAGTGCAGCTTGTCAAAGAGCAGGTAGAGCGTGCCACAGACATATACTTCCGCTGGCAGAGTGAGGGAACGGACGGTAAGAACTTTGCTGAGCCAGAGCTTTACCGCTCTGTTGGGCTTGACGAACTGCGAGAAAACGACTTCTCGCTGGTGCCAAGCCGTTATATCGAGTTTGTAGACCGTGACAGTAATATTGACTATCATCAAGTGCTTACCGATACGGCTGCCACTGTTAAAGACCTCTTGTATCGTCAGCAGCAGAATGATATAACCTTGCGTAACGCTTTAAAACAGTTGGGATATGAGTGCGAATAAGACCAAATGGGTAAGGCTGGGGGAGTATATTGAACTCTGTGAGGAAAGGAATAGCGAGGGAAAATATACGATAGATGATGTAAGGGGTATCAGCACAGACAAGAAGTTTATCCCGACAAAAGCTAATATGGATGGAGTTTCTGTTTCATCTTATAAAGTTGTTGCACCATTTATGTTTGCGTACGTAGCTGATACTTCACGTCGTGGCGATAAAATAGCTTTGGCATTAAATACTTCAGAAGAATCATATCTAATTTCTTCTATATATACAGTGTTCAAGACGAGTGAAAGTATTCTACCCCAATACCTTTATATGCTCTTGAATCGCACAGAGTTCGACCGCTATTCACGTTTTAACTCTTGGGGTAGTGCACGTGAGACATTTGATTGGAGTGAGCTTTGCAGAATGGAGATCCCTCTTCCCTCTATTTCCATTCAGCGTGAATTGGTAAACACCTATAACGGTTTAAAGTCGTTGGCAGAGGACAATGAAGCCCTTATTGCGCCCCTTACACAAGCGTGCGAAGCCCTCGTCGTGGATTGTAAAAGAAAATATGACGAAGTGCCTTTGGGGGAGTATATTGACTCTTGCGACGAAAGGAATAGCGAGGGGAAATATACGGTAGATGATGTAAGGGGTATCAGTACAGACAAGAAGTTTATCCCAACAAAAGCTAATATGGATGGTGTCTCTGTATCATCTTATAAAGTTGTGGCACCATTTATGTTTGCTTATGTAGCAGACACTTCACGTCGTGGTGACAAAATTGCTTTGGCATTGAACTCCTCTGAAGAATCATATCTGGTTTCTTCTATATATACAGTGTTCAAAACGTGCGAACACCTTTTACCCCAATATCTTTATATGCACTTGGGGCGTACAGAGTTTGACCGCTATTCACGATTTAACTCTTGGGGTAGTGCACGTGAAACCTTTGATTGGAGTGAGCTATGCCGAGTAAAAATCCCCCTCCCTCCTCCCGATGTCCAGCAATCTATTGTAAACCTATATCATTGCATTGAAGAGGCGAAGCGGATTGCGGCAGAAGCCCGTGAGCAGATGCGCACACTCTGCCCAGCATTAATACAAAAAGCCATACATTCATAAATAAGCACACATGAGACATAATGCGAAATTCTACGAAAGTGAGTACGAAGAAGCCCTTATTGACCTGTTAACCGACGGTACAGGCTGGCAATATACGTATGGAGGTAATATTCATCGAAAAAAACGTGAAGTTCTCCTGACAGACGACCTGAGTACCTATCTGAAGGACCAGTACAAGGAACTGACTGATAATGACGTTGATGAGGTTATCAACCATCTGCGTCACGTCGGTGGACAAAGCCATTTCGAGCAGTTGCTTAATACGTATAAGCTTATACGTGATGGCTACCGCTATGTGCGGCACGGAGATAATAAGCCTTTTGACATCAGCTATGTTGACTTTGATGAGACGGCAAATAACATCTTCCGTGTGGTCAACCAGTTTGAAGTGGGCTATGGCATGCAGACGGATGTCCGTATTCCTGACGTACTTCTCTTTGTCAATGGTATTCCGCTCTGTATCTTCGAGCTGAAGAATCCTGCTGACGAAAATGCCACCATTGCTGACGCCTACGAACAGATACACACCCGCTATCTGCGTGATATTCCGCACCTACTGCGCTATTGCCCGCTGTCGTGTATCAGTGATGCTACGAAGAACAATACAAAGTTGGGAACAACCTATACGCCTTATGAGCACTACTATGCCTGGAAGAAGGTAAAGAACGAAGACCCTGTGGCTGAGAAAGGGTTAGATCAAGTGCGTACCATCGTCGGAGGTGTCTATGAGCCGAGTCGCTTTTTGGAGATTGTGCGAGATTATGTCTACTTCCCCGATGCCAAATCAGGGAAGGAACAAGAGGTGGTATGCCGCTATCCTCAGTTCTTTGCCACGCGTATGCTGCGTGACAATGTCCTGAAAGCCTTTGCCAATAACGACAGGAAGGGCGGTACCTACTTTGGTGCCACAGGCTGTGGAAAAACCTATACGATGATGTTTCTGGCTCGTCAGCTCTCTTTGCGCTGCCCAGAGTTAGAGTCGCCGACCATTGTGATGATTGTCGACCGTGATGACTTGCAGACACAGGCAGGCGACCTCTTCCTGCAATCAGAAGACTTCCTTTCCTTAGGTACAGCCCAGAAGATTGAAAGCCGGAAAGCACTCGGAGAGGAGATGGGCTCACGCAAGTCGGGTGGTTTCTTTATCTGTACGATACAGAAGTTCTGCGAAGAAACAGGACTGCTCAATGATCGACATAACATCGTCTGCTTCTCGGATGAGGCTCACCGCACGCAGGTTCACCTTGACACACATCTGAAGGTGAAGGGGCTTGAAAAAGGAAAAGACATCACAGAGGGCGACCAAGACAAGATAGGTGCTTTCGTGACAAAGCCTTATGCCGAACTGCTTCGTACGGCTTTCCCGAACGCAACGTTCGTGGGCTTTACAGGTACGCCGATAGACGATACTATACAGGTGTTCGGACAGATTGTAGACAGTTATACGATGCGACAGGCTGTTGAAGACGGTATTACACGTGACATCAAGTATATCCCTCGTATTGCAAAGGTAACACTCGACACGGAGAAGGTGAAGGAGATAGACGCCTACTACAAGCAATGTGGTGAGGAAGGAGCAACAGAAGACGATATAGAGAAGAGCAAGAGAGCTATGAGTGCCATGGAGGTTATCTTGGGTGATGACGAACGATTGGGACGATTAGCAACAGACATTGTCAATCATTACGAAAAAGTATGTGACAATAAAGTGGATGTCGTACAGAAGGCAATGATCGTATGTAGCAAGCGTCCTATCGCTTATCGGTTGTTGCAGAAGTTCAAGGCGTTACGCCCTGATTGGTTTGTTGAAAGGAAATCGCCTGATGACAGCAAGCTCACAAGAGAGGAACTCAATCAGCTGAAGCCTTTACCTACTATCGCTATGGTGGCAACGCGAGGTGCCAACGATCCTAAGGAGATGTGGGACTATTTAGGTGATAAGGCGCGGACAAGAATGCTGGACAACGCCTTTAAGAACGAGAATAGCAACTTCCGCATTGTTATCGTTGTGGATATGTGGATTACGGGCTTTGACGTCCCTTGTCTGACCTATCTCTATAATGACAAGCCGCTGCAGAAGCAAACCTTGATACAGACCATCAGTCGTGTCAACCGCAACTATCCTGGGAAAGAGTTTGGCTATGTAATTGACTATATCGGTATTCATAAAAACATGATGGAAGCGATGAAGCTCTTTGGCGGTGATGGCTTCGGTCCGAGTGATGACGATGTGGAACAGACTTTGGAGATATTGCGTACAGAACTGGCGATTATCAACCAGCTCTTTGCAGGCTTTGACCTCAGTCCCTTTACAGATAAGGACGTGAAACCATTGGTGCGTCTGGAATGTCTGTCGGCAGCGGCTGAGTATATTATGTCAAAGAATGAGGTCCTGAATGTAGACAAGTTGAGGGCGTTGCCACAGAAGGTCAGTGCTAAGACCTACTTCCTTTCGCACGTGAAGAACCTGCGTACGGCATACGATATCTGTCAGCCGTCGGGCGTGTTGAGTTATGAGGAACTGTCGTTGTCGCAATGTTATATGGCGGTGGCATCATACGTGCGTAAGACATCTGGCGAGAAACACGATGTTGAGAGTATGAACAGAGCGGTAGAACGAATGGTTGAGGAGGCTTTGAAGTGTAATGCCGTAGTGAGCATCTTGGATACTGACGTCGAGGAACAGATCTTCAGTGCAGAGTTTACTGCACGTCTGGAAGGCGTGAAACTACCTGCAACGAAATTGGAACTGCTTGTGAAATTGCTACGTAAGACAATTAAGGAATATAAGAAGGTCAATAAGATTGCTGCAGAGAAGTATGAGGATCTGTTGCGCAAGACACTCGACGAATACCACAAGCGTCGTGATGCACTATCGGCTGACGAGGCTACGGTGACACAGAACGAGGCAGTGACTGCCATCATTGATGAAGCCACAAAGCAGGCATTAGACCTACTGAATGCGTTGGGCGAAGAGAAGGAGAGCTTCCGAGGGCTGGGATTGAGCTTTGAGGAAAAGGCTTTCTATGATATCTTGCTGCACCTCAGAGATAAGTATAACTTCGAGTATGGCGAGGATAAGAAGGTGGGTTCACTGGTTGTCAACGAAAAGTGCAAAGCCTTGGCAAAGAAGATTAAAGAGCTGATAGACGTTCAGTCTACCTTTACCGACTGGCTAAACAACAGTAAGATACGTGCCGACCTGAACCAAAGAATCTTCTTCTGCCTATACGAGAATGGCTATCCTCCACAGTATAACAAAGAAGTGTTTGACCAGGTAATGGAGCAGGTGGAGAACTTTAAGATCTGTGGGGAAGCATAACTGAGTTACTAAACCTAATTTATTTATTTCATTTTCAATGGAGAATCGACCTTTATTACCAGAATTAATATCTACAAATGATGATGCTTATCCTGTAGTCGAGGATTTACACAAAGCCTTGAACGTCGCTTTTGAGCAAGAGAAAATCAGGAATATAGCATTGACAGGTCCTTATGGCTCTGGCAAGAGTTCTATATTAGAAACTTTGAAAACTACTCTTCCTAAAGAGAGGAAGCCTTTGCATATTTCTTTAGCAACTCTACGAGTAGATGATGCAGCAGATGAGTTAGATGAATCTTCACGCAGTTCGAAAGAGAGAGACGAAGAATCAGATAAATCTTCACGTAGTTCAAAAGAAAAAGAAGACGCGGAAGAAGCACTAAATCGGAAAATTGAATATAGCATCTTACAGCAGCTTATTTATCATGAGGAGGTGAGTATAGTTCCAAATAGTAGGTTTCGCAGGATATTACACATACATTCTGAGAAGCTTAAGCAGTATTCGTTTGTAGTGATTGGTTTTATTCTGGCATTCTTTATTGCCTTTGAGCCATCATGGGCAAGGATAGAATCATTATATTCTTGGCTTAATTGGGGGCAATGGAATGTGATACCTGACATTCTTGCGGTTATATATATGCTTGCTGTGGTGGGATTGGTTGTTCGGAAACTGATTCCTAATTATGCTAATTCAAAGCTTTATAAACTCAATCTTAAAGATGCTTCTATCGAATTAAATGAAGATACATCTATCTTTAACCGGCATTTGGATGAAATTCTCTACTTCTTTCAAGCAACTGAGTATGATATTGTTATCATTGAAGACCTTGACAGATTTTGTACATCAAAGATTTTCTTGAAGCTCAGAGAACTTAATTTCCTTCTGAATGAATCTAATGCAATAGGGCGACATATAGTATTCTTATATGCCGTTAAAGATGACATTTTCAAGGATGAAGAAAGAACTAAGTTCTTTGATTATATATCAATAGTGATTCCTGTAATCAACCCCTCAAATTCAAAGGATAAACTCAAGAGTGCTTTGGCGGAAAGAGGTTTCTCTGACGGATTCCCAGACAAGGACTTGTCGGAAATAGCATTCTTCATTCAAGATATGCGCATACTCAAGAACATAGCGAATGAGTTTGCTCAATATTATAAGTTACTCAGCAAAAAGAATGCGCACCTTGATAAAATCAAACTGTTGGCAATGATAGTATATAAGAACTATCATCCTCAAGACTTTGCCTTGCTTCATCGCTGTCAGGGGAAGGTATATCAATGTCTTAGTAAAAAGGCATACTTTATCAAACTTGCCTTAAAAAAGATAGAAAAGGAGAAAGCAGAGCTTGCTGACCTTAAGCGACAAAAGGAAGAAAATGCACATTTGCAAGAGATTGATTTAAGGACATTGCTGTTGGAAAAGTTGCGTAGTCAATTCCCTGATAGTCTTTATCGCATACATTTAGGGGGCGAATATCGAACCCTACCAGAAATAGCTGCAGACTCCAAGTTATTTGAAGAGCTGATGGAACAGACAACTGTAAATTATGAATATGTGGTTCATAGTTATTTAAATAGGAATAATACAAATATCTATCCTGAAGCTCTAAAGAAAGAGATAAACTATTATAGCCGCTTTGAAGCAATTCGTACAAATATGCAACAACTCATTGATAAGGAACAATTACTCTCACGTAAAGAGATGGAAATCCGGAGTTATACCTTCCAAGATTTGCTTTCTCGTTTAGACTTGCAGGAATGTGAAGAGTATACCCAAATAGGATTATCTCCTATCATGGATCTTTTTCTTCGCTTGGGTTATCTAAACGAGGAGTATTATGACTACATCTCTTACTTCTACGAAGGTATGATTACGCAAAATGATCATGACCTTTTACTTTCTATTAAACGCAAAATCGTTCAACCACCAGCAACACGGATTGAAAAAATAGAGAACTTCTATAAGGAACTTCAGCCTTATATGTTTAAGCATAAAGCGATTCTGAATAACGACTTGGTAGATTATATTGCTACTAACTATCCTGAAAGATTTGGACAGATAATGAAAGTTATTGAGAAAAATGATGTTCCCTTAGAGTTTCTTGCACAGTATTATTTATTGGGAAAAGAGCATAAAAAAGTCTTTGAACATTTCATTAATTGGGGAAAGGAAAAGTATTGGGATATAATTGTGAAACATCAAAATGAGACAGAAAGAGCACAATTACAGGAAGCGTGGTTACGTTTCTCAGGTGGTATAGTGACCGCACCTCAGGATTGGCTTAATAAAAACTTCTCATTCATTGAGTCTCATTATGCGAAAATAGGCTTAGAGCGCAGTTTAGAATTGTGTAGTCAAAGCAAGTTTGAAGAGATAAGTTCATCTATCGGAGATTTGATAGATTGCATTATAGAGTACTGCGCTTATACAATTAATGCGCATAACTTACGTGTTATCGTGATGTACCTTACAAAGGAATCTGTTGAGGTTGAGAAGATAAATTATAGTTGGTGCTTGAAAACGAACAACTCCGACTTTATTCAATATGTTAATGATAATCTTGAAGAGTGTCTCAAACTATTTTTAGATGAATGTAAAAAGGAAAATGAGAAAGCCATCCTTGCCCTACTCAATAGCAAAGAGATATCACCTGAGTTCAAAGAACAGTATCTTAATGAGCAAGAAAATAAACTACCTGATTACAACGGTATTGCTGAGGAGAGCTTAAAGCTTGCCACACAGTTGTTCCTTATTGAGCCTACGTGGGAGAATATAGTATGGTACTTCAAAAAAAGGAATGATTTGACCTCAGAATTAAGTTCGTATATTCTACATTATGAGGAAAAACTCTCTAAACTGACTGCAACGAGTCAAGAGGGCATGCAAGACCTTTTTGAGAGCATTGCTATTTGTCCAGATATTCCTACCACGGCATTATTTAAGTTCTTGAAAGCCTTTTCTGCAAATCATCTCGATGGGATAGATGTGTCTGATTTAGATCATGAACGTTTAAAATTACTCTTAGAGAATGGCAAATTCCCATTTACGGATGAGAACACGAAAGTCCTCAAAGAAACTGATATTTTCGGCGCTTATCTTATTGCGCATCATACTGAGATGCTTGACAATATATCTCCAGATTTCTTCGAAGAATCATCTGTTTCCTGTGAAGTATTGACATCAAGGAAGTTTTCTCTCTCACAAAAAGAGGAAATATTGAAAGCAATCCCGTCATCGCATCTTTATTCAAGTGAAGCTATTGCTAATGCTGCCATCGAAGTCGTCATAAATCAAACGGCACAAGAAATAGATAAAGATGTATTAGTTGAGATTGTTAAGAAGTCTACATTGAAAGAGATGCGACTGCGCTTGGTAACAAAAATGGTTCAAGGTATTTCTGACAAAGAAGGAATAGCAGAACTCTTGAATTTGTTAGGTGGTATCTATAGTGAAATTGCAGCGAGAGAAACGCGTCCAAAGGTGGAAGTAAATACAGAAAATAAAGCTTTGCTCGAGATATTAAAAGCAAAAGGGTTTATTTCCTCGTATCCTGAAATTGAAGGTTGTTCTTCTTGGCGAATATACTATCCAAAGACTTGAGCCCTCTCTATTCTTTAATTAAATGCTTAAGGGCAGGATCTGCTTTTATGCGCTCGGTTTCATTTTCAACAAGGATTAATACCTCTTGTTTGATCCGTTTATAGTTGGTTTCGATGGTCTCTTTGAGATTATCGGGGCCATCTTCGTTTTTGAAGTTTGTGATTATGGGGATTTGTTGGTAAGCTTTCATCTCGGCAGACACTTTGTTACTATCTACTACAATCTCCGCATGGAAGATCTTTTGGTCAATACGCTCATCAAAATTGTCAGAAACAGCACCCACAAACATTCCTTGCGTAAGGTTGCTGATTTTGGAAGCAGGGATGAGACTGTCCATCTGTGTGGAGATAGATGTCGATTTGTCATTACGATTAATGGTCATAGACTGGCGCTGTTGAAGAACTTTGCCAAAGCGTTCCGAGAGCGTCTTAGCTGTTTCTCCAACTACCTGCCCTGAGAACACGTTACCCACAGTGTTCTGTATTACTTTGCTCTCCTTATCTCCATAGTCTCGTGTAAGCTGTGAGAAGTCCTGAAAACCCAAACACACCGCCACTTTATTGCTTCGTGCAGTAGCAATAAGGTTGTCAAGCCCACGAAAGTAGATGGTCGGCAACTCGTCGATTATCACAGACGATTTGAGCTGCTTCTTCTTGTTGATGAGCTTCACGATACGGCTATTGTAAAGTCCGAGTGCTGCCGAATAGATATTCTGACGGTCGGGGTTGTTACCCACAACAAGGACTTTCGGCTCATTAGGGTTATTGATGTCAAGTGAGAAATCATCACCCGTCATCACCCAATAAAGGGCAGGGCTTATCATACGAGATAGCGGTATCTTGGCACTGGCTATCTGTCCCTGCAACTGGTCCTGCGCTCCTCCTTCCCAAGCGTCCATAAAGGGCGAAAGGTAGTTGGCAAGTTCATCGTAGGAAGTGAGTATCGGGAATATCTGTGCGT
>ERZ773265.681-NODE-681-length-19815-cov-10.879504_pt1 | contig 19815 bp, 17 predicted proteins | sample MGYA00580512_ERZ773265 | MGnify/ENA primary metagenome ERZ773265 (study PRJEB29015, sample SAMEA2738169) | human oral metagenome | biome: human oral; feature: human-associated habitat; material: saliva | place: China | collected 2183 ... | reverse complement strand
GCTGTCCGGCTCGATGACCGTCAGACCACGCTCACGCAGCACTGCCACGTTCTCCCGGGTGGCGGGGTTGACCCACATCTGGGTGTGCATGGCCGGCGCCAGGACGACGGGGGCCTGGCAGGTCAGTATCGTCGCGGTGAGCATGTCGTCGGCCCGTCCTGCCCGTACTCGCGCCAGCAGGTCCGCCGAGGCCGGAGCGACCACGACGAGCTCGGCCCACTCGGCCACGGCCACGTGCTCGACGGCGGCCGGGTCATCGAAGACCCCGGTGGATACGGCCCGGCCACTGACCGCCGCCAGAGCCGGAGCGCCGATGAACCTCAGCGCCGACTCGGTGGCCACCACCTTGACCTCGTGCCCGGCCTGACGCAGCAGTCGAACGACGAAGGGGGCCTTGTAGGCGGCGATCGACCCGGCGACGCCGACGACGACGCGCCGTGGCCGCTCGACGGCGGTCACGGCGCGTTCAGTCACAGCAGTGTGCGGCTCGTCCATGGCGAGCCAGGCTCAGAACTGGATGTCGTCGAGGCTGGTGGGAGTCTCGCCGCCCTCGAGAGAGACCGGAGCATCCAGCGAGATGTCGCTGAACATGTCGGCCTCTGCGGCTCGACGGGCCTCCTCGGCCTCGGCGCGGCGGGCGCGGGCCACGTCCCCGGGGATGACCTCGAGCTTGTCCTCGGCGATCTCACGCAGAGCGATGCCCAGGGACTTCTCGCCGACCTCGGAGTCGACCAGCGGGCCGAAGAACTCGAACTGGTTGTCCTCGAGCTGCTGGGTGTAGGTGTTGATCTGGCGGGCGCGCTTGGCGGCCTCCACCACGAGCCCGTACTTGGAGTCGACCTTCTCCAGAAGGTCGTCGATCGGCGGGTTGGTGATGCCCTCGGGCTGGGGAGAGGTTCCGAGCATGTGCATGCCTCCGGTTCAATCTCGATAGTTCAGAGCCACGTTATTCTAACTGCCCAATCCCATGAGTCTCTCCAGCTCCGCGGTGGCGCTCGCCACGGTGTCGTTGATGACGACGTGGTCGAACTCGCCGGCCGCGTCCAGCTCGGTGCGGGCCGTGGCCAGGCGCCGTTCCTGCTCATGGGCATCCTCAGTACCGCGACCGATGAGCCTGCGGACGAGCTCCTCCCAGCTCGGCGGCGCGAGGAAGACGAGGCGGGCCTCAGGCATCGCCCGACGCACCTGCCGGGCACCGTCCAGGTCGATCTCCAACAGTGCGGGGCATCCGGCATCGAGCCGGTCCTGGACCGGGCCTCGGGGGGTGCCGTAGCGATACGCGCCGTGGACCAGAGCCCACTCCAGCATCTGGCCACTGGCGACGAGCGAGTCGAAGTCCTCGTCGCTGACGAAGTGGTAGTGCACGCCGTCGACCTCACCGGGACGAGGCCGACGGGTGGTGGCCGAGACCGAGACGAACAGGTCTGGATGGCGTCTGCGCAGCTCGGTGACGACAGTGCCCTTGCCCACCGCCGTGGGGCCGGCCAGAACGGTCAGGCGGGCGAGAGCGGGAACGGACGGGTCTGTGGCAGCAACGTCGGTCATGGCCACATCATGGCCTACCGGGACCCGTCGGCACGACCCAGCGTCTAAGCGGCCTTCCTAGCCGAAGCGCTCCACGAGTGCCGCCCTCTGGTTCGCTCCCAGCCCACGCACCCGCCGGGACTCGGCGATATGCACGTCAGCAAGGATGGCATCAGCTGTTGTGGTCCCCACACGTGGCAGGGAGATGAGCAGTGCTCTGACCTTCATCTTGCCTAGGACATCATCTGTCTCTGAGGCGGTGAAGAACTCGGAGAGCTTGAGCTCGCCGCTCTTGAGCTCGGACTTGATACGGGCGCGATGCGATCGCGCCGCAGCCGCCTTCTCCAGTGCCTGAGCCCGTTGCTCGGGTGTCAGCGTCGGAAGCGTCATGGTGTGTCTCCTCCCGGTCGAATACCAGTGACCCGCACCACGAGCATAAGTCGGGCCAGGTGCACTCGCATTCGCAGGGGCCCATATTCCACAACTGACTTCGTGTTTCGGCACACACCCTCAATCCGAGGCGGGCTGCAGCACCTGAAGACTCAGCGCAGGGCTGTTGCGGCCTCATAGGCGGATGCCGACGCGGCTTTTCGCAGCGCCTCAATGGAGGGTCCTGCTTTGAGAACTCCGCGTGAGGTGGAGGCCAGGACCTGACGGCGTGCCGACCCGAAAACGGCCTCCAACTCGGCCGGCCCAGCGCCTTGGGCGCCCACACCCGGCGCCAGCAACGGGCCATTGGCGCGCTGCAGGTCGATTCCCAGGTCGCTCACGGCCCCGCCGACGGTGGCGCCGATGACCAGCCCGATGCTGCCAAGCCTGCCTTCGCCACTGGCCTGGGCGTTGGAGGCGGTCACGCCCTCCACGATGCCGGCGGCCACGGCCTGGTCCCCGTTGACGGCGTGCTGGACACCGGCTCCTTCCGGATTGGAGGTCAGGGCCAGGACGAAGACGCCGCGTCCACTGGCCTCGGCGAGGTTGAGTGCAGGAGTGAGGGACCCGTAGCCCAGGTAGGGGGACACCGTGATGGAGTCGGAGGCCAGAGGAGCGTCGTCGGACAGGTAGGCCTGGGCGTAGCCGGCCATCGTGGAACCGATATCCCCGCGCTTGACGTCGAGAACGGACAGGGTATCGAGGTCACGCAGGGCCACCAGGGTCTCCTCGAGGACCGCGATGCCGGCGCTGCCGTGACGCTCGAAGAAGGCGGACTGGGGCTTGACGGCGGCCACGTGTCCTCCAACCGCGTCGATGGTCCGCAGGGCGAAGTCCCGCAGGCCTGCGGCCGAGTCGGCCAGGCCCCAGGCCTCGAGCAGGTTCGGGTGGGGGTCGATGCCGACGCACAGGGGGCCGTGGTCGTCCATGGCGTCGGCCAGGCGGGATCCGAAGGGGCGTCGACTGCTCTGGTGGGCGGCAGCGGAACTCATCTGGTCTCCTTGTCGTCAACGGGGGCCATGGTACGGGACTCGGATACCGAGTTTCGCCGGGATCGACGGGCGGCGATGTGCTCCTGGAGGCTGCGAACCTGGAAGGGACCGCGCAGCTGGGCCTCGAGGGCCTGGACCGCCGCCTGGAGCTGTTGGACGGTGGTGATGATGGGACGGTCGGCACCGGTGGTGGCCGCACGGATGGAGTAGCCGTCGGCGCGGGCACCCTGACCCTTGGGGGTGTTGACCACCATGTCGATGGCTCCGGACTCGATGAGTCCGGCGATCGTCTGCTCGCCGTGGTCGCCGACGCCCTGGCTGATCTTGCGCACCGCCAAGGCATCGATCCCGTTACGGCGCAGCACCTGTGCGGTCCCGGTCGTGGCCAGGACCGTGAAGCCGAGCTCCGCGAGCCGAGCCACCGGCAGGATGATGGCTCGCTTGTCTCGGTCGGCCACCGAGACGAACAGCGTTCCCTCTCCCGGTAGGCCACCGTAGGCACCGGCCTGGGACTTGGCGAAGGCCCGCGGGAAGTCGACGTCGTAGCCCATGACCTCACCGGTGGAACGCATCTCCGGCCCCAGGATCGTGTCGACCACGCGACCCTCGGTGGTACGGAACCGTTTGAAGGGCAGGACCGCCTCCTTGACGGCGATCGGGTCATCGGGATCGGTGACGGCGGCGTCGGCCTTGGGGAGGTGACCGGAGCGCCTGAGCGAGGCGATCGTCTCCCCCGTCATGATGAGGGCCGCCGCCTTGGCCAGCTGCACACCGGATGCCTTCGAGACGAAGGGGACTGTGCGCGAGGCCCTGGGGTTGGCCTCGATGACGTAGAGAACGTCGGAGACCAGGGCGAACTGGATGTTGAGCAGCCCTTGCACGCCCACACCTTTGGCGATCGCCTCGGTGGAGCGTCGGATGCGAGCGATCTCCGTGTCGGACAGGGTCATGGGCGGCATGACGCAGGCGGAGTCACCGGAGTGGATACCGGCCTCCTCGATATGCTCCATGACGCCGCCGAGGAACAGCTCGCTGCCGTCGTACAGGGCGTCGACATCGATCTCGATGGCGTCGTCGAGGAAACGGTCGATGAGTAGTGGCCCGGTACCGTAGACGCCTCCGGGCTCAAGACCGGCGCGCTGGAGATAGTCGTCGAGACCCTGGGCGTCGTAGACGATCTCCATACCGCGACCGCCGAGCACGTAGCTGGGGCGCACCAGGACCGGATAGCCAATGCCCCGGGCGACCGAGCGCGCCTGCTCATCGCTCAGAGCGGTGCCGTGCGCCGGCGCGGGCAGGCCTGCGCGCTGAAGAACGACGCCGAAGGCCTCGCGGTCCTCTGCGGCGTCGATCGCCTCGGGACTCGTTCCCAAGATCGGCACCCCGGCCTTGGCCAGCCTGGCCGCCAAGGACAGCGGTGTCTGACCACCGAGCTGGACGATGACACCGGCTACGGGTCCGGCTGCCAGCTCGGCCTCGTAGATCTCGATGACGTCCTCGAAGGTCAGGGGCTCGAAGTAGAGCCGGTCGGAGATGTCGTAGTCGGTGGAGACGGTCTCAGGGTTGCAGTTGACCATGACGGTCTCGTAGCGATCGGACAGGGCCATCGCGGCGTGAACACAGGAGTAGTCGAACTCAATGCCCTGGCCGATCCGGTTGGGCCCCGAGCCCAGGATGATGACGGCCTCACGCTCGCGGGATGCCACCTCGGTCTCCAGGTCGTAGCTGGAGTAGAGGTAGGGGGTGCGTGAGGCGAACTCGGCGGCGCAGGTGTCAACGGTCTTGTAGACGGGCCGCAGGCCGAAGGCATGGCGGACCTCTCGCACCGTGTCCTCGCTGATGCCGCGCAGGGAGGCGACCTGGACGTCGGAGAAGCCGTGGCGCTTAGCCAGGGCCAGGACGTCCACGGTGAGCGCGGACGCGCCCTTGACCTCCTGGGCCACCTCCTCAAGAAGCAGCATCTGGTCCAGGAACCAGGGGTCGATGCGGGTGGCCTCGTGGAGCTGAGCAATCGTGGCTCCACCGCGCACGGCCTGCTGGAGGTCGACCAGCCGGTGCTCGGTGGGCACGGAGATGGACTCCAGGAGCTCAGCGGTCTGCTGCTGGCTGGGCGCCGGCCCGTCCCAGTGGAAGACGGTTCCCTTCTTGTCCAGAGATCGCAAGGCCTTCTGGAGGGCTTCCGTATAGGAGCGACCGATCGCCATGGCCTCGCCAACCGATTTCATGGTGGTGGTGAGCCGGGGGTCGGCACCCCGGAACTTCTCGAAGGCGAAGCGCGGCACCTTGACGACCACGTAGTCGAAGGTCGGCTCGAAGGAGGCCGGGGTGGAGCCGGTGATGTCGTTGGGGATCTCGTCGAGCGTGTACCCCACGGCCAGGCGTGCGGCGATCTTGGCGATCGGGAAGCCGGTGGCCTTGGAGGCCAGGGCTGAGGACCGGGAGACACGGGGGTTCATCTCGATGACGATGATCCTGCCGGTGGCCGGGTCGACGGCGAACTGAATGTTGCAGCCGCCGGTGTCGACCCCGACCTCCCGGATGACGGCGATACCGATGTCCCGCAGCCTCTGGAGCTCGCGGTCGGTGAGGGTCAGGGCTGGGGCGACCGTGATGGAGTCGCCGGTATGCACTCCCACAGGGTCGACGTTCTCGATGGAGCACACGACCACCACGTTGTCGGCGGTGTCGCGCATGAGCTCGAGCTCGTACTCCTTCCAGCCCAGGATCGACTCCTCCAGGAGGACCTCGGTGGTGCGGGAGGCCGCCAGACCCGCCCCGGCGATGCGATGCAGGTCCGAGTCATTGAAGGCGACACCGCTGCCCAGGCCGCCCATCGTGAAGGAGGGGCGCACGACGACCGGGTATCCGCCCAGGGCATCGACCCCCGCGCGGCACTCATCCATGGTGTGGGCGATCACGCTGCGGGCGACCTCGGCGCCACAACGCTCGACGACGTCCTTGAACTCGTCACGGTCCTCCCCGGCGTTGATGGCCGCGGCGGAGGCGCCGATGAGCTCGACGTCGTACTCATCGAGCACACCGCGCTCGACCAGGCTCATGGCGGCGTTGAGGGCGGTCTGCCCGCCCAGGGTGGGCAGGAGGGCGTCGGGCCGTTCCTTGGCGATGATGGTGGTCAGCACCTCGGGGGTGATCGGCTCGATGTAGGTGGCGTCGGCGACGTCGGGGTCGGTCATGATCGTGGCCGGGTTGGAGTTGACCAGGATGACGCGGATTCCCTCAGCGCGCAGGACGCGGCAGGCCTGGGTGCCGGAGTAGTCGAACTCGCAGGCCTGCCCGATGACGATGGGGCCCGATCCGATGACGAGGACGGAGCTGATATCAGGGCGAACAGGCATGTCAGTTCGTGTCCTTGCGGTCCTGGCCCCGGCGGTGCTCCCGCATGAGGCGGATGAATCGGTCGAAGAGGTGCTCGGCGTCATGGGGTCCGGCGGCGGCCTCGGGATGGTACTGGACGGAGAAGGCCGGCAGATCCAGCGCCCGTAGCCCCTCGACCACACCGTCATTGAGTCCCAAGTGAGAGACCTCCACCCGGCCGTAGCGACCGTTGTCGAAGGGGGCGACGGAGGGCTCGTCGACGGGGGCATCGACGGCGAAGCCGTGGTTGTGCGCCGTGATCTCCACCTTGCCGGTGGCGCGGTCGACAACGGGCTGGTTGACACCACGGTGCCCGTAGGCGAGCTTGTAGGTGCCGTAGCCCAGGGCACGTCCCAGGAGCTGATTACCCAAGCAGATGCCGAAGAAGGGGATGCGCGCGTCAAGGACGCCACGCAGGAGCTCGATCTCGGCGTCGGCCGTCCCCGGGTCTCCGGGGCCGTTGGAGAACAGGACGCCATCGGGTTTGAGGGCAAGGATCTCGGAGAGAGTCGTGGACTGGGGCAGGACGTGGACGCGTACGCCTCGCTCAGCGAACTGCCACGGGGTGCGGGACTTGATGCCCAGGTCAATGGCGACCAGCACCGCGACCGGCTCATGTCCCTTGGCCGGTCCGGTGGGCTCGACGACGTAGCCGGAGGGAGTGGTCACCTCGGCGGCCAGGGCGCGGCCGCTCATGGGCGGCTCACTGCGCACGGCCTCCAGGCAGATGTCGATGCAGGCCTGGCTGGGACCACCGGGGTCAGTGCCTCCGGCAGGCAGGGCGTCCCCGGAGAAGATGCCGCCACGCATCGCGCCCGCCTCGCGCAGATGCCGGGTCAGGGCCCGGGTGTCGACCTCGCAGAGGCCAACGATGCCGGCGTCACGCAGATCGTCCTCCAGCTCCCGACGGGAGCGCCAGCTGGAGGCCCGCCGAGCAGGTTCACGTACGACGTAGCCGGCCACCCAGATACGGTCCGACTCGGCGTCCTCATCGTTGACCCCGGTGTTACCGATGTGTGGCGCGGTCTGCACGACGATCTGGCGGTGGTAGGAGGGATCGGTCAGTGTCTCCTGGTACCCGGTCATACCGGTGGAGAAGACGATCTCTCCAATGGTGCGCCCTTGAGCCCCGTAGCTGCGGCCCCGCAGGGCCCAGCCGTCCTCCAGTACGAGGAGGGCGGCTGGGCGGTGGCTCAGCTCAGGCATGAGCCGAGCCTGCGGGTGTCTCGACGGGAGCGCCGTTCAGCACGGTGGGACGGCCGTGGAGGAAGGTGGCCATGACCTGTCCCGGCAGCTCCATCCCCGCGTAGGGGGTGTTGGTGGAGCTGGTCCACTGGGCGGAGGCGTCGACGGTGCGTCGCACCTCGGGGTCGACCACCGTGATGTTGGCCGGGGCCCCGACCTCGAGCTCGCAGCCCTGGTCGCTCAGACGGCCGATGCGGGCCGGGGTGGAGGACATGGTCCGGGCGATGTCGCGCCAGGTCATGCGGCCGGTGGCGACCATCGTCTCGATCAGGACACTCAGTGCGGTCTCCAGGCCAGTCATGCCGAAGGCTCCGGCCTGCCACTCGCAGTCCTTGTCCTCCACCGGGTGCGGGGCGTGGTCGGTGCCGACGACGTCGATGGTGCCATCGGCCAGGGCCTCGCGAACCGCCTCGACGTCCTCGGCCGTGCGCAGCGGGGGGTTGACCTTGTACAGCGGGGAGTAGGTGCGGGCCATCTCATCGGTCAGCAGGAGGTGGTGCGGCGTGACCTCAGCGGTGACATTGATGCCGCGGGACTTGGCCCAGCGGATGATCCCGACGCTGCCGGCGGTGGACAGGTGGCACACGTGCAGACGCGAGCCGACGTGCTCGGCCAGCAGGACGTCGCGGGCGATGATCGACTCCTCGGCCACCGCCGGCCAGCCGCGCAGTCCCAGCTCGGCGGAGACGACGCCCTCGTGCATCTGGGAGCCCTCGGTGAGGCGGGGGTCCTGAGCGTGCTGGGCGATGACGCCGTCGAAGGACTTGACGTACTCCAGGGCCCGGCGCATGAGGACGGGGTCGGAGACGCACTTGCCGTCGTCGGAGAAGACCCGCACCCGGGCGGCGGAGGTCGCCATGGCACCCATGTCGGACAGGTGCTCGCCGGCCAGTCCCGCCGAGACGGCGCCCACCGGGTGGACATCCACCCAGCCGGCCTCACGGCCCAGCCGCAGTACCTGCTCCACGACACCGGCGTTGTCCTGGACGGGCGTGGTGTTGGCCATCGCGAAGACGGCGGTGTAGCCGCCGATGGCTGCGGCGCGGGTACCGGAGTAGATGGTCTCGGCGGACTCCCCTCCGGGCTCGCGCAGGTGAGTGTGGATGTCGACGAGCCCGGGCAGAGCGATGAGCCCGTCCAGGTCATGGCGCTGGACATCGGCCGGGGCCTTCGCCGCTGCGTCAGGGCCGATGGCGGTGATGGTGCCGTCGGTGATGAGAATGTCAGTGGGGTCCTCGCCGTAGGGGCGGACACCGGTCAGGAGGTGGGAGGTCACAGCTGGTTCCCTTCGTCAGCGAGGAGGAGGTAGAGGGCGGCCATACGGACGGAGACTCCGTTGCCGACCTGCTCGATGATGCGCGAGCGGGGGTCGTCGGCGGCCTCGGCGGTGATCTCAAGGCCGCGGTTCATGGGGCCGGGGTGCATGACGATCGCGTGCTCCGGCATGGCCCGGCGACGGGCGGAGGTGAGGCCGTAGACGCTGGAGTACTCGGCAGGGCTCGGGAAGAAGCCCCCTCCTGCGGCACTCATGCGCTCGCGCTGGATGCGCAGCATCATGACGGCGTCGGGCTGAATCTCCTCGATCGCCTCATCGAGGTTGTAGGAGACCTCGCAGGGCCAGTCGTCCATACCGACGGGCAGCAGTGTGGGAGGGGCGACGAGCGTGACCTTCGCGCCGAGAGCCGTCATGAGGTCCACGTTGGAACGGGCCACCCGGGAGTGCAGGACGTCTCCGACGATGATGAGGCGGGCACCCTCCAGGTCCCGCCCCTGCGGGGCGGGACTGCCGTCGGCTGTCGCGGGTGCTCCGGGGACGTACCAGCGTCGCAGCGTCATGGCGTCCAGAAGGGCCTGGGTGGGGTGCTGGTGGGTGCCGTCACCTGCGTTGAGGACCGGCACGTTGATCCAGCCGGCGTGGGCCAGCAGGTGCGCGGCACCGCAGGCGGAGTGGCGCACGACGACGGCGTCCGCCCCCATGGCCATGATCGTCTGGGCGGTGTCCTTGAGGGACTCGCCCTTGGACACTGAGGAGCCCTTGGCCGAGAAGTTGATGACGTCGGCGCTCAGGCGCTTGGCGGCGGCCTCGAAGGAGAGCCTGGTGCGGGTGGAGTCCTCGAAGAAGAGGTTCACCACGGTCTTGCCTCGCAGCGTCGGGAGCTTCTTGACCGCATGACGCTGGGTGGCGGCCATCGCCTCGGCGGTGTCCAGGACCATGACCGCTTCGTCGTGGGTCAGGTCCTTGGCGGAGAGCAGGTGCTTCATCGGGTGGCCTCCTGGTTGCTGCGCTCACTCGAACGCTCAGTGGGGACGTCTGCGGGGACGATGGTGACGGCGTCGGTGGAGGCGCCGAGCTCGGTCAGGGAGACCACGACCTTCTCGGTGCGGGAGGTCGGCAGGTTCTTACCCACGTAGTCGGCTCGGATGGGCAGCTCCCGGTGTCCGCGGTCCACGAGCGTGGCCAGCTGCACGGCCCGGGGGCGGCCGATGGCGCCCAGGGCGTCGAGGGCGGCCCGGATGGTGCGCCCGGAGTAGAGGACGTCGTCGACGAGGATGACGACCTTGCCGTCAATGCCGCCCTGGGGGATCTCAGTGGGACGGGGAACGCGGATGGGGTGGCGTCCCAGGTCATCGCGGTACATGGTGATGTCCAGGGTGCCGACCGGGACCTTGGCGGCGACCTGTGCCTGCTCGGCCTGCTCGGACCACTGCGTCCCTTCTCCCGCGGCGACAGCGAGCGCCTCGACGAGTCTGTGCGCGAGTGGTGCTCCCCCACTGGGGATCCCGAGGACGACGATGTCCTGCGTCCCGTGGTTGCGCTCCAGGATCTCGTGCGCGATACGGAACAGGGAGCGGGCTATATCGGGAGGTCCGAGGATCTCCTTGCCCTGGATCGGTGCGCCAGAGGCGCCTGACAAACTTTCGGCCATTTCAGGCCTCCTTCCCCGCCTCTCTGGACGGACTTAAAGGATGTTGGTCGCCATCGAGTGTACGTCACCTCCGGTGGGATGTGCTCGTCCACACAGCACGACCTTCGGAGACGAAGGTCACGCCAACGGCTGCGGAACGGCTCAGCACCTGACGACGATCGCAACAGGACGTGTTTCGCATCAACAAACTGTCCGTAACAATGTTTAGTCTTAGCCCAATGCTCAGGCGTCGTCAGACGCTGACTGCGAGATCGTCACAACATGTCGAGAGCTTGAGAAGTGAGTGCCGGATCCATCTGAGCCCGATTGAGAGCTGAACGATGTCGCAGAGCAGGCAGGGTCCGGTGTTGCTGCTGTATTAGCAACTTCTTCTCAAGCAAGGAACGCTCTCATGACACTCCCTTCTCGACGTTCGATCATCACCGGCCTCAGCGCCGGGGCAGGACTGGCTGCCGCCAGTCTCGCCTCCCCCTCGCAGGCAGCGGCTGCGGAGTCCTCCTACGACTTCAGCAGCGTCATCTTCAATGAGCAGTTCTCTGACGGATCGGACTTCTCCCCGTCACGGTGGCGGGACAACCGCTCGGAGCCCGAGTCCTGCACCAGCTACGACTGGGGGGTGTTCACCCATGACACCCACAGCGTCAGCAACGGTGTCGGGCACGTCCTGTGGCGCAAGCGCGCCACCCCCCTCAAGGGCTTCCAGAACCGCTTCGACAAGGAGCCGACCCTGCGCTACGTCGACCAGGCCTTTGTCACCACGCAGGGGCTGTTCTCCTTCGTCTACGGCTCCTTGGAGACCAGGGCACGTTTCCCCCAGTCGGCTGAGGGACTCTTCGCCGGTATCTGGTTGCGGGCGGACGACGACAACAACGGGGGCGAGATCGATGTCGTGGAGACCTACGGCGGCGGCAGCGCCACCGGCATCGCCGAGTCGACTGTGCACTACGGCCAGGCGGGGGGCAAAGGAAGCAACCTGGGGGTCTCGCCGCGGCCCGATCTCACCCAGTGGCACACCTACGGGATGGAGAAGACCCCCGAGAGCATTCTCTTCCTCTTCGACGGTCAGCCCTACCACGAGGTCTCGCGTTCAGCATCGCAGAAGGAGTTCGATGCCTGCTTCGGTGACGACGCCGCCTACCACATCTGCCTGACCACGCACAGCGGAAGCATCCACCGGGGACGGCTCAAGCACGAGGGCTTCACGCAGGCCCAGGTGGATATTGACTACATCGTCGTACGGGCGATGGATGAGTAGCTGATGCGGCGCCCCTCAGCCCGCGCTCCGGCCTGGTACACCAGGACGCGTCGGTGCGGGTTGAGGGGCTGCGCCGGCGGCCGAGTTATCACCGGCACTGGGACCGGATCATGCCGACTGCGTCCCCGGGGCCTGAGGAACTCTGATCGCTGGGTCAAGCGCCTTGCTCTTGCGGAGAAGAAACACGAACCCCACTATGATAAAAACCTCCACCAGGTCACAGACGACAAGCTGCGATTGCAAGAAGTCGGCGTTCGTATTCACAGCAGCGGAGCCAAACAAGGCCGACGAGAACCAAGTGAGATAAATGATGAGGATGGGAAGTCCCGCCACGATACTCCCGGTAAGCAAGGCCGACGCTAGCATCTTGGCCTCGATCCATCCGTCGGGCTGGACCCGAGGCGTGCGGGAATGCGCCCGAATACAGGCGATGAGAGCAAGGATGAACGTAGCAATCCACCCGGGGCCAACGACGAACGGGGCGGCGATCAGCATGACAAGCGACAGCAACGCGGGCCCCAGGTTCTCTTCCCCCGTGACGTTGATACCGACGAACAAGTAAGTGGTGATGATCATCTGGATGATCATGGTGATGAGCCCGATGATGCCGCTGGCGACGGAGACCTTGCGGGTCGCGGAGCGCTTGCGCTGAACCTCCGTCAAGACCGGGTCCTTCCAGCCGAAGCCAGGAGCAGGTGTCTGCCCCATCGAGGGGTCGTAGCGGCCATAAGGAACAGGCATAGGGGTACTCCAGCATCGGCAGAGGGGATGGCCTCAGCCTAGGTCAACCGCGTCGGATGGGCACAGCTCACGGCATAGGGAGCCCACCCCATGTGCCGCGAACTCCTCAGTCCATGCCTCAGCGCTCAGCATTCGAGCTCCCAGCGCCTAAGACACTCTCACCGTTGGGTCCAGCGCCTTGCTCTTACGGAGCAGAACGATGAACCCAACTGCCATCAGAACCTGCACCAGGGCGCAGACGACAAGCAGTGGTTCGAGAGCGGAACCGGACAAGCCCATCAAAGGCCAAACGACACAAACGATAAAGGTGGGAAGTCCCGCCACGATACTCGCGGCCAGCAGAGCCGACGTTGGCATCTTGGCCTCGACCCATCCATCAGGCTGAACCTGAGGCGTCCGGGAATGCGCCCGAATACAAGCGATGAGAGCAAGGATGAAAGTAGCGACCCAAGCAACACCAACGATATACGGGGTGACGAGCACAACGAAAAGGGCAAAGAATCCAAACGGCAGGTCGTACTCCCCGTGGGTGATGAGCAAGGCGAGAAAGGTGATGGTAAAGATCATCTGAATGATCATGGTGATCATCCCAACGATGCCGCTTGAGAGTGAGACCTTGCGGGTCGCAGAGCGCTTGCGCTGAACCGTCGTCAGGACCGAGGCGTTCCAGCCGAAGCCAGGAGCAGGAGCCGGCCCTACCGTGGGGTTGTAGCGGCCGTAAGGAACAGGCGTGGGAGTGTTCCGCACGTAGCCGGCGTCCTGGATACGGGGGTCGCGGTTGGGATTCTGGGGAGGTAGGTGACTCATGGGGTACTCCGGCATCGGCAAAGGGGATGGCCGCAGCCTAGGTCAACCGTGTCCGATGGGCGCACCTCAGGGCATAGGGAGCCCGCCCCATGCCCCAGCGCCCAGCATCCCGCACTGATCGGCGTCGACAAGCATCTCGATGGCACGTCGTCGCCCGAGAGTTAACATCGCCGCTGCGAACAGATCATGCGGGCTGCCCTCCCGGGGCCTGAGATGCTCTGACCACCGGGTCCAGTGCCTTGCTCATACGGAGAAGAAACACGAACCCCACGACGATCAGGACCTGGGTCAGGCCGCAGAACATGAGTAATGGCTCCAGGAAGCCATCGATGAAATCATCGGTGTAGTCGCGTGAGAGCGCCTCGTACAGGACCACGTACATGATGAGGGTGGGCAGTCCCGTCACGATGCTTGTGACCAGCAGCGCCAGCGTTGGCGTCTTAGCCTGGATCCATCCGTCCGGCTGAACCTGAGGCATGCGAGAACGGGCCTGAATGCAGGCGACAAGAGCCAGGATGAAGGTGGTGACCCATCCAAGGCCAACGGCCATCGGAGCGAGGACCACGATGAGAAGGGACATGAACAGCAAGAACTCGCCCTGCTGCCCCGCGTACCCGATGGCGAGGAACATGGTGACGATGATGGCCATCTGGATCACCATGGTGATGAGCCCGATGATGCCGCTGGTGAGCGAGACCTTGCGGATCGCGGAACGCTTGCGCTCGCACATGAGGACCGGGTCGTTCCAGGTGAATCCAAGAACCGGGTTCAGTCCCATCGGAGGGTAGGGACCGTGAGGAACAGGCGTGGGTCCGTTCCATGGATAACCTCCGGGAGCTGCTGGAGACGGCGGGAGGCCTCCGAGGGGATAGGGCCCGGCGGGGTGGGGCATTCCCGATCCCGCCCAGGGGTAGCCGGCCACGTGGGGGCCGGACAGTACTGCTACAGGGTTGTCGACACCGCTTACCCCTTCCTGCGGTGCGCCGATGCCCTTGATGTAGGGGTAGTCGTTGGGATCCGGGGGAGGTAGCTGACTCACGGAGTACTCCAGCATCGGCAGAGGGGGCGGCCTCAGCCTAGGCCACCGATGCAGGACGGACGCAACTCACGGCATAGGGAGTCATCCCCATGCCGTGAGTCCCTGCACTCCGTGACTCAGCGCAACGTGTCCGCGAGGTCTCCGATACGCCCCAGAAGTCCACCGAGGTACCTGGGTGACTCGTCGGTGGAGAGCATCCGGCTCAGCGTCATGGCCTCATCCACGGCGACGGGCGCATCCACCTCGTCGTTGTAGACGATCTCCCAGGTGGCGACTCGAGCAATGGCGCGGTCGACGGCCGGCATGCGTCCCAGGGTCCACCCCTGGGCGTAGGTCTGGATCGTCTCGTCGACGTCGCCCAGGTGATCGCACAGCCCGTCGAGGATCTCCCGCGTGTAGGCAGGAGCCTCGGTGTGGTTGGCCGAGCTGACGGCGCGCAACTGCGCGAAGGAGCGCAACTCCTCGGAGCCCTCGGAGCTCAGCATCCCGCGCTGGTCGGCTTCGAAGAGGATCTCGATGGCACGCCGGCGCGCCTTGGTGCGGGCGGTGACCGGGTGGCGCGATGCGGGGCTCGAGTGGCTCGAGACCTCCTCGGGATGCTCGGTCATCAGTCGTTGACGCGGGAGATGTAGGAGCCGGAGCGGGTGTCCACCTTGACCTTGTCACCGGTGTTGAGGAACAGCGGGACCTGGATCTCAGCACCGGTCTCGACCGTGGCGGGCTTGGTACCGGCGCTGGAGCGGTCGCCCTGCAGGCCCGGCTCGGTGTGGGAGATCGTCAGGACCACGGAGGCCGGCAGCTCGACGAACAGCACCGAGTCCTCGTGGAAGGCCACGATGACCTCCTGGTTCTCCAGCATGAAGGTGGCGGCGTCGCCGACGGTGGCCGAGGGGACGTAGGTCTGCTCGTAGGACTTGACGTCCATGAAGACGTAGTCGTCGCCGTCCTTGTAGAGGTACTGCATGTCGCGCCGGTCGACAGTGGCGGTCTCGACCTTGAGGCCGGCGTTGAAGGTCTTGTCAACGGTCTTGCCGGACAGGACGTTCTTGATCTTGGTACGCACGAAGGCGGGGCCCTTGCCGGGCTTGACGTGCTGGAACTCCACTACCTGCCACAGCTGGCCCTCGAGGTTGAGCACCATGCCGTTCTTCAGGTCGTTCGTCGTGGCCACGAGGGTTTCCTCACTGTTGCATTGCATCTGGGACGCGCTGATCCTACCGCGAGGCACTGCCCTCCCCCGGCGACAAGCGTGTCGCACCGATCACGAGTGGCGGGACAAATCGGCTCCGACGGCACTCATGACCTTCTCACCGGCCTCATCCGGGGTCGTTGAGGTGGTATCGACGACGACGTCGGCCAGCTCCTGGCACCGGGCCTGACGCTCGTGGAGCATCTGGACGAACTGGTGGTGGATGGTTCCCAGGGCCACGGACCGCGGTGCGTCGAGACCGTTACGGGTGGCCAGGACCCGGGTGGCGCACGTCAGGGACACGACACGGTGAGTTCCGCGACTGGCGAGCCTGAGGCGCTCAAGGCCCTGACGCACTCCGGTGGCCTCCAGGCAGCCCGATCCCAGGGCGACGACGAGGCCCCCGGTCTCGGCGCGCTCCAGGAGCCGTTCAGCGGTTAAGGCCTCGATGCGGCGGTAGTCGTTCTCCGACACCGCGACGAGTGCCAGGTCGGGGCGGGTGCCCAGCTCGTCGGCGACGAGCTGTCCCAGATCGAGCACGGTCAGTCCCTGGGCACTCCCAATGGCACGGGCCACGCTGGAGCAGCCAGCACCCGGCGGGCCGATGAGGATGAGGGAGCCCGGTGCCGTGGCGCTCAACCGAGGTTCCCTTCTGCCCGCTCGGCCCCACCGGTGACGGCCTCATGAGCTGACAGGAGAACACTCTCCGCCGGCGCCTGAGCCCGCACGGGCCTGGCAATGTCATCGAGCAGGACGAGGCGCAGCCGGCCGCCGCGCACCTTCTTGTCGCTCATCATGGCCTCCTTGAGTTCCTCCCAGCGCCCCTCCCCCTCGGGGAAGCGGGTCGGCAGACCGACCGCTTCCAGGCTCTGACGGTGCAGGGCGAGTGCGTCACTGCTCAGACTGCCGTTGCGGTGGGCGATCTCAGCGGCGAAGACGCAGCCGACGGCGACCGCCTCCCCGTGACGCCAGGAGTAGTCGGTGACCTTCTCGATCGCGTGGGCGTAGGTGTGCCCGTAGTTGAGAACCTCCCGCAGGCCGGCTTCGGTGAGATCCTCCCCCACGACGGCGGCCTTGACCGCGATGGAACGGGCGACCAGGTCGGCCAGCACTGGCGAGTCCCAGGTCAGGCAGTCGGCGGGATCGGCCAGGACCCGGTCGAGAATGACCGAATCGGCGATCAGGCCGCACTTGATGACCTCTCCGAGCCCGGCCCGCAGCTCCGCGGCCGGCAGAGTGGAGAGCATCTCCAGGTCGGCGATGACGGCGGCCGGCGGGTGGAAGGCACCCACCAGGTTCTTGCCCGCCGGAGTGTCGATTCCCGTCTTGCCGCCCACGGCGGCGTCCACCATGGCCAGAAGCGTGGTGGGCACCTGAACCACGGGAACACCTCGCAGCCAGGTCGCAGCCGCGAAACCGGCCAGGTCCGTCGTCGCTCCGCCACCCAGTCCGACGACGAGTCCGTCACGGCCCAGGCGGAAGGAACCGAGCCGTTCCCACAGGTACTCCGCGACGCGCGCCTTCTTGGCCGCTTCCCCGTCGGGGACCTCGAGGCGCAGGACGCGCAGGCCCTCGGAGGCGAGAGCCGCCTCAGCAGCGACGGCGCGGTCGGCCAATGCCTTGGCGTGAATGATGGCGACGCCTCCCGCACCAGCTCCCGGAGCGTCCTGCACGAGGCGAGGCAGCTCGGCCAGGATCCCTTGACCGATGAGCACATCGTAGGGACTCTCGCCGGCGACACTGACCCGTCGTGCACCGCTGCTCATCTCCGTGGTCGCAACGGGCCGGACCCGGACGCGCCGAGACGAGCCACCGGTTCCCTCCGGGGCAGTGGCCAAGTCCGCCTGAGCCTCAGCCATGGGTGCCAGGACACTGACCGCCTGAGCGGTCTGGACGCCCAGGGCCACCAGGATGAGCGCGGCGACCTGCTGGGGGCTGAGCCCGTCGGTGGGCACAGTGAGCGTGGCGACCTCGGAGTACAGCGGTGAGCGCTGAGCATGGAGGGCCTCCATCCGCGCCAGGACGCCCGCGTGCTCACCCTGCTCCTCACAGCGCTGCTGAGCGGCACGGGCCTGGTCCGAGTCCGCGTCCGGGGCCATGACCGGGCGCCCGGCCCCGTCCCCCACGTGCTTGGCCGCAGTGCTCGGAGAGGCGGACAGGTAGATGACTGTGTGACCGCGCAGCAGGTCTCGGTTCTCAGGGCGCAGCACCGCTCCCCCGCCCAGGGCGATGACACCCTGAGCCGCAGCCGGGGAGTCCAGGACTGCCCGCATGGCCCGGTGCTCGCGGTCGCGGAAGCTCTCCTCCCCCTCGGCGGCGAAGATCTCTGGGATCGTCATGCGGGCGCGCCGGCGGATCTCAGCGTCGGTGTCAGTGACCTGGACGCCCAGGGCCTGGGCCAGGAGCCTGGCCTGAGTGGTCTTGCCCGCGCCGGGCAGCCCCACCAGAACCAGGGGCAGCTGGTCGTCGCGCAGAGCGATGGTCGGAACACGCTTCCAGGTCATGATCGTGACTCCCTCTCCGTCGAGATCGCTGTGGGTCGTATCAGTATCGCCCGAGCAGAGCGACTTGCCACAAGATTCACCGCTCGGTTCGCCACTGCGTCCGTTCAGCGATGCGGTCCAGGTAGGAACGCAGGTTGCGTCCGGCCTCATCGACCGAGTCTCCTCCGGTCTTGTCCAGCAGAAGATCGGCCAGAACCAGGGCGGTCATGGCCTGTGCAATGACCGCTCCGGGGACGACGGCGCACACGTCTGAGCGTTGGTGGAGCCCGGTGGCGGGCTCGCCCGTGGCCAGGTCGACGGTGCGCAGGGCCCTGGGCACCGTGGAGATCGGCTTGAAGGCGGCCCGTACCCGCACGTCGGAGCCGTTGGAGATACCGCCCTCGATACCGCCGGCGCGGTTGGTGGACCGGGTGAGCGTTCCGCAATCCACTGAGACGATCTCGTCGTGGGCCACCGAGCCCCGCCGAGCCGCCTCGGCGAAGCCGTCACCGATCTCCACGCCTTTGACGGCCTGGATCCCCATGAGCGCGGCCGCCAGGCGCGCGTCGAGGCGGCGGTCGGCGCTGACGTGGGTGCCCAGTCCCACCGGGACACCGGTGGCGATGACCTCGACGACGCCCCCGAGCGTGTCACCGTCCTTCCTGGTGGCGTCGATCTCGGCGACCATGGCGGCACTGGTGGCGGGATCCGTGCAGCGCACGGGGTCGGCGTCCAGGCGCACGGTGTCCTCAGCACTCGGTGGGGGGACGTCGTCGGGCAGGGCGACTGATCCGATCCGCACGACGTGGCTGACCAGCCTGATACCGGCGACCTGCCCCAGAAGGGCCTCGGCCACGGCCCCCAGCGCCACGCGGGCGGCGGTCTCGCGGGCTGAGGCCCGTTCCAGGACCGGGCGGGCCTCAGGAAGGTCGTACTTGAGCATCCCCGGCAGGTCCGCGTGCCCGGGCCTGGGGCGGGTCAGCGGGCGGTTACGGGCGATCTCGCGCTCGTCACCGGTGCCGGCGTCGATGAGCAGGTCGTGGGGGTCCACGGGGTCGGCGCTCATGACCGTGGACCACTTGGGCCACTCGGAGTTGCCGATCTGCAGTGCGACGGGGCTGCCGATGGTGCTCCCGTGGCGGATGCCTCCCAGAACCCGCAGCTCGTCGCGCTCGAAAGCTTGGCGGGCACCGCGCCCGTGCCCCAGGCGACGCCGGGCAAGTGCTGCCCGGATGTCCTCACTGGTGATCCGCACGCCCGCGGGCACGCCTTCCAGCACCGCGGTCAGAGCCTCGCCGTGGGACTCCCCGGCCGTCATCCATCGAAGCATGGGGTAGATACTCTCACACGCCGATGCCGCCGCTGGCGTCGCCCGACCTGGAGCGTCGATGTTGTGCGGGTCAGTGTGAGGTTCTCGAGGTATCCGCGGTGGGGGCGAGGGCCGCGAGGAGCGCGGTACGCATGAGATCGATATCGGGCTGCTGCCCGGTCATGAGCTGCACCTGGGGCACGGCCTGGTGCAGGAGCATGAGCCAGCCCGGGGCGAGGGCTCCCCCGGCGTGCGCCCAGGCACCGGCGACGGCGGTGGGCCAGGGGGCGTAGACGACGTCGAGCATGACGGCTCCTGGGCGGGTGCCCTCGGCCTGGTCCAGGGCCTGCCTCAGTGGGTGTGCCAGCGGGTCAGCCGCATGTGCGGGCAGGGTCGAGATGACGACGTCGGCTGCGGCCAGACGCCGGGCCGCCTCGGTGTTGGAGGCGGAGTCGGCCGGCTTCCAGGTGAGAGTCTCAATGTCCAGCCCCATGCGGTGC
>ERZ773265.677-NODE-677-length-19852-cov-16.176845_pt1 | contig 19852 bp, 18 predicted proteins | sample MGYA00580512_ERZ773265 | MGnify/ENA primary metagenome ERZ773265 (study PRJEB29015, sample SAMEA2738169) | human oral metagenome | biome: human oral; feature: human-associated habitat; material: saliva | place: China | collected 2183 ... | reverse complement strand
GGCCCCTGCAGACCAGTAGCCCCACGAGGACCCTCGGGACCCCGCGGGCCGGGGGCACCGTCCGGCCCCCTTGCGCCGTCGGGACCCTTCTCGCCGTCGGGGCCTTTGGCGCCGGGGCTCTTCTTGAACGCCTCGAAGTCGGTCTTCGTGGTGTAGGTGGAGGCGGCCTCGGTCTTCGGGAGGGCAGCGTCAGCGACGCGCTTGGCCTCGGTGACGGACTCGATGGTGGCGTAGGTAGCTGCGGCCTCTGTCTTGGGGAGGGCCGCGTCCGCCTTCGTAGCGACGGCCGAGAGGGCCGTGGTCTTGGCGTACGAGTCCAGGTCCGTCTTGCGAGCGTAGTCACCGAGCTGGGCGGTCTTCACGTAGCCAGACAGGTCCGGGATCTTCCCATCGCCCGCGAGCTGGGCCTTCGTGAGCTCATCCTTGGTCGCGTATGTGGTGGCGGCCACGTCCTTAGGCAGGGCAGCGTCCGCGGTCTCCTTGACGGCGGCCACCTCGCCTGAGAGAGAGGCGGGGGCGAAGGACGAGTTGGCGCTGGCCGCGTAGGTGCGCAGCTCCTGCTTCGTGGAGTAGGTCTCCGTCAGCTCGCTGCGGGTGACGAACTTACCGTCAGCGTCAGCGACGTGCTGGCGGAAGTCGGAGGCCTTCGCGTAGGTGGACTCGGCGTCCGTCTTGGGCAGGTAGTCCGCTAGCGACGCCTTGGTGGCGTAGGGGGTCAGGTCCGGCTTGGCGGCGTCCACCTCGCTCTTCGTGGCGTAGGTGGACTGAGCCGAGGCGGTGGTGAGGTACGAGGAGAGCTCGCTCTTCGTAGCGGCTCCAGATACGGCAGTCGACAGGGAGTCGATGCGGCCAGAGAGATCCTGGCGGGCCTGAGCTGCATCGACCTTCGTCTCGTAGGTGGTCTGAGCGTCAGCAGATGTGACGTAGGACGAGAGGGCGCCCTGAGGGGCGGCAGCGTCCGCGATGGCCTTGACCTGGTCGATGCGCTGACCGAGTGAGGTGTCAGCCGACGTCATCTCGGCCTTCGTGGCCAGGTGCGAGAGGTCGGGGGCCTCACCCTTACCGCCGAGCTGAGCGTTAGCCAGGTCACTCTTGGTGGCGTAGACGCCCGCGGCCTCGGTCTTGGGCAGGTAGTCGGCAAGGGAGGCCTTGGTGGCGTAGGTCTCAGCGACCTGAGAGGCGGCCTGCGAGGCGGCGGTCTGGGCGGCCTCGGTGGTCTGGTAGGCGGCCAGCTCGGCCTTCGTGGCGGCCTTGGGGAGGGCTTCCTCCAGCGGAGCGATGCGACCCTCCAGGGCGGTCTTGACCGGCGCGACAGCTGCGCTGGCAGCTGCGGCGGCTTCGGTCCGGGCCGTCTGGGTGACGCTGTTAGCCGTGGGGGCCGCGTCCACCTTCGAGGAGACCGCGGAGACGGTGGACGACAGGGAGTCGATGCGGCTGTTGAGCTGCGTGTCGGCCGACTGCATCTCGTTCTTGGTGGCGTAGGCCGACAGGTCCGGAGCCTGACCGCCGCCTCCGAGCTGAGCCTGGGCGAGGGCTTCCTTCGTGGCGTAGGTCTGAGCCGCCTCGGCGCGCGGAAGCGCCGCCCCGGCGGTTGCCGAGACGGCGTCAATGCGCTGACCGAGGGCAGCGTCGCCCGCGACCCTCGCACTCTCAGTGGCTAGCCCTTGGGCCGCCTGCTTGGTAAGGAATCGACTGTCAGCCCCTTCGCGGCTGTACCAGGTCAGGTCGGCCATAGCGGCGCTACCTCCAGGTGAGTACTCCATTGCCTAGGTCTATGACTTCAGACCCATTGATAGCCTCTAGTGTAGTTGCGCCGTCCACACTGCGGACACCCCTGCGGGGCGCCGGAGGGTCGGGCTGGGGTTGCGGCTGCGGCTGGGGAGGCCTCGGGTCAGGCCGGGGCGACGGCGGCGGAGGGGGAGGAGAAGGCGGCAGCGCCGCGAGGAGGTCAGACAAGTCCAGGGTCTGACCGTCCGAGAGGTAGCGGGTTGTCCGGACATGCGCGCCCAAGTCCCCCGGGATAGTGAGATCTATCTCATAATTCCCGGGCTTGAGGGTCAGGTCCCCACCCGTCGGCGTTACCAGACGTCCATCAGGGTCGATCCTGGCAGATACCCGTCCAGCAACGATCTCGCGGGCAGGCAGCGGGGCCCCCAGGGCCGCCGGGGTGAAACGAATCCGCCCCATACGGCCGAGGCCGTCTGGGCCGGTGACCCGTCCTGTGACGGTAACGGTCTGGGACATCAGGGCTCCTGACGTAACGGCGTAGTCTCAGTCTTCACTCTATCAATACGGGAGTGCAATGACTGGACCTCTGCGTATAGGTGGGACCGATCAGTGCGGGCGTCATTGCGGACGCCCTCGACCTGGGTCTCGATGCGAGCCATCCGGGCATCGTGCTCCCGGTCCGAGGCCCGCAGCTCATCGACGGACGCGGTCAAGCGCTGCAGCCCGTCGAGCACGAGGGAGAACTTGCCGTCCAGGTCGTCACGCAGGTTCTCGGCGTGGTTGTTGTGGACGCCCTCCGAGGCCGACTCGGCTGCGTTCGCTGCCCGCACAACGTGGGCACTCATCCGGGTCATCCGCTCCTCTAGGCGCTGCTGTGACTTGCTCAGGGTGATCCTTAGCCAGGTGATGAGAGCGACCAGCAGGGCCGTCCCCGCCGCGACCGTATCGGGCGAGGTAAGCACTGCAACGAAGGGAGACGGGTCCGACCCTGCTGGAAGCACTAGAACGTCACCTACCCGTCAGCCCGCGTGGCGCGGCGTGTAGCCCGGCGTGGAGGGGGTGTCGGTAGGGATGGCGCGGTCGGTCTCCGCCGGGGTGGCGAAGGCCTTCAGGACCGCGGCGAGGGTGGCCGTGCCGGCGATGCCGAGCGCGGTCTTCCAGTCGATGTCGACAACCGAGGAGCCGACAACGAGGGCGCCCAGCAGGGACTGGGCGAAGGTGGAGATGGACCGCTCCAGCAGACCGGACCAGAACGACTTCGAGGCGTACATCACTTGCTCTCCTTCAGGAACTTGCGAAGGGCTGCGCGGAAGCCCTTGAAAATGGGGGAACCCTCAGGCTGGGACAGGGCGTTCTCCAGCTGCTGCATCGTGGCGTTGGCAGCGTCAGTGCCGGAGGACTCGCGAGCGTCGTTGGCGTCGTAGGTGAGGCGGTCGTAGAAGTCAGGCCACAGGAACTTCGGGGCGCCGAGGGCCTGCTTGTAGGCCTCCGCGATGATCCCCTCGACCTTCTGGGTCTGGCAGCCGTCCCGCAGGACCGCGTACTCACGAGAACCGTTGCGCTCGGTGTAGATGAAGAGCATCCGCTTCCTTCCATAGGTAAGGGCGGGGCCTGATGGCCCCGCCCTTAGTGTATCCCTATGAGTGGTGGAGGTTTAACCTACCGCGGAGGAGGTCAGGAGGTCTTCGGCTCGTACATGAACCGGCCGGTGTCCGCCCACGAGCGGTTCAGGGCCTCCTGCAGGACCGCACAAGTGGCGCGACCCCACTGTCCATCGATGAACTGCTCAGCAGTCCAGTCCGGAGCGAAGCGACGCCACACGTCCGACTCAGGCATGCCCGGCACCCAGTTCCACGCCCACAGCTGGAAGACGCGGTACAGATCCGAGGTCCACTGGCCGTCAGCCGGGAGCTCGGTCTTGCCGGTGTAGGCCTTGATGAGGTCGGAGCCGACGGCGTCGTTCAGGTAGCGGGCCAGGTTCGCCACCGCGAAGGGCTCCGGGTAGTCCCACGCGTTCATCACGCGGCGGAAGCGGCGGGCGGTCGGCGGGTCCCAGATGCCGTTGACCTGAATCACACCGTAGCCGTCCAGAGCCTGATTGCCGGACGAGGAGGTCGCGGCCAGCGAGTCCCAGTCCACGGCGGTCGCGTGGAACCGGTTCAGGTCCAGGTGGCCGCCGTAGCCGGGCAGGTGCCCATCCTCGGTGTACTGGTGGATGAGCGGCGCGCCCCAGTAGGGCACGTCGGTCGGGCGCTGCGGGTCTCCGTAACCGTCGTACCGGTCCGAGTACCACTGACCGCCCGCGTACCAGAGCGGGTAGCGAGCGGCGACCTGCGACCAGTCGTAGCCGGCGGCGGCGGAGCCGTTCATGTAGATGCCAGGCCTGGCTCCGGTCCTGGACTCGACGGCCTGGAGCCAGGCGTTCGCCCAGCCGGAGCCGAGGGAGACCGCGTTCGCCTCCCAGTCGAGCCACAGGGTGGCTCGGCCCAGGTACGGGGAGACCGCCTGCACGAACGCCTCGACCTGAGCGTCCAGGGAGGACGACGGGCGAGCGAAGTGGTAGAACCCGATCCGCTTGCCGCTCTGGAGGGCCTGCTGCGCCTGCGTGTTCATGTAGGGGTTGACGTAGTCGTCATCCTCGGTCGCCTTGATGATGACGAAGTGCGCCGGGATGAGCGCTAGGTCAGCGCCTGACTGGTGCGAGGAGACGTCAATACCCCACGGCATGGAGTTGCTGGCGGGCGCCGCGGCAGGCTGCTCCGGCGGAGGGGCGGGGGTCGAGGCCTGAGCAGCAGCCGGAGCGGCGTGGGCGAACTCCGGGAACTGCTGCATGAACTTCGCGTCGTTGAAGCGGTGGCACGAGGTCCAGCGCCCCGCCTGCGTGTGGGGGTGGCTGGCGTAGGCGACCGTGCGGGTCTCCTGGCCAGTCGTGTCGCCGGCGTAGCCGTCGATGGAGCCGTCCTCCGCGATCCACGCCTCCGAGACGAGGTCGTTGGCGGCGTCAGTGACGACCACGACGTGGCCCACGCCACCCTCGTTCGCGGCCGACAGGATGATGTCCCCGTCCTGGAAGCCGCCAGCAGGGCGCAGGTCAGAGTCGTTCCACGGAACCTCGTCGAAGCCGCGGGCCTCCAGCCCGCCTCGAAGGTTCCCGGTCCACAGGTCGTCGATCTCAGGCAGGGCGCGGTGGCCCCACGGCACGCCGTAGGCTACGTGCAGGCCGTAGGCGACGCAGCCTGCTGCGAGGGACGAGCAGTCCGCGTTCTGCGCCGTGGTCACGTAGCCAAGCTCATCGGCGTTCGCGAACCACGTGCGGCGCTCGGGCTGGCTGTAGCCAATGTTGGCCACGTCAGCCAGGTAGCGGGCCTGGCCCGCCGTTACGGTACCTACGCTCACTTCTTCTCCTTACTGGCCAGCTCGGCCTCAAGAGCAGCAACACGCTGCTCAGCGATGACCGCCCTGCGGGTCAGGGCGGCGATCTCAAATGCCAGGGCGTCCACTACCTGGGTAGCGTCTACCTGGACGGGCTGGGGGGTCTCATTCATTGGTTCTCCTTCTGAAGCGGTGCGGGTCCATAGTAACCCCCACCTAGGTGTGTCTCCTGGAGGTCTTCAGGCTCCTCAGCGGCCTGGGCGCGCTCCTCCGGAGTCGGTGGGGCAGGCGGGAGCTCCCACATGGCCTCGCGAGCGTAGTCGCGCATAATCGGCTCGCCGGACTCATCTTCGTCCACGTCGATCATTCGGGCCCCCTTGACGAGGACCGGGACGACGGTGCCAGGGGCGCCCTTGACGTTCACCACCCACAGGGAGGGGTTGGACTTGTCGAGGGAGGCGGAGGAACCCTCAGCCCCGGTGAAGACGGCCCACGGCGCCTTGGCCGAGGCGATCTTGGGGACGTAGTCGGGCAGCTCCCAGCGAGCCGTACCGTCAGCCCCGATCTCGACGTTCTCCCAGTACTCGATCCCGTCGTAGGGGCTCTCAGTGCAGCAGTGGCTGAGCCACATTCCCCCGCGAGCCTTGGTCAGCTCCGGCACACGCATGGTGAACTTCTTGTTCCCTGACATGTGGATCCCCAGGTTGTCCGCCCAGTACCCGTTGTTGTTGAACCGGAGCCCCACCTGCGTCGTGGTGGCATAGAACCCGGTCACAGTGACCGAGTTGGGGTACAGGTACGCCTGGTTGCTGTAGGACCCGCACACGGTCTTCCCGTTCTGAATGAAGGCCGTGTTCCCCTTCTGGACTACCATGTCAGCCCCGTCAACGGACATTCCACCGTTGTCGCGATACAGGTACCAGGTCGCCGACTTGTCGTCCGTGTACCCGACGCCGTACACGCTGACCCTGATCGACTCTGGGGACACGTGCATGTTCGAGGGGATACCCCGGGACGCGGCGGACTTCCACGGGGACTGGATCCGGACTCCGGGAACCCCCTGGGGGTTCGCCACCAGGAAGATGGCCCCGTCGTTCCACGAGTCATCGCGCTTGGAGGAGAACGCGAGTCCGACCCCGGCCCGCCAACCATCGTTGTAGTCGGTTCCGGTGCTGTGCCACGTGATGTCGTTGAAGAACGTCTCAGACCATGTGTCAGCGCGCCCTAGGCGGCCCGCGATCTCGATGGACCCAGTACGGGCGCTGACTCGCAGCGTCCTCGTCCCGTACGCGTCGAAGACCTCCATACCCTCGGAGTTGATGTGGAGACCGCGGTTAGGGGTCCGGGACGTCTGGAGCGTGGCCCCGGTGATCACCTGACCGTCGATGGCGCCGGCCTGGATATTGTCCGCGGTGATCGAGTTGGCGGCGAGCATGCCGGCCCGGATCTTCTCGAACTCCCCCTCGGAGGAGGTGATGATCCTGGTCCAGATGTGCTGGGCGGTAGCGTTCACGAAGGACGCGTTGCCAGTCACAGTCAGCTGGTCGGTGGTCAGCTCAAGGAACCGCCCCACGTCGGAGGCGATCTTGCGGGCGGCGATCTCCGAGATGTTGGCTGAGCCGGCCGTGAGTCGGCCGACGTCCAGGTTGCTGATCTGCTCGCTGGTGACGTGCATCCGCTCCCAGGTTGAGCCGTTCCAGCGCCACTCCGCAACGATGTCGAGAGTGACGGCGTCCTGGACACGGCAGGTGTCGCCGAAGGTCTCCCCGTCGAAGGGTGGACGGTCATCCGCAGTGCCCTTGATGTAGAACACCTGACCGAAGGAAGTGCGCATGCGGCGCACGGCCCCCTCGATCGCGGCCGAGGTCAGCTTGGAGACAGTCTTCTGGTAGTCGTCACCGGCCTCCTCCCAGCGCCAGCCTTTGGGGCTGTAGACGACGGTCGAGTCCGGCGCGGTGCGGGTGTTGGTGGGGGTCGAGTGCCCGGGGGAGGCAAATCCCGGGGTGGTTACGTACTGCCCACCCCGGGCGTTCTGGTCCGCTGCTGCGGGATTGGCGGGTCCTGGCAAGGGTGTCTCCTAGAGAGAGGTCAGATCGGATGCGGGGGCGGCGGGGCTCAGATCCGGCCGGCGGGGTTGCCCGTACGAATGATGTACTCCAGGGCGAAGTACGGGGGCCGGTTCTCGTGAGCCTGGCCGCTACCTGCGGACGTGGTGGTCAGGCCGGAGACAGAGCCCTGCTCCGTCGTGGACAGAACCTGCCAGCCGGAGCCGCCTCCGACGTTGGACGCGTACATGCCGACGCCGGACTTCTGGGCCTGGCCGGCCTTGCCGGTGACGTCGTGGCTGTGGACCGGCATCTGAGCCGCGGTCAGGGCGACGGTCTGTGAGCCGCCGGTGTCCCCGAGGGAGTAGCCGGTACCGACCCCGACCAGGAAGCGGCCGGACAGGTCGGGCACCTTGAAGTTAGAGGTGTTCGTGAAGCCGTACTTGGTCCCGATCAGGCGGAACAGATCCGCGTACTGGGCCCGGTCCAAGGTCTGGCCGTTGCACAGGGCGAACCCGGTAGGAGCCTGACCGCCGACGAACGGGAAGATGGTGCCAACCGGGATCAGGGCAGCCATGGCCGCGGAGAGGTCCGCCGCGACCTTGGTTACGTCAGCCTTGGTCAGGGACCTCTCCTGAAAGATCCGGTTCTCGACGTTCGTCACACCCTGGGTGGCCGCGGAGATGCCTGCCTCGATGCGGGTCAGGTCCGCGGCTGTGATGCGGGTCTCCCCCGCTCCAAAACCGTCGCGCCACTGCTTTGTCGCTACGTAAGGCTGCATGGTTATCTGTCACCTTCTGCTCTGAGAACGAACACGCGCCCGTCTGGGGAGATCCACGTGCTGGCGCCAATTTTACCGGCGTCTGGAGGCACCGGACCGGCGTCGACTAGTGAGGTGGCCACCTGGGTCATGGCCTCGGTGAGGTGCTTCATCTCCTTGAGCGTCCCCTCGCGGGCGGCGCGCTGCATGGCGTCGGAGTTCTTCAGCTTCTCCTCGACCTGCTTCGCGATCGCGTCCGCGTCGATGTTCTGCTCGAGGGTGATGCGGGCACCCGTCGACCACTCGGAGAAGTTCTTCGAGCGGTCGTAGGCGCGGAACTTGACCTCGTACTCCTTGATCTCGAGGCCCGCGAGGTTGGTCCGCTGCATCGGGTATGGCAGCTCAGTGAACTTCAGCGGAGTCCCGCCCGGCGGGTGGACGGACACCTCCACGCCTGCGAAGTCCGCAGGCATGCCCTCATTGTTGGCGCCCTTCCCGTCCCAGTAGATGCCGAGGACGCCGAGGGTCTGGCTCAGGCGGGGCGCGGAGGGCACCGGAGGCGGCTCCACGTCGGTAGCCATCGTGACCGTGATCTCCTCGGACCAGGCTCCGAAGGCGTCAGCCGTCATGGCCCGGACCTTGAAGGCGTAGCGCTCCCCCGGGGCGAGGCCCCCCAGCTCGGCCTGATTCGTCTTGGAGAACGAGATCGGGCCGGTCAGGTTCGGGATCTCCCGGTAGGAGATGTCGTAGCCGGTCACGTCGACCGCCCCGCCGAGGGTGTCAGTCTCGACCGGGAGCCAGTGCAGGGAGGCGACGGCTGTAGGCCACCCGTGGACGCCGATGACTGCCTGCGAGGAGATGTTAAGGCCCTGCGGCGGCAGAGGCCGGTACTTGCTCTTCGGCACCTCGGGGCGAGGGTTCTTCCCGTCGGAGTTTACCGCCCCGAGGATGCCCTTCTGCTTCTTGGCCAGCCTGGCCAGCAGGTCGTCCAGGACGGTGCCGAAGGTGGTGTGCCCCTGGCAGCGGCCGTTCTCAGTAACCGAGATGGAGATCTGGGTCACGCGCATGCGCTCAAGACCGTACCGGCGGTCGACCTGAATCCAGTCACCGAGCTGATAGTCCTGGAACGGGAACCACTGGACGTCCTCAGCCTCCCACTCGCGCTTGACCTCCTGCGCCGCACTGGCGCCGGTCTTCAGAGTGAGATTAGCGACCGCGCGGGCGGTGGTCTCCAGCTCGACACCGCCGGCCTCCACGACCTTCTCGGTGCGGGGAAGGTCGGCAGGGGCCTCCGGGTTCTTGAAGGTCCACAGCAGGCCCCCCTCGCCCTTGACCAGGACGTGGGTGCACAGCTTCGACCAGTCGAGCTTCTCCGGAGCCGACGTGGTGCCAGAGTTCAGGCGCCACACGACCGACGAGTTCTCGCGGTTGAGCGCCGCGTCAGCGTTGTAGACCTGGAGGGTGCGGCCGCGCCACCGGTAGTCGATCATGCCCATGTTCATGAGCGACTCGAGGATCGACTTCAGGGAGATGGTGGGGTCGAAGGCTACGCTGGTCTTGAAGGCCCACGGCTGCCCGGCAGAGTCCTGCGTGGTGGTGAAGTCCATCTCCAGGCCCTTGCCCCACCCGCGCTTGACGGCGGCGTCCCAGATCGTGCCTAGGATGACGCCGGCGGTACGGGAGTTGAACTTGTACTTCCCGTCCTTGTCCTTAGCGACAGCCGGGACCGACCACACGAGAGCACCCTCGAGGCGCTGACCGATGTGGATGAACTGGGCGGTGCGGTGCTCCGTACCGTCCTCGACCAGGTTCCACTCCGAGGAGAGGTTCATGAACCGCGCGTTGGGCGGCTCCACCCAGTTGGTGCCGTCATAGGTGAGCTCGACAGCCACCTCAACCATGCGGTCGAGGAGGTTGCCGCGGACGCCCTGCTCCCCGTTCGGGTAGGACAGGGTCAGCGAGGGCGTGGACTGGCGCGGGCACGTGAAAGTGCCGGCAAGGGCATCCGAGAGGATGCCGATGCGGGGTCCCGCCTCCTCGTAGGCGACGTAGCGCATCCCCAGTCCGCGAGGGAAGTCAGCGCGACGGGGCATCAGTAGGACCTCCTCGCGCGGATGTAGCCGGTGCAGTTGAACGCTGACACCGAGAGGCGGCCAGAGGCGTCAGGGTCCAGCCTGAAGCCGTCAAGACCCATGGAGATCTCGCCGTCTGCCGGGCGGGCCCCGTTGGCGACGGTCCAGTCAGCCGAGGGGTTCTTCCAGGCGCGGTAGTTGGCGACATCGACCAGCAGCCGCTCAGCGCCCTGGAGGGCGCCGTTGAACGTGAACGTGGTGCCGGACACCTTGTCCTTGAGAGAGCATGAGGAGCCAGACGGTGACAGCATCAGCCACGGGTCCGGGATCGGCATGTTCCCGCCAGCCAACGGGCCGAGATCGTTGAGGTTCACGACGGTCGGCTGGGGGTCACGCCACAGGCCAGACGTCACCTCGAAGGTGGCCGTCAGCTGAGCGATCTCCGCCTCCGGGTCGATCGTCGGCTCGATGGACGAGGACAGGCGCACGTCGGCCACCTTCAGGAGGTTGCCCTGAGGCTTGTAGCCGAGCTGCTGCATGCGGCCGAAGGCCGTCAGGCGGCCGAGGAGTGCTCGAAGGTTGAACTCCAGTTGGTTCAGGCCGCCCTTGCAGCGGTTCCCGTTACGGCCGTCCTCCCATGAGAACACGGAGAACTTCAGAACGACGGTGGCGGGCTTCAGTACCCGGGCCGGGATCGGCAGAGAGCCGAACCGGTTCGGAATATCCACCGAGATACGCCAGGGCTCGCCCCGGGTCGACAGAGTCGTCTCCGAGGCGAGGACCCAGCGCATCTTCTCGTCGTCCAGGTCTACACCGTCGAGTGAGTAGATGGCCATGGGTGGGTGACCTCTCAGATCAGTGCTGCCAGGCGGATCCCCTCGGCAACCTCATCACGGGTCTTCGAGTCCGCCTTGGCCTGCGGATAGTGGTTTGTGATGTTGATGGTAGCACCCGATTGGTTCTGCTTATCGATGCCGTTGGCGGCCGCGCTGGACGACTTGAACTTCCCACCTCGGGCGCTCGCGCCCTGCATCGGCTTCACGTTCGCCGTCGCGTTGAGGCCGATCGTGGCGGGCTTCGTCAGGTCATCGGTCAGCCCCTGCAAGGAGCCGCGGACGGCCCCGTACTGGGACTCGAGGCCCTTGATGAAGCCCTGCATGATCAGCTGACCCGCAGGCTTCAGCAGGACCTTGTCGACAGGCTCGGGGCCCTTCCAGGACGGGAGCATGCTGGTCAGGCTGGAGAGCTTGCTCTTCACTGAGCCGATCATCGAGGAGATACCGTTGATCAGACCCTGGATGATCTTCTTACCCGCGTTGAGCAGCCAAGAGCCCGCGTTGGAGAAGACGTTCTTGATGCTGTTCGGCAGGTTCCGGACGGTATTGACCGCGTTGCTGATGAAGTTGGAGATCGAGCTCACGAGACCCGACCACGCGGAGGAGGTGGCGCTCTTGGCGCTGTTCCACGCACTGACCAGGAAGGTGACGACGGAGGTGCAGAAGCCAGACACCGTGTTGACGATGACCTTTCCAACACCCATGATGATGTTGCCCAGCAGGTTCCACGCGGCCTGAGCGATGGAGACGATCAGGCGGCCGAAGGCCGTGAACGAGGCGATCATGAAGTTCGTGAACCCCATGAAGATGCCCTTCAGGCCCTCCCAGCACTTGCTCCAGTCTCCGGTGATGAGGCCTGTGACCACGTCGATGATGCCCTTGAGGATCTGCATCTGGGCCTGGGCGATGGCCGCGATCCCCGAGAAGACCGCCTGGAAGATCGGCATGAGGGCCTGCACGACGGTGCCGACCAGCTGGAGGGCAGGGATCAGCAGCGCCGTCAGAGCCTGCAGGAGCGGCTGCAGCAGCGGGACGATCATGGCCAGCAGCTCAGTGATGATCGGGCCGAGGACCGCGAACAGCTCGGAGATGATCGGGACGAGAGCCTGGATGACCGGCATGAGCGCGGCCGCCAGCTGCTCGATGATCGGGGCCAGCAGGCCAGCCAGCTGGGTGATGACGGGGGCCAGCTGGGTCAGGAGGGTCGCGAGCAGCGGAGCGATAGCGGCCAGCAGCTGGCCAGCCACCGTCGCGATCGCGCCGAAGGCAGCGCCAAGAGCAGGCATGGCCGGTGCCAGCGCCTGCACGGCCACGAGGACGTTCTGGAAGAACGACACGAGGCCGCCCTGGAAGGCGGGGTCCTGGAGCGCGAGGGAGATACCGTTGAGGCCGGTCTGGATGATCTGCCCGATGAGGGGGAGGATCGTGGAGAGGGTCGGGGCCAGGGACACGAAGGCGGTACCCAGGGAGCCGACGCCCTGGAAGGCGTAGTTCGCGGCCGTCGCCATGGACGAGAAGATGGAGGTCAAGGTCCCCTGCCAGAGGGGCCCGTTGACGGCCTGGTTGGCCCGGTCGAGGGCTCCGGCGATCGAGTCGATCGGGGCGGACCCCGCGGCCATCGCGGTGAACAGGCCGCCGATGATCCCGCCTAGGTCGAAGACGATGTTCTTCAGGGTGCCGAAGGTCTTCGCGGCGCCCTGGATGGCCTGGTCCATCTCGCCGGTGGCGATCTTCGCCTGCACCCAGTTCTGGAAGCTGTAGGCGACGCCGTTGGCCCAGCCTGCGATGGACGGCAGGTACTTCGCACCGACCTCGCCCAGCGACAGCAGCGCGTCGGTGAAGGCGCCCGCACCGTCACCCCCAATGTCCAGAGCCTGGCGCAGGTACTCCAGCGAGGCTGCGAAGCCGGGGATGTGGTCGGTGGCAGCGTCAGCGACGGCGGCCGCCATCGACCCCATCTCAGCAGCCACGCTGGAGATGGAGGGCCCGAGCGCGTCGAGGGCGCTGTTGGCGAAGTTGCGTACCGCATCGGCCGCCTCGCCCCAGAAGTTGAGGGAGATGTCCTGCTGGAGGGCGGTGAAGCGGGGTCCGAGGTCTGCCAGGACATCCTTCGCGTCCTTCATGGCGGCTACGAAGATGCCGATCCCGGCGCCGGCGGCTCCGAGGATTCCGGGCAGGGCCAGAAGGGCTGGTAGAGAATGGGCGACTCCGACGCCGAAGGCGGAGACGACACCGAGGCCGGAGCCGAGGATCGAGATCAGGCCTCCCGCTGCCACCCCGACCGAGGCCATCTTGACGGCGACCGTGTCCAGGTTGGTGAACAGGTCGCTCAGGGAGTTCTTCAGGTTGCCGAAGATGTTGCCGCCGGCCAGGGCCTTCAGCTGAGCAGCGACCTTGGCGATGCTGGCCTTCGCCAGGCGGGCGTGGATGTCCACGAAGTAGGGCTTCTTAGTGAGCCTGGCCAGGTCGAAGCGGGCCTTACCGTCGTCCAGGTCGGCGTTGACGGTGGCCTTACCGTCGAGCTTGTTGAGCTCGTGCTTGATCTTCTTCTTGGACGCCTCTGACAGGTGAGCCTCGGTGTCGATCTTGGCTCCGAGGGCCTTGATCTCTTCGCGGATCTTCTTGGCGGAGGCCGTGTCTAGCTCAGGCTTGGCCTGGAGCCGAGCGTCTATCTTCTCAACCTCGGCCCGGATCTTGTTCTGGGCAGCCTTCTCCAGGGACGCGTTGACCTTGAGATCGCTCTTGATGTTGGCGATCTTCTCCTTGATCTCAGCGATGTCCGAGCCATTGATCTCGACCTTCGCGTCGATCTCCGCGTCGATGCCCTTCAGGTCCTTGATCGCCTTGGCCTGAGACTGCTTGTCCAGGTCGACGCGGGCCTTGATCTGGGCCTTCATCTCGTCGAGCTCGCGGCCCAGCTTCGCCACCGCGTTGTCATCCAGGACAGGTTTGACGGGAGCGCGGGAGTCCATTTGGCGCAGTTGGCGCTTGATGTCCTCGATGTCCCGCTTGGAGATCTCGGCGTGGGCCTGGCCGCGGGTCTGCCCGATGGCCCGCTCGATGCGGCGCAGGTCCTTGGGGTCGATGCGGGCGTTGACCTGCAGCACGAGCCCGTCAAGGGCGTCCTTGACCGAGTCGCGCATGTCGCGCGCCCACTTGTCGGCAGCACGCTCGATGCGCTTGCCGATCTTCTTGAGGCTCTTCTCAATGCCTCTCTCAGCGTCGCCGCGGAAGTCCCGCGCGTCAGCGCCTACCTCTACAACGACCTCGCCGATCTTGTCTGCCACGGGTCCCCTCCCGCTCGTACGTCAAGCGGGCGGCATCGCGGCCCGACAACTGTCTGAGGCCATGATACCGCCCGCATAGGCGTTGGTTATAGGTGCTGTCACATCCCTAGGGATGACTTAAGGGCTCCGAAGCCACTGGACTCGTTGCCCGAGTACCAGGGACTGCGCGGATCGGTGACCTCGACGCCCCTGGGAGGCATCCACAGCTCCCGCTTCAGCTTCTCCGAGTCGCCCTCCTCCTGCTGGTTGCGGGTGAGGATCCACCACATGACGTGGCAGAAGCGATCCAGGGGGAGCCGCTCGAGGTCGATGCCGTGACCGAGGCAGAAGCCGTCGATGTAGTCCCACTCGGTGTACGCAGAGGCCAGGAGCCGCTGGATCACGTAGTAGGGTTTCCGCCGCTCTCCTCCATCACGGCGGTGATGAGCTCGACGATGTCGGGGATGTCGAGGTCGTCGGTAGCGCTCTTCAGGCGCTTGGTGACCTCGGAGCCGACCTCCTTGCCGAACAGGACGTGGTTCCACTTGGCGAGGGCCTCGATGAGCTTCTCAGCGTCCTCGCCGGCGTCCTTCAGCGCCTGCGAGAGGAAGACGGCCACGGAGGCCTTCGGGGGGCGGACCTTGTACTCGGTACCGACCAGCTCGACGTCAATGAACTTCCGGGACTTGCCGGGGATCGTGATAGTAGCCATGAGGAAAGTCTAATGGAAGTCAGAAGGTCGGATAAGCCGAGCCGCATTCCGCACGAAGTGGGCGCCCTTGACACCGCGCACCCACTTGGCGAACACGGTTGAGCGGGAACCCTTCGGGTTGAAGGCCATGAACCGCTTCGTGGCAGGGCCGTGAGCCCTCGTGCCGTACTCCTGGTAGGCGGCGTACGGCGTACGAGCTCCAACGGTGAAGCGAGGGTAGAGCGGCGAGCCCCCGGTCACGCGCTGAATTGTGACGGAGTTCACCATGCGGCCAGTGTCCACGCGTCCGGCGGACTTGATGTTGCGCTGGATGCGCCCCTGGGTCCGCCTGGTCGCCTTCAGGGCGGCCTTTTTTGTGATGTCTGCCACCTTATCAGCGCGGATGGGGCCCTTGAACCGGATCCGGACGTACGTCACGGACAGTTCACCTTCACCGAGAAGGTCCATTCACCCGACACGCAGCCACCCTCAGGGCCCTGAGCCGACCACTCCATGTCGGAGGCGTTGGTCTGTGACGTGAGGAACATGCCCAGATCAGCCATGTCCTGGTGAAGGGTCTGGGCGTCGGCAGTCAGGTCATAGGGACGCGGGCCGCGCCCACGATCGTCCACGACCTCCACGCAGCGCAGCGTGCCGAGAGCGAAGGTCGCCAGCCAGTACCGGATCGAGCAGTGGTTCCCGTCCGCGGCGGGAGGGCCGAACACAGGGGTGACGGTGACGGTGCGCACGTACAGGTGCCCGGCGCAGCACTCGTCCCACGCCACCTCGGCCCCGGGAGCGACGTAGGCGTTGGAGACGGCGTTGGACAGGGCCTGAGCGCCGCCCCTCAGCAGGGCGAGGGCGGTCGTGTGCACAACCGACGGAGTGGGTGAGGAAACGCGCCCGGACAGGGCGGCGTAGTCCTCACTCTGAGCGCGACGCGAGCGCGTGAGGCGAGGTGTTGGGCTCACCAGATCACCGATCCCCAGCGCGACGGGGAGGAGGGCTGCCGGCGGACGTAGTCGTCAGGGTTGTAGGCCCGTGCGACCTGGCGCGGCTTGCGGATCGAGGCGACCCAGGAGTCCACCAGCCAGATGCCGGTGCGGCCCTCCAGCATCTCGTCGAACTCGTCCTGCACCTGCACGGTCACGCCCTGACGGGTGACCGACTGGAGACGCGCCGGCAGGGCGCAGTCGCGGTCCATGCAGGCAGCCTTGGCCAGCTCAAGCGCGAGCACGCCTGCAGCGACCTGACCGCCCTCAGGGACCGGGACGCCCTTCGAGTAGCGGATCTCCCAAGTCCCCTCCTCGGTGACGTCCCGAGAAAGGTCTTGTACTGCGGGGAATACAGCCGGAACCTCGGTACCGGGCTGCGAGGTACGCCCAGTCAGGACGACCGTGGAGCGGTTGTACACGCGGTAGGCGTCGGCGGGTAGCGCCCTCCCGTTGATGCGGATCTGGTGGACCCGGTAGACGTTGCCTGGCAGCACGATGGAGCGGCAGCCGTGAGAGCACACGCACACGGGACCGCACACTCCGCAGACGACGTCGTGCAGCGCCCCACCCAAGCGGACCGGGGCGAAGGTGCTGCGCAGGTACGGGGTGCCTTGGTAGGTCGGCTGCTGGTGCCCGGCCAGAGGCTCGGGGCGGAGGGACACGATGTCGGTACCGAAGCGCCTGCCGGTCCACTCCCACAGCAGCTGCGTAGCCATGGCCTCGAAGGTGTCCTGCTGCTCGGGGCGTCCGGCCTCGTCGAGGTACTCCTTGAGGTCCTCGCACGCACTGTAGGAGACCGGCCAGTCTCCCGGGCCGTAGCCCTGCTCTACTACATCCATGCCCTCTCCTACAGTGCGTGCGGTGCGGGATGGCTACGCCGCCATAGGCGGTGCCCGCTGCAGTGAGTATACCTATAGGCCTCTCTGATGGGTCTAGAAGGTGCCTAGGAGCCCCGTAGACGGCCTGGAGAGTGGGGAGCAGGTACAGACAGCCCCTCAGAGCCTTGTGAGCGTCTGAGGGGCTGTCAGCGCGGGGGAGGAGGGGCCCGCAGGATGTGAGGTGGCCGTCAGCCTACCATCACGGGACGGTGACCGGCTGGTCGCTGTCCGGCGGCGGGGCCAGCGCGGTGTCGATCATCAGCAGGTGGTCGAGCGGGTCGAGTGCGGTCGGGAGCTTGGCGTTCTCGTAGCCGCCGCCGCCCTGCTTCGGCTTCTTGACGACGTCGTAGGGGCCCGTGCCCCAGCCGTTACCGGACTTGGTGACGGCCCCGGTCATGGAGAACGTGATGGCGTCCTCACCGGTGACCTCGATGTCGCCGATCGTACCGGCGGTGATGAAGGGCAGCAGCAGGTAGCCGCTGGCGTCCTCAGCACCCGCCGCGCAGGCCTGGCCAGACAGGCCGGTCCACAGCTCGAGGGCGAACTTCTTCTCGATCTTGCCGTAAGCGACCTTGAAGCCAGCAGTGTCGCCCGCGTGGTCGAGGTACTTGGTGGCGTTGGTGACGATGTCCAGGACCGAGGGGTTCACACCGCAGAACTCCAGCTCGAGAGTGAAGTACTTGAAGGTGTTGGACTGCTTCTCGTTGACGCACAGCGAGCCGTCGGCCTTGCGGACGGTGATTTCGGTGCCGTCCTCGACCTCGGCGGCCAGCTTGACCGACACGAAGCCGGACGTGGCCACGGGATGGTGCTGCGCCTTGTCGAAACGGCCGCAGGTGTCCAGCGGGGTCACGCGGATGCGCTTGCCCAGGACGGGGGTGTATGAGTGAGTTCTGGCCATGGCTCAGCGCTCTCCTTCGTACGTGACTTGGGTAATGGTGTAGACCAAGGCCGCCGCGAGAACGGCCAGGGCGATTGATGCCTTGCGGGAGATCACTCTTCCGCCGCCTTCAGATCAAGCTGAGGGATGCCCGCATCCACGGTGACCCGGAACGCGTCCCACTTGTTGAAGCCGAGGACGTACTGACGCTCGGCCACGCCAGTGAGCTCGTTCTGATCCTTGTTGAAGCCTCCGGCGGTGTTAGTTGAGGTGAAGGCGCTGCCTCGGTAGATGACGATCGGGCCGGTGGCCACGATCTGCATCTCGTCGGTGTAGCCAGCACCAACGACGACCGGAGTGCCTAGGCGGGTGACGAAGCCTCCGCCGCGGGCGTCCTTGATCAGCTTCGCGCTGGCCATGATGCTGGCCAGGCGGCGCGGGATGTGCAGTGTGGGCTGGAAGCCGTACTGGGAGGCGTAGTGCTCCAGGACGGCCAGACCTTGACTCAGGTCGAGCTTCCCACTGCCCTTGGCGGCGTAGGAGCGGACCTTGGCCAGGCCGAGGCCCCGAGACGGGGCGCCGGTCCACAGAGCCTGCTCGACAGCGTGCTCCTCCTGAGCCAGCAGCCGGGCCCCAGCGACCTGAGTCGCCTCGGCCGGGGAGTAGTCCAGGACGGTAGTGCGGAAGGCCGCGTACACGGTAAGCGGGGCCTGGGACTCGAGGGCGATGCCCTTCGGGTCGGTCAGCGTCTTCGTCAGGCCGGGGACGGATCCGGGGCGCTGCCACTGACCGATGGCGCCGAGCTGAGCGCGCTCCACGTCCTCCCAAGTGACGCCGTTCTCCCACCGGACCGAGGAGTCCTCGATGGGGGAGAACTGGGAGAAGAGCCCTCCAGGCAGGGGCGAGGCAGCCGGGGCGTCTACCCGCTGCTTCGGTGCGATGATCGGCATGTGTCCTCCTTGCTGGACGGTGATGGCTAGGGATGGTCACGGGGCGGGCGGGGACTTGCCGCCGCCCGCCCCGGAGTCATCACTTGGCCGGGTCAGCCGTGCCGTTGGCGAGGAGCTTGATGCCGGTTCCGGTGCCACCGTTCGGGTTCAGCGGGACGGTCACAACGCGGGCGTCGTGACCACGCTTGGCAACCAGGTAGCCCTCCTCAGTGAACAGGGCGGTGTAGTCGTTCTGGCCGAGCAGGGTCGAGTCGTAGACGGTGTCCAGGGTGATGACGTCCTGGCCGCCCTTGACGAAGGTACCCGCCGAGTAGAGCAGGAACTTGACCGAGTTGCCCCAGGCCTTGAACGCACCGGCCTCGCCGGTGATGGCCTGCCAGTCGTAGACGAACTGGGGGTTGACGCCACGGCTCTTGAACCAAGCGTCGATGCGGCTGTCCGGAACGTCAGTGAGGTCGACGCCCTGGCGGCGGGACAGGTCGGTGCGGATGGCGCCGCGGACCCAGTAGGGGAAGATCGCCTCGAGGGTGGTGGAGCGGCTCAGGCGCTGCGCGTAACGGTAGTGCTCGACCTGCAGCTCGATGGCGGTGAGCACCGGGGCGAGGGCACCGATCTGGCCAGCGTCCATGGAGACGGCGGTGGACTTGGCCTCCATGGCGGCGATGATGCGCTCGCTCATCTTGTGCTCGTGAGCAACGAGGGCGCCGCGGATGGTGCGGGCGACGAGCTCGGGGTAGCCGCGCTGCTGGAGCAGACCAGCCTGGATGTGCATACCGGCTGCGGAGAGGCGGACCTCCTCGAAGTCGGTGCAGGGCACCTGGTAGACGGGCTTGGGGCCGACCTTGTTGGTCAGGTCGGTGGCGGAGGTCGGAGCGTACTTGCCAGCCTTCGCCTCCTCCTCGGTGAAGTTGAAGGAGGGAGCCGAGTACAGGTCGGAGAACTTGGGGCCCTTGGTGAACTTGATGCCACCGCGGGTCACGTTGATCTCGGGCAGGGAGACCAGGCCGTCGCGGGACTCGTCCTCGAGCAGGTCGTAGACGGTCTCGGAGGGGGCGCACCAGCCACCGGCAGCCACGAGGGATCCGCCAGGCAGGTTCTTCTCGTTGACAGCGAAGGCCATTGCAGCGTCAGCGGACTCGGGGGAGCCGACGGTGGCGCGCTCGTCGAAGGACTTGCGGACGACGGCGAGGCTGTGACGCTCGCTCATCGCGCGCCCGGCGCGGGCGGCGGCACCGTAGGCGCCGGAGTTGAAGCCCTGGAGGCGGCGGTCGAGGGCGACAGCCAGGTCCTCGAAGGAAGCGTCAGAGTCGGCCGCGAAGCCGGGGACGTCCGCCACGGTCAGGCGGGCGCGGGAGGTGTCCTCCACGATGGTCTCCTCA
>ERZ773265.672-NODE-672-length-19956-cov-6.011708_pt1 | contig 19956 bp, 18 predicted proteins | sample MGYA00580512_ERZ773265 | MGnify/ENA primary metagenome ERZ773265 (study PRJEB29015, sample SAMEA2738169) | human oral metagenome | biome: human oral; feature: human-associated habitat; material: saliva | place: China | collected 2183 ... | reverse complement strand
TAATATATATAACTGCAAAAAGTATTTGAATAGACCAAAGATGAGAAAATCCTTCAAGAAATCTATACCATTCAAATTTCCAGCCGAAATAGTTAGATAGATAATTATATACAGAATTAAATCCATCACGCATTATAGGGCAACATACAATCCAGAACATCAAAGAGGATATCCCCATAAGACTAGCTATCCGTTTTCCAGAAATAAATTCTTCAGCAAAATCAGCAAGTTTAGACATATACCCTCCACTCATACAACAACGTTCCAAGTAATCATATTCAGATTACCCCCTTTGGAAAAATTTATCAAATATCTTATAAAAATTATTTACAATGTTTTATTGGTGAATATTTTCACTATAAATCAAATGTTACTCAAAAGCTTAAATTAACATATCCACTAACGCGATCTTCAACCAAGATACTTTCCGAAGAAAATAACCCTTCGTTTCAAGGTACTGAATTCTATCGTCCAGCGACAGAAAAGGTGGCACTCTGCCCATCGAAGGTTCTCCTGATATAAGAGGACCCCCTCAGGGCGCATACACCGTGCGATGCAGAGGCGGAGGGGGGCTGTTACTGGTTACTCTAGCAAGCCTCAATTCGAACAGGCAAGCAATTGCGTCACCAGCATATATATTTCTTAGCCAGCAACTCGACCGCTCAAAGATCACGTTTCGAGAAGGCGCCCGCCACCAGCCTGCTCAGTCATACCCAATAACGACCGGATGCGTTCGTTGATCACAGACTCTCCTATGAGCAGATACGGTACTCCCCTGAATAGTGGAGGTGGTCTGGTTAAGACACTTAATGCACCTCATCACAAAAGGCAGGTGTAGAAACACGGTGCCCACCCAAACTTCCCGGGAGCACACTCTGCACAAGAAACCCGCCGGGGTTCGCGTAAGTGCGAGACACCCGGCGGGTTCAGAAGCGGTGGTGGAGGGATTTGAACCCCCGTTGGCTTTTACACCAAACATCATTTCGAGTGATGCACCTTCGGCCGCTCGGACACACCACCAGCTTTAAGCTATTCTAACGCACCGTCTGGGGCATCGCAAAACCCCCTCAGACCCCCTCAGCTGCCAGGGCCTATGGGGCTGGCCGTGCTATAGCGGTCTGTTTTTCGTCCGTGCTGCGGCCTGCAAGTGGGCGGCTCTCTAGCTACCTACGGATGTACCCGTCCACCACCTGCATGACCGCGCGCGTGGCGTCTTCAGCGGTGCGGGGCGAACTGTGAATCACCCGGTCCATTGACAGCATATAGGCGGCACCAAAAATAGCGACCGAGGTGGAACGCACATCCTGGGCCCTGTCAATCATGTACCGTTTGCTCAGGGCAGCCACCCTGGCCTCAATAAAGTCCAGCAGGCTCTGACGGCTATCGACCATGCTCTCCGACCAGTCGTTCATGCTCTTCCACACCTCAGCGATCCACAGCCGGGCGTACCCCGGGCGGTCCTCAAGGTATTTCAGCGCCGTGTAGATGCTGGCCCTCAGCGCCTCACGGGGGTCGCTATGCATCTGAGCGGCGGCCTCCATCTGGCGTAGTAGCAGGTCGGTTCCGTACTGCAAAAGCTGGTCGATCATCGTTTTCTTCGACCCGAAATTGTAGTAGACGGTGCCCTTCGAAACGCCGGCAAGCTGCGCAACCTCTTCAACGGTCGCGAACTCTGGCCCCCGCTGTCCCATGATTTCCATGGCCGCGTTAAAAAGCTTCAGCTGGGTTTTGCTGGTGCGGCCGGGGCGACGAGTCGCGGCCTCGGCAACGGGACGCTGCAACGCTAAGCCCTCCCCTCCTGTGAGTACTATTACCTCTATACTATTAGACTGCTACCGTGGGGGCTAACTGCTTCAGAGCCCGCACACGAACCGCAGCAGCCCCACCGTGAGGCCCACTCCCCCAGCCGCCCCGCGCACTAGTCACGTTTACGGGCAAAGAAACCACTCATGACACGCGCACAATCCTGCCGCAGCACCCCCGCATACACCCGCACCGGCGGCGCACATCGAGCATCACGCAGCACATCATACCGGCTCCCCACCGCGCCCGTCTTCGTCTCCCAGGCCCCGAAAACCACGGTGGGGATACGCGCCATGAGCACCGCCCCAGCACACATGAGGCACGGCTCCACAGTCACCACCAGGGTGCACCCCTTCAGCCGCCACGTGCCCAGCTGCTGGGCGGCGGCACGAATAGCAAGCACCTCAGCATGCGCGCTGGGGTCATGGTGCCGCTCACGCATATTATGCCCCGCACCAATAACACGCCCGGCAGGGTCAATAACCACCGCCCCAATCGGCACCTCACCCTCACCGGCTGCGGCGCGGGCCTCGTCCAGGGCCAGGCGCATCCACCGCTGATGCTCCGGCAGGGCCGGGGCATCGCTAAGAACAGCGGAATCACCGGCCTCTACCGCGTACTCTTCATCATCCATAACAGCTCATACTCCCCTATCCGATAGGCCTTACCCGTTGTAGGCGAGCGCAAACGGGTACACCGCGCTCGCGCCCGCACGCCGCAGTTCGCGGGCAAGCACCGTGAAGGTCCAGCGCGAATCCACCAGTTCGCTCACCAGCAGCACCGGCACCTGATGCTCATGCAGGTAGTCACGCACCCGGTCTGGCAGTGTGTAACAGCGCAGGGCATCCGCGCACCGAAACGCACTATTGCCGCCGAAAAACCGTGGAGTGTCGGTGAGCACGGCCTCTCCCAGGTAGGCTAGTTTCCCCACACCTGCCAGTCCTTCCCCCAGTGAACGCGCAAGCTGCGGGCGCGCCGGTGAGGGCACGGTCAGCACGGCGGCGGGGCGGCCCGTGCTGCCCCAGTCCCAGGCGGCGAGCACATTCACGCACGCCTTACCGAGGGGCGCGGGTGTGGGGGCATCGCACGGGGTGCCCTGGGCGTCGGTTGTGAACAGTTCACGCAGCTGCGCCCCGTACCCCAGATCGCTCAGGCGAACCAGCGCATACCCTGTATTTGCCTGCTCATCGGCGGGGATGCGGGTTCCGGCGGGTGCGGCGTCCCCCACCAGCTTACTCAGCCCAGAAGCCCACTGTTTACGCGGGGTGATCTCCACCCCTGCTGCGGTGAGGGAACCGGTGGCGGCGGTGAGCGCCTCCTGCGGGACGGTGCGCGGATACCAGGGTTCGGTGCAGGTATCGCAGGTGCCGCAGGGTTCCGCGGTGTTATCGTCAAGCTCACGGGCGAGAAACACCATACGGCAGGTGGTGGTGTTTTCGTAGGCGAGCATGGCTTTCTGCTCGGCCACTCGGGCGCGTGCCACCGCCTCGTAGCGGGCCGCATCGTACGTCCAGAGCGTACCGGCGCTGACCCACCGGGACTTATTTTTGTGTACGGCCCCTTCAACGCTGAGCACTTTAAGCAGCAGCTCCAGGGTGGTGCGGCGCAGCTGCACGCGGGATTCCAGGGCGGGGATTGAGAGCCCCTCAGGTTCTTCAGCGAGGGCGGTGAGCACGGCGTGGGCGTTGGTTTCGTCCGGCATTGAGGCGGTAGCGAAGTATTCCCAGATGGCGGTGTCTTCGGGGCCGGGCAGCAGCAGCACGTCGGCGTTAATGGCCCCGCGGCCGGCGCGCCCTACCTGCTGGTAGTAGCTGACCGCGGAGGAGGGCGCCCCCAGGTGCACCACGAACCCCAGGTCGGGTTTGTCGAACCCCATACCGAGGGCGCTGGTCGCCACGAGGGCTTTCACCTGGTTGTTTTTGAGTGCTTCTTCGGCGGTAATGCGTTCTTCAGCGTCCATACCGCCGGTGTAGGGCAAAACCCGGTACCCGGCGTTAGCCAGCGCGCGGGCGGTGTCTTGCGCCGCCGATACGGTGAGGGTGTAGATAATGCCGGAGCCGGGTAGGGTATTCAGGTGCGCGATGAGCCAGCCGATGCGTTCTGCGGGCTCCTTCAGGTGCAGCACCCCCAGCCGGAGGGAGTCTCGGGTGAGGGGGCCGCGTAGGGTGAGTACTTTTTGCGGTTCGGCGCTGTCTGGGTCTGGGGTGCGGCCGGTTGGCGGATGCGCGGCAAGCTGCTCTGCGATGTCTGCGCCCACGCGTTCATTGGCGGTTGCGGTGGTGGCGAGCACGGGTATGCGCGGCGGCAGGTCGTCAATGAGCCGACCGATGCGCCGGTAGTCGGGGCGGAAGTCGTGCCCCCAGTCTGAGATGCAGTGCGCCTCGTCCACTACGAGCAGCCCGAGGCGGGGGGCGAGCTGCGGCAGCCATTCGTCGCGGAAGGCGGGGTTGTTGAGCCTTTCGGGGCTGATGAGGAGCACATCGATCTGGTCGGATTCTAGGCGGGCGCGGATGTCGTCCCAGTCGGTCACGTTGGAGGAGTTAAGCATGGCGGCGCGCACCCCGGCGCGTTCTGCGGCAGCCACTTGGTCGCGCATGAGGGCGAGCAGCGGGGAGATAATGAGTGCCGGCCCGGCCCCTTGTTCGCGCAGCAGCAGGGCGGCGATGAAGTAGACGGCGGATTTTCCCCACCCGGTGCGTTGGACGACGAGCACGCGGCGGCGGTGTGCCACGAGCGCTTCGATCGCCTGGTACTGCCCGCTATGGAAGGCGGCGTGTGGGTTGTTGGTGAGCGCAGCTAGGAGGATGCGGGCGCGCGTGGGCAGAGGCTGCGCCTGTGGGCTCGCAAAGTGGTTACTGTTCACGGTGCCTTCTTGGGGTGCGGGTTCACGGTTGTCTTTCCATCATGTCAGAAAAGGCTTCTATTGTAGTGGTATTGGTGCCAGCTACTGTCTGCTGGGCGCAGGGCAGCATCTTGCTGATGGGCTGGTGCTGGTGCGGGGTTCTGCTTCCAGCACCACCGGTTTTTGCTCTTCGGGGTCAGCCGGTTGGCTGCGTCTGAGGCGGTGCGTATCACGGCGGCGGCAGGACACCGGTTATGTGTTTTCCTGCTCGCTACAGGTAGAATTGGGCACAGTGTTACACAGCTTCCGCATAGTGTGCCGTTACCCGTTCCTCAGGTGCGGGGGTTAGGCTGTTGCTATTGCGCACCGCGCACACTGACTTTTATAGACCTATTTACGTTTCAGGATTGTGATGTCTCTTCTCGCCTCTGCGCTGGTTGCGCATATGCCCGTGGCGCTTCTCGGTTTTAATCTTGAGGATATTCTTATTAGCACCGGCCCGTGGGTGCTGGTGGTCTCGGCGATCATCGTGTTTATTGAGTCCGGCGTGCTGTTCCCGGTTTTGCCGGGTGATTCGCTTATTTTTGCTCTCGGCATGCTGCATGACCGTATGGGGCTTTCGCTGTGGCTGGCGTTCCCGGTGCTGATTGTTGCCGCCGTCGCTGGCGGCGAGGTGGGGTACCAGTTGGGCGCCCGTTACGGACGTAACCTGTTCAAGGACGACGCGAAGTTTTTGAGCACTAAGAACCTGCACGCGGCTGAGGAGTTTTTCGCTAAGCGCGGCGGGGTGGCGCTGGTGTTGGGGCGTTTCGTGCCGATTGTGCGCACGTTCGTGTCGCTGGCGGCCGGTATTTCTTCGTATCCGCGCCGTAAGTTTAATCTGTGGAATATTCTGGGTGCGGTGCTGTGGATCGGCTTGATTGGGACCGCCGGGGTGCTGCTGGGCGGTATCGAGTTTGTGCACAAGAACATTGAGCTTCTGGCCGTGATTATTGTGCTGGTCTCGGTGGTTCCGGTGGCTATTGAGTACATACGTGGCCGTAAGAAGGAGCAGAAGGCTCTGAGCGAATAGTTTTCGCTGCTGCTATGCTGCGGCGCCCCGTTGGGAAATTACTTTCTCGTTATTTCCTCAGTGGGGGGCCGCGCGCAGTTGCAAGGCCACTGATGATAGCGACTACCCGGCTGACGTTCTTTCTAGCGGCCGCATCCGATGCGGCCGCCGAACGCGTGCTGAATAGGGTACGGCGAGAGCTCACGGAGCTGAACCTGACTGTCACCGCGCGGGATAAGAATATTTTTGAAATTGAGCAGCCCATACACAGCTGGGAGCACCACGTGTATGGGCTTCTTGAACTGTGCGGTCATCTGGGCCGTCAGTGGGTGCTCACCGGCGATATAGGCCACCTTTTTGATGCTTTTTCCAGCCACTCAGCGGTTGTGGGTGTGGAGGCGGTACACCTCACCTGCGATAACCCGCAGGCATACAAGCACTAGTTGAGCTTAGGGCCCTCGTTCTTGTCACTCTCATGACGGCTGTTCTGCTGGCTGTACGCCTCATAGTGGTTAGGCGCTGCCGCAGCAGGGGCAGAAAACCTGGGGACAGTGGGCTGCTGTTGGGGGGTCTGAACCTGCTGGGTGAGCGCCACACTGTTCTGATAGTTACGCCATGCACCCCAGTCGGCAGTGAATTTGCTGGGCTCAGATTTGAACACGCTGCAGGTAATCATGATGCACAGCACCAGTTTTATCAGCATCAGCAGTGCCGCTACTATGAAGGCAGCAACAGCCAGGGGGTTCTCGGATGCTACCCTAAATACATTGTCTTTATCCGCGTCAGGGATGAGCATCCACGCCACAAGAATCGCCACTGTAGCCAGTGCTACCTGCATAAGCAGGAAAAGCCCCTGCACAATAGCGAGCACTCCGGCTGTGATCCGCGCCGCCGTGTACCCTTTCTTGTAAAACATGGCGACCACTATCGCCACTGTAATCAACACCGCAGTTATCAGCATATTAACGACGAGCGGCGCCCCGCGTGATATTACTTCCCCCACCCGGTCACCATCGTTTTGGTAGCCGGGCAGAAAATCCACGATCAGGCCCACTACCAGACACCCGACATAGATATAGATAAGGCGCACACCGAAGTTCACCTTCTTATTGCTCTGTGGCGGTTCATCCGGCACAGGCATGTGAAACTGCTGCTGCCCGGTCGGTGCCCCATAATACCCGGAAGACCCGGGGGGCTGAGCATAACTCGGCAGCTGCTGTTGAGGCTGACCGGAAGGCGGCGGGTACTGGCTCATGGTGTATTCCTTCACGGAGTAAATGTAGTGACTGTCATCTCTACCCTACCAAAAATACCGCCCCGATAAGGGGAAATAGCGCCCCATATGCATAAACCAGATACCGCAGCCACCGTGAGAGCAGGGTCGAAGACACCCCACCTAGCTGCCGCCCCGCCAGGTATTAGAAGTGCGCCGGTGGTATTTGAACGTACATGCTGGGGTTTTTCTGGTAGGCACGCCATATGCCCCAGTTCGTGGTAAATGCCGCCGTCTGCGGCTTGAACATGTACACGGCGATAATGATGCACAGCAGCAGCCCCACCAGGTACAGCACCGCTGAAGCCACCACAAAAATGGTGGCGTAACGGTATGCTTCAATGTACCCGGGGTCTGCCGAATCTGACGCCCGCGAAAGCGCCGCAAAAAGCTCGAACACGCCAATGAGGGTCAGCAGGCCAAGGAGGAGGTTATTCATGGCACCAAGTATGGCCAGCACCGCCGCAGTAATACGCGCCCACGTGTACCCCCGCGAGTAGAACACTCCCACCAGAATATTGGTAGCCACCAGCACGAGGGTGATGATCGTGTACAAAACGGCAAACTTCCCAATCGTGACGTCCATGGCTGCGGCGCCGTGCTGGGCGTACACTGTAGTGCTGGTGGGGATCGTGTCACGGTAGAAACTCACCACACCGTGCACCACTATGAGTACGGCATGCGCATAGATGAGTTTTATGCCCAGCCGTACCTGGGCGGAAGGCCGCGAAGGCTCAGTGGGCAGGTGCTCATAAACCTGATGCGTCTCGTAATGTTCCGGTGTCCCGTGCGGGCCTAGAGCACTTAAATCGGCAGCACCGTGGGGTGCTGCGCCCCCGTGGTGCTGAGCCTGGGGGTGAGGATTCTGCGGATTGGGAAAGTCGTGGCTCATGACTCTCTCCTTATGAACGTGCTACAGGTTCTCTCCCTACCACCGTACCAAACCCTGCCTTTTAAGCCAGGCAGGCACCCAACCTGCCGTCAAGATGTGCGCAGCCAGCATCTGCGGCGCGCCTCTCAAGTACCGAAAAAGCTGCGGAGCTCCTTTTGCCGGTTACCGGCAGAAGACTCGGCGCTTGCTAGTACCGCATCTGCTGCGACCCGTAGATAGCGTGCTCGGTGGCGCTCCTGCGGTAGGTGCGCCACGCAGCGCACTGTGCGGTGTAGTCAGAGGCTTCTTTCTTCAGCAGGAAAATAGCGATTGCAACTGCGTTGGCACCGTCCACAACATTGAGAACAAAAGAGAAAATAGCAGTGTCCCTGGCCGCCATCACCGCAGAATACATGTAATCCGGTAAAGTACCGGGGTCAACAGCGGCAAGAAACGGGATGGAGATTAATCCCCACAAGCTTTGCAATGCGGCAAGAATCGCAAGGATAGCACTCAATATGCGCGCCCATGTGCGCCCGGCACGGTACATGAGGGTGAACAGAACCATCAGGCCAACCTCAATGATCAGAATAATGGCGGTCATAATAATTGCCGCAGCTGTATAGGTGCCAGTATCAATAGTGACGCTGCCGTTATAGCTATGGTTCTGAAGCTCAGCCAGATGCTCATACCTGTTGGTGGCGAGCGAGATAACTACCTCAAGGGCAGCGCTTAGAACTGTCAGCCCTATGTAGGTATACAGGAGCATCAGCCCAATATTAACGGTCTTATTACGTACCGGTTTTTCGGTCACCGCCTGCTGGTACCCGTAAACATTCTGCGGCGCGTACTGTTGATATTCCGATGGCTGGGGAGGGTTCTGTTCCAAAGGTTTTCCTTTTCACTCGTGCACAGCGGTACCGGGGTTCTCTTCACATTATGTCAGCTGCGCCCCTGCTTATCACCCTATGCTTGTACACCCCGTTGCAGCCTCACACGTGGGCGCCCTGTGCATTAGGGCGGGCACCCACGTGTGAGCGTATTACGCACCTATATAGTGAGATTATTGCCCCTGAGGATACTGAGGCGGCTGGTTTGGGGGCTGCTGCCCGTACTGCTGGATATACCCCTGCTGCGGAGGCATTGGCTGCTGCGGCTGTCCCTGCACCGGAAACTGCGGGGCTGTTTGCCTAGCTTGGGCTTGATGGTACAAAGCAGTCTCTTTATAGTACTGAAGGGTACCTGGAAGCCACAGCAAAACAATGGCAATAACGCTGAACACTGTAGAAACAATCGTCAGCAGAATAACCATATTTACAGTGCCGGAATACTTGGGAGCGAATAGGTCTATCGCTTCTTTAGCCTTTATCGCATCAGGCAGGTAGGTTAAATTCACGGCGATTGCAAGCGCCGATAATATCGTCTGGACAATAGAGCCCGAACGCCTCCCCAGATACACCTGGCAACCGCATGCTATGTAAAAAATTGTGAATAGAAGAGAACGCCAGCTTGATGCGTCAAGAGAATCTATAGACGCAGCAAGGAAGAAGTCCACAATTCGCAGCGCGACCAAGATCAGTATGGCCGCAAGAGCCAGCATAACGGTGATACCCGGGCGCGGCTTCTGCGCAGCTGCAGGGTAGCCTTGATCCAGTCTGCCGTGCGGTGGTTTGTGGTAGGGTGCGGGTGCCGGGGTCTGCGGCACCCCCTGGAAGTTCCCGTACTGATCGCTCATATATTTTCTCCTTGGTTGGGCATACCGCACAAAGTCACAACGGGCGGTACGTTCTTCTTTACTTTACCACCAGAGAGGTTCTAAACACATGAATATTAACGTTATTGTTTGAAATAGTTTTAAATCTTTACGTATCTTTAGCTATCTCAGCTTGAGCAGCCTGCGCTTGCATCAGAAGGTCGCACTGTTCCTCCAGCTCACGCAGCCGGTGACGCAGCCGCCAGGCACTACGGGCATCGGTGTAAGCGCGGCTGGCCCTGCTCCACAGCAGCGCAAGTGCGATAACGCTCATCACCAGGTACGGCATCCCGGCGTACACGGGCAGGTACAGCGGGGACGAAGACCCCAGCAAATAATCCACCTGCTCAGACGAGGCACCGTTAAGCTGAGACATGAGCACACCCACGATGAGCACCATCGACAGGGCACACAGCATACCGAGCAGCTCAAGAACCGTAAGCACCAGAGCAGCCCAGCGGTGACCCTGCAGGTACTTCAGCAGAAGAAACATGTGCATGCCCGTGATAAACATAATGCCCAGTCCGGTCACCAGTGCCGGGTAATACTGCTGGATCTGCTCCATAGCCTTCGCCTGACTCTCGGAGAGAGCATTAACGGGGTACTGCACTGTGAAAAGAATATTGCAGGCCAGCACCTGCCACATCACCACCTGGCAGACGATGAGTGCTGCAGCAAGGTACACGGGGATCAGCGGTGCCGGGCGCTGCGCGGGAAGTAAAGCGTAGACTCGTTCAAGACCTCCACCGCTGGGGATCACCGGCTGCTGAGCCGGTTGCGTATTCGGCACCGCTCCACTCCTTAAGGTTTCTGTATACCCTGACTGTTAGTTAGGGTACCAATTCGATGTCTACTATCGATACTTTTATTGCCTAACAACACGAAATTTCCCCGCCCGTCGGATAACCGATGGGCGGGGAAATTAAGACGCTACGCTATTTCGCGCATACTAGCCGTTCTCAGACTTACCCTGCGACTGGTTGTTCTGCGCAGAGGTCTGCCCAGGCTGCTGGGGCTGTGACTGGTTGGTGTCACCGCTCTTCTGCTCCTGTTGGGAACCGGGCTGCTGCGGATTCTGCGGCTGCTGGTAGCCGTACCCTTGGAACTGACCCTGTTGAGGGCGTGCCTGGTACTGGTACGGCTGCTGGTAGTAACCAGCCTGCGCCTGGGCCTGCTGCTGGTACTGCTGCGGCTGCTGATACCCCTGGTACTGCCCCTGCTGGCCATACTGCTGCTGGGGCTGTGCCGCCGAAGCATAGCCTTGCTGATGCTGCGCACCCTGCTGACCCGCCGGGTAGCCCTGCATATTCTGCTGAGGCTGTGCAGCAGCGTACCCCTGCTGCTGGTAACCGGCAGGATAGCCGCTCTGCGAAGGCTGCTGCGGCTGCCCTTGAGAAGACTGCCCCTGAGCAGCTTGAGGCTGCGAGCTCTGGCTCTGGGCGTTCTGCGACGGCTGGGCCGAACCCTGGTTCTGAGCCTGCGGCTGGTACTGTCCCTGCGAAGAACCCGCTGACTGCCGGGGAGCGGCGTGCGGCTGGGTAATGGAGTTATAAGCGTCATAGGAGCTCTGGCTCAGCGGCACGGTCGCATCCGAGTCAGCATCCAGAGCAGATACTGAGTCCTTCTGTGGCTGCTGCGGCCGGGACTGCTGCGACGGCGAAGAACTCTGGGAAGACTCAGAGCTCTGCGAAGATGAGGAACCCTGGGAGAGCAGGGACACCTGAGAAGTCTCCGGCTCCGGCTCCAACGGCTGATCCTCACCCTGGCTCTGCTGCGCCGATGAGGAGGAAGACGACTCGGCAGCAGCCTGCGGCTGGGACGGGTCCTTATCCTCATCCTGCGGCTGGGACGAAGAGGACGACTGCTGAGGAGAGGTGTACGCCTCATACGATTTCTGGCTCAGTGGAACGGTCGCGTCCGGATCGTCCTGAGCGGCAGCTGACTGGGCTGAAGCGGCGGGTGAGGACGAAGCTGACTGTGCCTGCTGAGCCTGATACTGCTGGTAAGAAGTCTGCGGCTTCTGGTACCCCGAGTACTGCCCCTGCTGGCCATATTGCTGCTGGGACTGCGCTTGGGAAGCGTACCCCTGCGACTGGCTGTTTTGAGAAGAGGAACTCTGAGCATTCTGAGACTGCCCGGAGGAACCCTGCCCATAACCGCCAGCGTACCCACTCTGCGAAGAAGACTGGGACGACTGAGCACCCTGACCCTGCGGCTGGTACTGCCCCTGCGAAGACTGGGAAGATGATGACTGCTGACCGTACTGCTGGGCCCCCTGAGAAGGTGCCTGGTAGCGGTTCTGCTGCTGACCGTACTGCTGTGAAGCCTGGCTAGACTGCTGCGCCGACGACGCTGCACCCGACTGGCCATACTGCTGCTGGGCGGTGCCCTGCTGAGCAGCGAAACCTTGCTGCTGAGCGGAACTCTGCTGGCTCTGTGCACCCGCATTTTGGTTTTGCCCCTGCGCGCCCTGTGGCGAAGAAGCCTGGCCCTGCTGACCGTACTGGGCACCCGGCTGGTTGGGGTAACCCGGCTGAGGCTGTGCCGCGTTCTGAGCTTGCGCAGCGTTTTGGGCCTCGGCCTTCTGTGCCGCGCCCTGGGCGAAGAACTCGCTAGAACCAGAAACCCACAGCATCGCAATTACCGCGATGTTCGCCAAAACAATGAGCACCGCAACACCCAGGCTGCCGTATGCCACGGCCATATAACCGTCAGGGAGCAGCCCCTCATTCGAGGCGTTGCTGACCTCACCGATCTTCATGAACGCCATGATGAGGCTCACCAAGCTCCCGCCCGCGATAATACCCGAGAGCACGCTCAACCCGATCCGAATCAGCGGGTTAGCGGTACGGAGCATCACGGCCATAGCAACGAGGCCGCCCAAAGCCACAATATTCAGAAGGAGCGAAACAATGAACATTGATGAAGCAGACATCGTATTGAGCACAACACCCAAAATAATGTCTACCAGCACCAGGGCAGCCGCAACAAACCCAAACGTGCGTGCCATTTTCACGCTGCCGGGCATTGACGGCGGCGGTGCCGTCGGGGAAGCCGAAGCGCCGGGAGAAGCATTGTAAGCTGAGGCTGCGAACTGGCCCTGCTGGTTCTGCTGCTGCCCAGACCCCTGCTGAGACTGCTGGTAGCCCTGCTGCTGGTTCCCCGCATACGAAGGCTGAGACTGCTGGTACGGCTTATTAGTGTTATTGGCGCCCGCACCAGATGCGTACGCGTTATACCCCTGGCCCTGCTGACTCTGCTGTTGGGGCTGGCCAGAACCCGGCTGGGACTGCTGCCCCTGGTTCCCCTGCGACATGAAGGAACTTAGCGGCACTGTCGGCTGGTCGGCATACGGGGAGTACCCATTATTTGCGCCCTGGTTCCCCTGCTGCTGTTGCTGCTGGTACTGGGGCTGGCTCCCATACTGAGGTGGTTGCTGCCCATACTGGCCCCGGTTCCCATACTGCTGGGAGCCAGAGCCCTGGCCGTACTGTTCGCTCATCGGTGTTGTTCTCCTTAGCCCCGGTTTCTCGGTGCTTTTCGCGGTGTGTGGGATCTGTCCGATCCCGACGTGGTTCTTATAGAGTACAGAATACGTCTCACATCCTATAGATGATTACCTTTTCACTCTAACAGAGTGCGGCTACAGAACAAGAGACATCCGAAAATACGGATTCATGCACTATGTTGTGTTCAATACTATATAACTTGAGAGATTCCCGAGCACGCATCTACCGCCCGTGTGTATTAAGGTAGTCCATGAGCGGCGCCTGCTGGGTGAGCATCATGCGCAGGCTCCCGAAACGGTAGAGGGTTACCGATAACAGGATCACCTCAAGAAGCCACAGCACGGCCAAGACACACAGTATCAGCATGGGGTCCATTCCCAGCGAAATACCCCTCCAGTCAAGCACCAAAAGCATCAGCGTAATGGGCGCCAGCAGCAGCCCCACCCCCACAAAACTAATCATTGAGAAAACACCCCACGCAATATATACGGAGGCATCAGAGTTATTGCGGGGCGGGCGTATCAGGGGCCATACCTGCACCACGGCATAAAGCACGGCAAGCACCCCAAAGGCCATTGCCATCTCACGCGTGTACTGGGCAATAATTGAGGTTTCAATCAGGGCGATCACGGCCAGCACCAGCAGGCGCACACACAGGGTGTTCCGTAACCCCCGCTGCCCGCGGGCAAGCGCCTGCGGGGACACATTCGGCAGCGCCGCAGGGTACTGCGCCACAGGCATAACGGGCACCACCGGTATGACCGGCACCATCGGAATATACTGCGGCGGCCCCGGATGCTGCACATACGGCTGCTGTGGCGGCGGCGCCTGGTGCGGCGGGATCGGCGCTGGCAGCTGCGGCAACGGTGGCGGGGTCGTCAGACGCACCGGTGCCTGATAGCGGGTAGGTGCCTGATTCTGATCCCCCGTTACGGCAGGCCCCTCCAGCTCACCGTTTACCGTGCTGTCAGGGTGCCCGTGCGGCGGCAGCGGCCTCGTGGCATCGGGCAGGGGCTGGGTACCGTCCGCAGGAAGCACCCGGGTTGCCTCAGCCTCAACGTCCTCAAGGCTCGTATCAGCGGGAAGAACGCGGGTAGGTTCCAGCTCGTCACGTTCACCAGACTGCGGATCATCCAGCAGCGGAGGCATCGGGCGGGTTGCATCCAGCTCAGCGGATTCACTGCCCGGCTCCTCGTCCCCCTTACGCTCGGCGGTGTCGGCGCTTGGGCGGGTGCCCCATGGGACCGTCACCTCGGCAGCGTCCGCATCGGCCGGGACGTTAGGTTCCCGAAGCTCAGCAGCATACTCGGGGGTTAACGGCACGGTCGCATCGGTCTGCTCATCGTGGGAATACTCAGTAGAATGCACAGGGGCGGAGGCTGAGGAGTCCTGAACCTCATCATTATGGGAATGCGGGTTTTCGCTCACCCTCGCCCCTTTCGTATAGCATCCTCACACGGCGCTAGGCCGTCGTATGCTCATTACCCTACCACGGGCAGTATCCTTAACGTTGCACTATTGCGGCCACACACAGCAACCTTTGAGGCGCGGCACAGCCCCGAGTTCACGTCCCCTGAACAACCGAATCTACGCAGCCGACGCTTCAGCCATAATGCTCAGCCTGCGCCCGCTGCGGCGGGCATAAAATAACGAAAAGACGGTCTCAATAGGCAGCTCTATAAGAATCCACACCACCGTCAAAGGCACCAGCAGCGGCGAACTCCACAGGTAGTTAAGAACAACCTGCGTAGCGGAAGGAGACAGCAGCAGAGCCCCCACCGGAGCCATGGGGACAAGAGCGGCAAGAATACTAAAATAGTTCGCCACCATAATGATCTTGGGCGAACGCCCCTTATGGTACGCCCACGCACACCAGCTTTGACCCACCAGGTACGCCAGCGGAATGGCAGCAATAATGGGCACAGCCAAACGGATGGCCTGCCACGCCATGATCAGGGCCGGGCCAGCTAACAGTACCACCCGGAACACGTACAGCCCCTCATCAAGTGAGGTACGCCCGGGGTTTCCCTGTGGCGGGGTTATTCTTGGCGGGTTCTCAGCCATAGTCCTCCCTACCGGTGCCTCATCGGTGCGGCGGTTTAACCCTCAAAAATTCCGCGGGCCCGGTCTTTGCGCACACTCGCGGCGGGAAAAATACGTCCGCTCATACTAATGTACACGCCAGGCGGCAGCAGATTCACGGCAGACAGTGCCGCCCCCAGGTTAAACCCGGCATCCGAACGCGCCATAACGGCTGGCTGCATCGCCCCGGTAAGCACCACGGTTTTCTGCCCCACATCCGCATGCTCCGCAAGGTAACGGGCGGTTTCGCTCATCGTGTCGGTGCCGTGGGTAATAATCACCTGCTCACCACGAACCGCGTTGAGGGCGGCAGCAAGTTCCGCGCGGTCTGCATCCGTCATATCCAGGCTGTCTTTACCAATAAGCGGGCGGATCTCGAACTTAATATCAGTAATCACCCGGTCCAGAAGGTCCTGGGCCGCCGGTGCACCAATATCGAGGGTACCCGCAACCGAATAAAACTTATCGATCGTGCCACCAGTGGCCAGAATAGTCACTTTTTCGGGGTTTCTGATGCTGCTCACAAGGCTCTCCTGCCGGTGCGTCGTAGTCGGGTAGGGCTGAAGCCATTATAAAGAACCTGAACGGCAAGATCTGCGCTCTACACATAAACCCTGCGCATTCGCCACACCCGGTAATGCACGGGGCTCAGAAATGTGGCTTCGGCCCCTCCCTGAACCGTGCCGAAAATGCAGCAGCACAACAAGATCAAGCGTCTCTGGAATGGCATCACAACCATGACGGTGCACCGATAAAGGCAGTCACGCGTCACCCGTCATTGACACCACATTTAGAACGCACCCACCGACCTATCCGCTCCCCAAGCGCCTCGGGGGCAGGCAGCGCGGTCTTCAGAAAAGCTTTTAGAAGCATCCGACCCCAGCAGGAGACCTCCCGCCACACAACAGCCGCACAACAGCGAAGTTCCTTCCCGATGGGCCGCCATAAAAAGGCGATAATACCAACGCACAAAATCAACCTGGGGTCTGACCACACAAGATTTAAGATTTCCATTGGTTTCTAGCCCTTCCCGCCATGTTTTGCGCTAAAAAGTTTTCGGGACCGCAGGGGAGCTTCCCCAGCAGTATCTGTGGTTCGGCCTGCGGAATACTTTTCCATTAGAGTTCCTTTCCGGCCTTTCAAAAGATCTAGTAGCTTGTAGTGTGTTGGGGGCAGCTGAACAAAATTCAGCACTCACGCTTACAAGAAGAGCGAGAAAAATATGCGTTCACGCAACAGTGCCTTTCCCAAGCGTTTTTGAAGTTTTCCGTAGGGGCTGTCTGCTTCGAGCCGGAAAAATTCAGCGACAGGGGTTTGTAGTTCTTCTTTTCGCTGTGTGAAGGTTGCTGCATATGGAGTTTGAGCATCACAAAAATTTTCCTTTCTACCTGTTTTTAGACGGGTGGGGAGGCGCGAGTGTGTCTGCCCCACCTTTGGGCTTTCAGAGGATGTTGTGAGTACCTCCCTGATGGGGGCGAAAAACGCAACAAAAACAGCAAAAAGTTTTTGCCGCCCCCCTAAAAAAGAACTCGTCTAGGTTTGGCACTAGCTGTATTACTAAACGCATAAATAAAAAGATGCCTCAGAACTGGCAATAGCCATTAGTCCTGAGGCCCGCCCGAGCGGCTTCTCCATTCGTGCACCCAACCGGATGATCTGCTCTGGTACCTATCGCGACGTTTTATCTGTTGTGTAACCGTAGTGTTCGCATACACGTTTTGTCAAAGGTTCCTCGCTATGGCGCAAGTCTATGAACATGACAGAAGGACCGAGGACATTATCAACTGTGTGTTGGGTGAGCCTGCGGGCAACGGCTATTGCCAATATGAAGCCGCCTACCCCCTCCTATGTTGGAGGAGAGAACAAGAAAAAAGTCGCCCCTATCGGCTTCATACCGAAAGGGGCGACCTGCCAGATTATCTCTGGTGAAGAGTGCGCCCTGTGGGGCTCGAACCCACGACCTGCGGATTATCAGGCCCAACACCGTGCACAGCCACCGCGACACGCCGACACCTACACAACAGCCCCGCACCGGGGCTTTTATATTGCCCTTCTACTCTGGATGTGTAACCAATCACAACACACAGAGAAGGGAAAACCATGCTTTGGGAGCCGCATCAGAGCAACTTTACGACTTGGCAACTCGCCTCCGGAAAAGCAAAATCAACAACCGTCACACGTGCACACTGGATTCAATACCTCGCACGTGCCTACCCACAAGAATCTGCTTTGACAATCACAGATGAGCAGGTAATCAAGTGGCTTGCTAACCCGAACTGGAAACCCGCAACACGCAAAAGTGCGCTTCAATCCATCCACTTATTTTTCCGTTATCTCATCTCCACCGAAACCCGAGAAGACGATCCTACACACCTCATACCCTCTATACCGCAGCCCCGGTACAATTCCCGAGCTATCCCTACAGAAGTGATTACCCAAGCCCTCCGAAGAGCCGACACAGTCGAAGAAGAATTCATGATCCTTCTCGGCGCATACGCCGGCCTCAGGCGTTCAGAAATCGCCGTGCTCCACACCCAAAATTACGCCAATAAATGGATCAGTATCACCGGCAAAGGTGGACACACACGACACATTCCAGCCCACCCAAATCTGCTCCCCTACCTGGAAGCAAAACACGTAGGTTACTATTTTCCCGGCCGCTTCACCGGTCACCGCAGTGCAGACAACATCGCCAAAAAAATATCCCGCAATCTCGGCCAAGATTACACGCCACATCAGCTACGGCATTGGTTCGCCACAACTGTTTACGCGCAAAGCCATAACCTACGTGCAGTGCAGGAACTTCTCGGGCACGCCGACATATCCACCACACAGCGTTATATCGGAGTTCTCGATAACGATCTATCAACTGCCATCAACACGCTACCCGACGTGACGTCAAAATAACGTCACATCAATTTAACGTCACGTCAGGTTTTTTGTGTGTGGTGCCGGGTTTACCCCCACCCCACCCGTAATACATAGTGTGAGCACCCACCCGCCTACATACAGCGGGTGAGCTGCTCACACAAAATCCTCTAAAACCATTCATGGGTGAACAGAGCAACTTAGTGTGTTCTGTTCATCCATGACACCCCACGCCGAGAAGGGAATCCGTGCCGACACCTGAAAGGACTCACACTATGGAGCCAAAATCCTGTGCCTTCTGCACCCACGAAACTAATTCACCATGGGTACTAACCGAAAACAAAAAAATACTATATTTTTGCGACACATGCCACAGCCATATGCAAGACATGATCAGCACACGTGGAAGCAGCTGGCACGAAGCAATAACCCTCATGTTCGGACGTATATTCCGCCACATCCTCACACCCGTAGGGCTTACACCCACCCGAGTTACACGACTCTCGTCGCACCTATAAAACCATACCCGCGACATGGTGTTTAGTATGTCGCGGGCTTTTTACAAACATCAACATAACGTCACGTCAGAATAACGTGACATCACCACAACATGACGTCACTTCGACATCACGCCATAATCGAAAGGAAAAGCCATGATTATCACCATCGGCAGCTACAAAGGCGGCACCGGAAAATCAACCATTGCGACCAACCTAGCCGCAGAATTCCACCATCGAGGGGCAAAAGTAATCCTCATCGAAGCAGACCCCATCGTAGGCACCTCATCCCAATGGGCCGCCGACCGAGAAGAAAACGGTTACGACACAATACCCGTAGTACGTAAAACAGGACGACTGAAGAAAACCCTCGAAGACTTCGCCAAAACATACAACGTAGTACTTGTCGATGCCCCCGGCAAAGACTCCATCGAACTACGCTCAGCAGCAGTAGTCTCTGACCTGCTCGTAGTACCCACAGCCCCTACCGGCCCTGACCTCGACAGTACCCGCGGATTCTTGGCCAGCATGGATGAAGCACGAGACATCAACGAAGACCTGAAAATCCTGGTCACAATCTCCCAAGCCAGCACCAACTATAGGAGTAACTTCCTCAAGACCACTGAAGATTCTCTATCAGAAGTCCCAGAAGAATTCGCCCTAGCCGATACTGTGATCTACTACCGTACTATTTACTCTCAAGCAATCGCAGCAGGGCTGAGCGTCACCGAAACAGAGAACAAGAAAGCCCGAAACGAAATCAAAACCCTCACCAACGAGATCGCTGAACTACTAGAAAACCCCGATCTCATCATCGACCTCAAAAACGAACAGGAAAACTAAAACATGGCCCGCCATATCAACAGCAACGCTTCCAAGAAAACAAACGTCTCCCGCCGCCCCCGGAACCTCGACACCCTACGAACCACCCACGGCGACCGGGACGCATTCGTGAACGGGGCAGAAAAACAAACCCTAGATGCCGCCGAAGAAACCCGTAAACTCGACCCCGAAACCCGAGCACGCCTCCGCGGCCGCGGAGACAAAATTAACATCTACGTTATTCGCGGAACACGTCAGCAACGTGAGCTCCTCAAGCACGCAGCCGAGAAGGAAAACATCAGCATGCAAAAACTCATCTGGGATCACCTCATCCGTGAGCTCGAAGAAAAATACGGAGCCGACCTACCCCTCAATAATCTCTAAAATTGTGGGGTCATATGATATGAACTCAATATCATATAACCCCACAGCCTTACCCCTACGGAAACCAGCATTACCGGGGGGTAACTTCCAACCAAGTACTCTACGGAAGGGCTGGAATTATGAACCAGCGAGAAGAAAAACGCTTCTGGGAAAAAGTCATCAAAGGCCCTACCGAAAACGCGTGCTGGATATGGACAGGTG
>ERZ773265.671-NODE-671-length-19975-cov-54.635291_pt1 | contig 19975 bp, 14 predicted proteins | sample MGYA00580512_ERZ773265 | MGnify/ENA primary metagenome ERZ773265 (study PRJEB29015, sample SAMEA2738169) | human oral metagenome | biome: human oral; feature: human-associated habitat; material: saliva | place: China | collected 2183 ... | reverse complement strand
CGGGGAACGCTTCGAGAAGCAGCCGCTGCGCGTGGTCATGGGCAAGACCGAGATTACGGACAGCTACCGCGTGCGCGGCCTCAACCCGCCCGAAGGTGTTGAGGCGGACCCGCAGAACTTCCTGCAGGTCTTCACCCACGACCCGCGTGAACTGCTCGATGAGCTGTACACCCGCGGGGTGCGGCACCTCATGATTGAGGGCGGCCCCGGCATGGTTGGCCTCTTCGCCGGTGAAGACCTCATCGACGAGATGGTCTGGTACCGCGCGCCCATCATCATGGGCCGCGGTAAGAGCGCCGTGTACCGCCTGCTCGTGGACACCCTCGCGCAGGCACCGCGCCTGCAGCTGGACGACCTGGGAATGTTCCCGGCTGTGCGCGTGCTCGGCAATGACACCGCAACGCACATGGTGCCAGCACCTCGCGGAACGGCACAGGAACCGGGTGAGCGGCGCGTGCTGCAGAAGCTGGACGCCTGCCGCGCGCCCGAACCGCGACTGGACTAGCCCCCGTACGTGCCGGGCAAATCGGGCCCGGTAGAACTGCGTCGGTAGCTTCACTGAACGCTACCGGGTTCGCATACTGGCACGTCCCGCATCCGACTACAGGGAATATTCGAAAAATACGTATAGTTATACGTAGAGCAAACCATCGCCGCCCGTCACCCTCAACGACGACAACCGGCGGATACGGCGAGAAAAGGAAAACACATGTTTACCGGAATTATTGGCGCCCTCGGCACCGTAGAATCCATCACCCCCATCGAAGGCAGCGACGCAGCCTACCTGACCCTCAACGCCGGTGACATCGTCGCCGACCTCGACCACGGCGGCTCCCTCGCCGTCAACGGTGTATGCCTCACTGCCATCGACCTCGACCAGCTGCAGCCCGGCCAGTTCCGCGCCTACGCCATGGGTGAGACCCTGCGCCGCACCAACCTCGGCGACCTGAACCCCGGCGACACCGTCAACCTGGAGCGTTGCCTGCCCGCCGGTGGCCGCTTCGACGGTCACGTCGTGCAGGGTCACGTGGATGCGGTCGGTACCCTCGCCTCCGTCACCGCGCACGAGGCATGGAGCACCCTGCGCTTTACCCTGCCCACCGAACTGGCACCTCTGCTCGCGGAGAAGGGCTCCATCGCCGTCTCTGGCGTGTCCCTGACCGTCACCGCCGTTTCTGAGCCCGGTGAGAGCCCCGCGTGGTTTGAGGTCGGCCTGATTCCCGAAACCCTGAAGGCAACCAACCTCGGCACGCTCAAGGTCGGCGACAGCGTGAACCTCGAGACCGATGCGCTCGCCAAGTACGTGCAGCGCCTGACCGCCTTCGCCGGCGCGCCCCAGGCTGACTCTGTACACTCCGGTGAGCAGGTTGCGCCCCGCCGCGCTGACGCCGCAAGCGTGCTCGACAGCGTGCAGACCGCGGTGGACGCCATCGCCGCCGGCCGCGCCGTGGTCGTGGTGGACGACGAGGACCGCGAGAACGAGGGCGACATCATCTTCGCCGCCGAGCACGCAACCCCCGAGCTGATGGGCTTCATGATTCGCTACACCTCCGGCGTGGTGTGCGCCCCCATGAGCAACAAGCGCGCCGACGAGATGAAGCTGCCGCCCATGGTCACCAACAACGAGGACCCCAAGGGCACCGCCTACACCGTCTCCTGCGATGCGGCCTCCGGCGTGAGCACCGGCATCTCCGCGGCGGACCGCGCACGCACCGTGCAGATTCTTGCCGATGCCTCCTCCACCCCGGCGGATATCACCCGCCCCGGCCACATCTTCCCGCTACGCGCCGTTGACGGCGGCGTGGCTCAGCGCCCCGGCCACACTGAGGCCGCCGTGGAGCTCTCCCGCGCGGCGGGCCTATCCGGCGTGGGCGTTATCGCCGAGGTCGTGCACGACAACGGCTCCATGATGCGTTTTGATGCCCTGCGCGCCTTCGCAACCGAGCACAACCTGCCCATGATTTCCATTGAGGACCTCATCAAGTACGTGGCACAGAACGCTCCGACCGGGGAGAACGCATGAGCGGCGCGATGAACGCGGCCGAGCAGGTGACCGCGAAGGCGACGGGCCCCGAGAGCCTGAGCGCCGAGTCCCGCGCTACGGCCGCGCGTCTCGCGGAGAGCTACCGAGTCAGCCCCCTCGACATGGTGCCCAACCCCAGCCCGTTGCTGGTCGAAAGCACCGAGGAGGTTGCCGTTCCCACCCCGAACGGCCTCTTCGGTCTGCGCGCCTGGCGTTTCGCGGACGGCGCCGAGCACCTCAGCGCCCGGGCCCTCGACCGCGACGGCAACCCCGTACCCTACGAGGGCGGGGGAGTGCCCGCCGTGCGCATCCACTCCGAGTGCGCGACCGGCGATATCTTCGGCTCCTTCCGTTGCGATTGCGGACCCCAGCTGGAGAACGGCCTGCGCATTATCGGCCGCACCGGCGGGTACCTCATCTACGTGCGCAACCACGAGGGGCGCGGCATCGGCCTGGTTAATAAGCTCCGCGCCTACGCCCTGCAGGATGCCGGGCTCGACACCCTCGACGCGAACCTGGCCCTCGGCCTGGACGGCGACATGCGCGACTACTCGCAGGCGGCGCTGATTCTGCAGGAGCTCGGCGTGCACGAAATGCGTCTGGTCACCAATAACCCCGCCAAGCAGGAGGCCCTCGAAGGCCTTGGCCTGCGCGTGACCGAGCTGATCCCGGACGAGATTCCCGCCCGAGTCGAGAACGCCCACTACCTGCACACCAAGCGGGAGCGCATGCGTCACCTGCTTGAGCGTGCCTAACCCGGCCGGCCAGCAACCCTGCGAACCCCGGAAAACAGACACCCCACTATTTCAAATCAACCCACCAAAAGGAGAACACCATGAGCGGCGTCGGCGCAGCAGACACCTCCCTCAACCCCGAAGACTACAAGGGCTTCAAGCTCGCCATTATCGCGGCCAGCTGGCACACCCGAGTCATGGACGGCCTGATTGACGGCGCGCAGCGCGCCGCCCGCGACGCCGGCCTTGAACCCACCCTCGTGCGCGTTCCGGGCACCTTCGAGCTGCCCGTCGCCGCAACTCGCCTCGCCGATAAGTTCGACGCCATCGTCGCGCTCGGCGTCGTGATTCGCGGCGGCACCCCGCACTTCGAGTACGTCTGCCAGGGCGCAACCGGCGGCCTGACCGACGTTTCCGTGCTGACCGGCCGCCCCATCGGCTTCGGCGTGCTCACCTGTGATAACGAGGAGCAGGCCCTGGACCGTGCCGGCCTGGAAGGCTCCACCGAGGACAAGGGCTACGAGGCGACCGCCGCCGCACTGCAGACCGCGGCAACCCTCAAGAACCTCGCCTAACGGCACGTCCACCCCGTAGCGGGGCCGCCCTCGGCGGCTTCACGGCGTTCGCGGATTGGCGCCTCCGGACCCCTTGAGGCGCGGAGGCGCCGGCCCGCATCGTCCCTGCCGCGGGCCAACACGAATCAACACCCGCGGGTAGACTGAACACAGAACCCGCCACCTACCCTGACGCATCGCGGCACCACCGGCGTCACCCCACCCCAAAGGAGTACAGTAATGCAGGATTTGGGCACCATCACCCCCTCGCGCGAAGAATTCCGCGCCCGTGCAGCCGGAACCCGCGTGATTCCCGTCCACATTAAAATCCTCGCCGACTCGCTCACCCCCATCGGCATCTACCGTTCCCTCGTACTCCAGGATGATCAGGGCACGCCCGTTGAGGCGGCCCACGGCACCTTCCTGCTCGAATCCGCCACGATTTCCTCCGAGGGTGAGTCCGCTTCGTGGGCACGTTACTCCTTCATCGGCGCGTCTTCCCGCTCGACCCTCACCACCGTTGACGGTGCCGTCCACTGGCAGGGCCGCACCCCCGCCGGCGCACCCGTCGACGGCGACCCCGTGGAGGCCATCGCCAAGACCCTGCAGATGCTTTACACCGAGCCCGACCCGAGCCTGCCGCCGCTCACCTCCGGTCTGGTCGGCTACCTCGGCTGGGATGTCGTTCGCCACTGGGAGAACCTGCCCAACCCGCCCGCCGACGACGTGAAGCTGCCCGAGTTCGCACTCAACATGGTCTCCGACATGGCCATTCATGACAACCAGGACGGCACGGTCCTGCTCGTCGCTAACGCCATTAACTTCAACGGCACCAGCGAAAACGTCGACGGCGCCTACGACGATGCCGTCGCGCGTTTGCACAGTATGCTCCGTCGCCTGCAGCGCGGCGCCGCGGCCACCACCTCCATTCTCTCGGGCGTGGACGAGGTCAACCGCAAGGTTCGCGAGGACGTCACCCTCACCTGGAGTGACCAGGATTTCAAGGACATCATCGCGCGCTCCAAGAAGAACATCATCGATGGCGACGTCTTCCAGCTCGTGCTCTCGCGCCGATTCGAGGCGCAGACCGACGCCCGCCCCCTCGACGTGTACCGCGTGCTGCGCCAGTCCAACCCCTCGCCGTACATGTACCTCTTCAACTTTGACGACGCTGAGGGAACCCCGTTCCACATTGTCGGCTCCTCCCCGGAGGCGCTCGTCACCCTCAAGAACGGCATCGCCAACACCCACCCTATCGCCGGTTCCCGCCCGCGCGGCGCAACCCGCGAGGAAGACGTGGCCCTGGCCGAGGAACTGCTCGCCGACGAAAAGGAACGCTCCGAGCACCTCATGCTCGTCGACCTGGCACGCAACGACCTCTCCCGCATCGCCAAGCCCGGCACCGTCTCGGTTGACCAGTTCATGATCATTGAGCGTTTCAGCCACATTATGCACATTTCCTCCGCCGTCAGCGCCGAACTCGACCCGCAGTTCAGCGCCTACGACGTGCTGCGCGTCGCGTTCCCCGCCGGTACTCTCTCCGGCGCGCCCAAGCCTCGCGCGATGCAGCTCATCGACGAATACGAACCCACCCGCCGCGGCGTCTACGGCGGCGTGTGCGGCTACTTCGACTTTGCCGGCAACATGGACATGGCCATCGCCATCCGCACCGCCGTGCTCAAGGAAGGCACCGCCTACGTTCAGGCCGGTGCGGGCCTCGTGATGGACTCCAACCCCGATTCCGAAGCCCTCGAAACCGTCAACAAGTCTGCCGCCCCGTTGCGCGCCGTGCTGACCGCCTCCGGCCTGGCACCCCTCGACGCGGACACGGCCGTCAACGCCGTCCAGTAACCCAAGGAGACACCATGAGCACCGTTCTCGACGACATCATCGTTGGCGTCCGCGAAGACCTCGCCGCCCGCGTACAGCAGGTTCCCCTCGAGGAGATGAAGAAGCGAGCCCTCGCCGCCGCACCCGCCCGTGACGCGCTCGCCTCCCTGCGCGGTGAGGTACCCGGCGGCGGCAACGGCTCGACCGCACGTATTATCTCCGAGGTGAAGCGCTCCTCACCCTCCAAGGGCGCCCTCGGCGAGATTCCGGACCCCGCCGCGCTCGCCGCACACTACGAGGCAGGTGGCGCCGCAGCAATCTCCGTGCTCACCGAACAGCGCCGCTTCAAGGGCTCCCTCGCAGACCTTGACGCTGTGCGCGCCGCCGTGAACATCCCCGTGCTGCGTAAGGACTTCACCGTCGACGAGTACCAGATTTGGGAGGCCCGCGCGCACGGCGCCGACCTGGTGCTGCTCATCGTCGCGGCCCTTGACGAGAAGACCCTGCGCGAGTTCCTGGAACTCACCGAGTCGCTCGGCATGAACGCCCTGGTCGAGACCCACACCCCCGAAGAGATTGAGGTCGCCCAGCGCATCGGTGCCAAGATCGTGGGCATCAACGTGCGCAACCTCAAGACCCTTGAGGTCAATAACGAGCACTACGCATCCCTCGCAGCGCACCTGCCCGACTCGGTGATTAAGGTTGCTGAGTCCGGCGTCGCCGGCATCGAGGATGTGCGCGCCTACGCCGGTGCCGGTGCGGATGCGATCCTCATCGGTGAAGCGCTGGTTCGCTCCGGCGACCCCGAAGGTACCGTGCGCGAATTCTCCAAGGTGCCTGTGACCCGATAGCCTGTGGGTTAGGGTTTGAGAGGTTGTACCGGACGCCTCTCGCGGGGGAGTGCGGCTTCCGTGGGTTAGGGTTTGAGAGGTTGTACCGGACGCCGCTCGCGGGGGAGTGCCCCCTCATCGGTGCCTGAGGCACCTCGAGGACGGAGCCCCCGCTTCGCGTGTCCGGTACGCCCTCTAGGTCGCCTATCCCTCGGGTTGGTTGAGGTAGGGGTTGGTACATGGTTACCTTCTCTGGTTAGCTTGCCTTGGGCTGGGGTTCCATGTTGTTGGCTTGTTCTGCCAGCTCGCCTCCCGTACATAAAGCCGGTGCCCGGCTCCCGTCATGACACAGGAGCCGGGCACCGGCTTCACGCATCTCTTTCGTCATAATTCGTAGGAGAAGCGCGTTCGTATTGAGGCGAGTGTCGTTCGTTGATAGTCTACCCATGGATATTTCATCAAACTGCACCACACACATTGGCTGAGTAGCACTTACTACATCTAATAGACACGGTGCCGAAATATCTATCATGCGTCCACACTACACTCACGAGAACACTATATGGCCAAGCCCTCCGGAAACCCTGCGTCTTTCATCGAGCGCAGTCTCTTTCCCAGCACCGAAACCGCGGGCACCCAAAAACTACCCGCCCTGCGCACCTGGATGCCCGCACTACTCATCTGGGCGTTAGCCTGCGCAACCCACCTCGGAATCTACGCCTACTCACTCGCCCAAGACTGGCAAAATCCGCAAAGCGCAGTGAACCGGCACCTCGACTTCATCTCCTACCTCAACATCTGGGACGCCCACCACTACGAGTACATCTACACGCACGGATACCCTGAAACGCTGCCTCTGCGCCCCGACGGATCAGTTTCCTTCAATGCCTGGGCGTTCCTCCCCCTGCAGTCTATCGTCAGCGGAAAAATCGCTGATATCTTCGGCATCCAGTACCGTCTAGCATCCGTTGCGGTCACTCTCGCCGCCGGTTTTGCGTTGGCAGTCGTACTCTACCGACTCTTCATCGGCACCCTGAACTGGCGTGACCGCGGCGTCTTCGACACCCGCGCCATGGTCGGGGATGAACGCCGAAACCGCATCGCACTGTGGGCACTCGCCGTCTACGGTTTCAGTGCCGCAAGCCCCATCTTCGTCACCGGCTACGCCGAAGCCCTATCGACCCTACTTGTTGCTCTCAGCGTATGGTGTGTGCTCCGCGGCAGGTACGTCCTGCTCCTACCTGCGGCTCTTCTCGCCGCGTTATCACGCCCGGTAGGTGTGCCGCTCGGCGCATTTGTCGGTCTGTGGTGGCTGTGGTGTACCGTGTCTGACTATCTCGCCCGCCGCGCCGATGGATCCTTGCAGTCCGTACTGTCGGATGCGTGGGTTGCGTTCCGCGGACGCTTCGGTCAGCTCCTCGGCGCGCTGCTGGTTTGTGGTTTTGCTTTTGTGCATCCTCTGCACGCGGCTCTGCGTACCGGCCGTATGGATGCGTACCTCGCCACCGAACTTGGCTGGAGCTTCCGCAAGGTCGAAGACGGTCACCAGTACTTCGTGCAGTGGATTCACCAATTCGACCACTACTTCAAGGGGGAGGTCTCCCAAACTGTTCTCACGGTTTCCTTTGTAGCGCTGATTCTGGGGTTCTACTGGTGGATTTCTCTCAAGTCCAGCCGAACTCTGCTCCACCCGGTGCTGTGGCTGTGGACTGTTTGCTACGCCGGATACCTTTTCGTGTTTTGGCTTCCCATTACATCCACACCCCGTATTTTGCTGCCGATGTTCCCACTATCGCTGCTACTTGCCGCCTACCTGCCGAAGAGCCGCCTGTACCGGCTCTTGCTGGTACTGCTCGGCGTGGCTGCCTCCATTGTGTGGGTGCGTATCTCCTGGGGTGGCCCGGATATTATTGGTCATATCTGGATTGTCCCCTAGAGTCGAAAATAGTGTGAAGCCGGTGCCTGCTTCGCAGCAGGCACCGGCTTTATACGTGTATAGAGGGAGCTTTAGCGGCCCGTGTAGTCCGCGTCCGCAATATCCTTCGGCCAGCGCGCCTTCTGGAACGGAGCCCACGTGAAGGCCGCCGCCACCAGCAGCAAGCCGCTCAACACAAACGCCGGGACGAAGCCCCACGCATCCGCGATGAGACCGGCCACCAGCGGGCCCAGAATCATGCCGAAATCGCTGCACATCTGATACACCGCCAACACCTGGCCGCCACTGCGGCGGGTACCAATCACATCAGAAACCGCGGCCTGAATCGACGGGCCCATAAACGCCGCACCAATACCCAGGCACGCCGTCAACGAGACAAACACCCAGGCCACAGGCGCGAAGCCCATGAAAGTCACCGCCGAACCAGCCAATAGCAGACCGGAGAAGGCCATGACGCGGCGGCCAAAGCGATCTGAGAAGCGGCCCGAGAACGTCTGCGTCAGCGCGTTACCCAGCGAGTTCGTCGCCATCGCCAACGAGGCTAGCAGTGTACCCGCCACGGCGTTCGACATGTCGCCGCCGGTTGCTAAATACGCCGCGGCCAGGGGGATAATCGAGGACTGCACGCCGAACACCGACCAGCCAATTGCCCAATTCGAAACCAGGGCGGAGCGGTAATTCGTGAACTTCAACGCGTCACGAACCGTCATCGCCGGCAGGTTGCTCCTACCCGAGGCGGCCTCGGGGTGGGCGGCCTTGTCGGAGGCGTCAGCCTGGGCCACGGCGGGGGAATTAGCTTCAGTCTCAGAGCGCTCGGCGCTGTCAAAAGCGGGGGAGGGAGCCTCCGACGGCAGAGTCCCTGTGCCCTTATGCTCAGCCAGCCGCGCCGCCTCGGCAATCGCGTCACGCTCGGCCTCCAGGGTCGCCTGCGACGGCATCAAGAACCACACAATCAGGCCCGCCACCAGCAGCGAAAAACCGTACACGATAAACGGCGCACGCAGACCAAACGGAGCCAGGGCGCTCGCAATGACCGGGCCCAGCAGGTTGCCCAGCAGGAAGGCCGTCGCGTAATAACCGGAAATGCGGCCGCGCATGTGGGGAGGGGAGAGGCGCACCAGCAGACCCATCGCGGAGACCGTGAACATGACCGAGCCAATGCCAGCCGCCGCGCGTGCGGCCAACAGCACCCAGTAATCCCAGGCGAAGGCAATCATAAACGAGGTCACGGACACGATTAGCATGCCAATTGTGTACACCGGACGTTCACCGAAACGGGTAATAATCTTGCCCGCCGTCGGCGCAAACAGCAGACGCGTAATCGCCAGCGCAGACACCACCATCGTCGCCATAGTGACCGTTGCGTTAAAGTTCTGCGCATAATTCGGCAACACCGGCGCGACCAGGCCGAAACCCACCGCAATCATGAACGAGGCAACGATTAGAACCTTCAGACCGGTCGGCACGCGGTTCGGGTTAATCGTGCGAGGGTCAAAAACGGGCGGTGTTGTGGCAGGTTTCCTCATGCGCATCCTCGTGTGTGTGGGCTGATGCAGCCGCGGGGCCCCACCCCTAAACACCGGCTGCGCTCAGCTAGAAAACTTCAATAGTGTCCAGTCTACTCCGGGCCGGGCCGGGCACGCGCGTCAACCCGACCGACGAAACCTCCCAAGCCGGTAAGCTAGTAGTGTGAATGAAACGATGATGATAATCTGCGCGATTGTGCTGGGCGTACTGGTAATTGCCGGTGTGCTTTTCGCCGTTCTGCGCCGACCCAAGAAGACCGCGAACCTGCAGTCTTTGCGCCAGGAGGCAGCTAAGGCCTCCGGCGGTTCGGCGGAAGAACCCGAAAGCTCGGCACCTCGCTCCATTGAAATTGAGATGCCCGACCCCTCCGCGGGTCGCCTGGTTCGTCTGCGTGCCCGCCTGGCCCGCTCGAACAACATGCTCGGTCAGGGCCTGCTTTCCCTGCTGTCTCGCGACCGCATCGACCAGGACGTGTGGGACGAGGTTGAGGAGACCCTGCTGCTAGCTGACCTGGGTTCCGAGCCGACCACCCGCCTGGTTGAGGCCCTGCAGAAGCGCGTGCGCGTCGAGGGTACGAACAACCCCGCCGCCGTGAAGAAGATGCTTCGCGAGGAGCTCGTGAAGATTGTCGGCCCCGACATGGACCGCGAGCTGAAGACCTCCGGTAGCGACGGCAATCCCGGCGTGGTGCTGGTTGTTGGCGTGAACGGCGTGGGTAAGACCACGACCGTCGGTAAGATTGCCCGCGTGATGGTTGCGGACGGTCAGTCCCTGATTCTGGGCGCCGCCGATACCTTCCGCGCCGCCGCTTCGGAGCAGCTGACCACTTGGGGTGACCGCGTGGGCGTGAAGACGGTGCGTTCCGAGAAGGAGGGCGCCGACCCCGCTTCGGTCGCCTTTGATGCGGTTAAGACCGGCAAGGAGGAAGGCGTTGACACCGTGCTCGTGGATACCGCGGGCCGCCTGCAGAACAAGGCCGGCCTGATGGATCAGCTCGGTAAGATCAAGCGTGTGATTGAGAAGGAAGCCCCGGTGACCGAGGTGCTCCTGGTCATCGACGCGACGACCGGCCAGAACGGCATGATTCAGGCGAAGGTCTTTGGCGAGATCGTGGACGTGACCGGTATTGTGCTGACTAAGCTGGACGGCACCGCGAAGGGCGGTATTGTCGTGGCCATTCAGGAGGAGCTGGGCGTTCCCGTCAAGCTCATCGGCCTGGGCGAGGGCCCGGACGACCTGGCACCGTTCGACCCGGAAGCTTTCGTGGACGCGCTGCTGGACTAACATTCGCTGCCTATACGCCTTTATGCCGAGAAGCCACATGCGTTCCGAACACATGTGGCTTCTCGCGGTTAATGCGGTTAATGACGACGGGCAGCACACGATGCGAGGCTCTGGGATATTCTGAAATCAGAAGATGCTCCGGGCCCTCAACCGAGCATCGCACACCATACAACCCAATTCACCCCGAACCTCAGCGAAGGAACCACCATGGCAGCCACCAACCTCCCCGGCACTCTTCCCGGAACCCTCCCCAGTGCCAACTACCAGCCCACCTACCGTTCCACCGGCGCCTGTGACGACCTCGCCGAGCTCGTCGCCCCCTACAGCCTTTCGCGCGCCCAGCTGGCTGAGGCTACCGGCATTGCCGACGAGGCTACCGTGAACGGCTGGGTTGAGCAGTGCTGCCCCGACCTCGCCCCGGACGCGCCCGCGCCCCTCGAGCCCGTGCTGCGCTACCTGGACGAAACCTATCTGCCCGACCCCGCCAACTGGCCCGGCACCAACCCCTACGATGAGTTCATCCTCGAGAACATTGCCGCGCGCATGCTTGCCCACGTTGTTGCTGACACCTTTGGCGCCGACCGTTCGGATAGTTACCGCGAGCTCCTCGCGCTTATCGCGACCCTCGTGCTGATTGCCCGCTACTGGGATGCCCCCGAAGAAACCTTCCTGACCCTGCTCAACGCCGAGCCCACCGCGGAGGCAGGCGAATACCTGCAGGAGGCTATCGAAACTGCTCCCGAGTCGTTGCACCCGCTCCTGACTGAGCTTCTACTACCCGCCCTGCGCGAGGCGCGCGGCACCTTCACAGCCGACGAGGCACGCCTGCTGGCCGGCTACGCTCTTGCCGCCGGATACTACGCGGGTGAGCACCCATACGAGACGCTGGACGGCATCCATGCGTCGCTGGCTGAGCCCGACCGCGCCCTGCCCGATGCCGACCTGATTCGCCGTGTTGAGGATGTCCTCAAGGCTAACTTTTCCGCCGCTCGTGCGGAAGCCGGTGCTACCGAGAACCCGGAGGCGCACGAGTTCACCCTGCCCGGCGATCAGGAAGGCTACGAAACCGCCGCACACCTGATTGCAGCTCTGCCCCAGGCTCATGACGTTATCGCCTTCAGCACCCGGTCCGGCGAAGGAACCAGCGCGCTCGCTGAGGACCCCCGCGCCGCCTTCACCCTGTACCTGTGCTACCTGATGCTCGGCGACGACGAGTCTTCGGAGGAACGCGCCGCGGAGCTCTACCGAGCCAGTCGCGGGGAGTAGAGCTAGGTTTTTGCGTCCTTAGATATTCTGGCCCAGCAGATACTCTGCCGGAAGCCCCTACCTGCCACCTGCCGCTAACGCCTAACGTCTAGCCGGCAGACGCTAAGAAGCCACATGTGTTCCGAACACATGTGGCTTCTTGCGATTATCTGTGGTGGGTGTGGCGTTGTTTGATTATTCTCAATGCCGAGGCTTTACACGGCGACGGGTTCTTCGGTGCGTACCGCATGGTAGGTGGCATCGCTGACCGTCACGCCGTACTGGCGCGAAGCGAGCTTGAGGATTTCCTCCACCGTGTAAATACGGAACACGCCGCCGTCGGTGGTCTGCGCGTACTCGCGCAGCAGCTGGCGGTTGGCGAGCTGACGAATCGGTTTGCCGCTGGCAGCCGCGGCGCGCACCTCAGCGCTATTGCGCAACCACAGGTCGCGCACCCCGGCGGTCACGAAAACGCAGTCAGTACCCTTCACCCGGGTTGAAGCCTCGGCGAGGCACTGGGTCCACAGCGCAAAATCGGCGTCAAAATTGGCGCTGGGCAGAAGCGAGTGGCCCTGTTCCGCGGCCTCTGCGAGCTGCTGATTGTAGCGTTCCGGGCTGGGGGCCGCGCCCACGCGTCCGGTGAAGAGGCGGTTCAGTCGCGGCAGAATCGTGTCATCTTCGCGGCGGGCCACGTTGATGGAACCGGTGTCGGTGGTGGGCTCGAGAATCCTCATAATCTGGGCGATGGAGTGGTCCAGCTGGTGGGTGACGGAGCGCAGGGCACTCCAGGGCGAGCCCTTCTCTTCGGGGAGAGTTTCTTTGAAAGACGCGAGGGCGGAGCGAACACGGTCGGCGGCCGCCGGTACGGGGGAAGCGCCGTCGAGGGCCGCCCAGAATTCCTTGAGTGCCTGGTGGGGGAGGAATGCGTGGCCGCGCAGCTGCGAGAAAGCACGGATGATTTCGTTGCTGGTGCGAGTGGGGTACTGGTAGAGACTGGCCAGTGCGGTGGAGTCAAAGATGACGAGGATTCCGGGGTGAATCGATGATAGAGTGGCGCGATCGAGTTCCTTGTACTCAACGAAGTCGGAGTACAGGGTTCGCGTTTGTCGGGTGATTGACATGTGTCCCCTCCGGGTATGCGGGTATGGTCGGTCAAATGCGAGTGCCGGAGAAGTCGAGGAGAATAATCCATTCCAGTTTATCGACCTCCGGGTGCAGGTGAGGGACTTTCTGGACAAATATTTGGTTTATTACTTGCGTACCTGTCGCAGACGGGTGTTATCGCAGGTCAGGGCCTTCTGGGGAAGACTGCGAACACCTGTGAGATGGGCCGCGTGGGGTGCATTTGAGCAGGTGTGCAGGCCTGTCGCTGTCGCAGGTTTCGGCCTCGCTCTTCTGGCCATCGGAGGGAATATCACAGACCGTCCCATGAGGGTCTATTGGAAGTATAAAACAAAATATGCAATTCAGTGCAAAATGTGGACGTTGTGTTACATCTCTACAGGTCACGCCCACAGGACACACGGCAGAACCCGGGCAGTAGTAGATGAACTTTTGTCTACTCCTGTAGACTTGAGGTGATTGAAATTTAATAAAGGAGATAGAGTAATGTCAGAGCTGACCACTCAGAACCAGGCGGAGGAGCAGGCTCCGGCTCGCACCGTCGTCGTGGCAGAAGACGAGGCACTGATTCGCCTCGACATTGTCGAAATTCTGAAGGACCAGGGTTTCAATGTTGTCGCCGAGACCGATAACGGTAAGACCGCCGTCGAGCTTGCACAGAAGCACCGCCCCGACCTGGTTCTCATGGACGTCAAGATGCCGATTATGGACGGCATCACCGCTGCGGAGGAGATCGCGAAGGAACAGATCGCCCCCGTGGTCCTGCTGACTGCCTTCAGCCAGAAGGAACTCGTGGACCGCGCCGTGGACGCGGGCGCTATGGCATACGTCGTCAAGCCCTTCACCCCCAACGACCTGATCCCGGCCATCGAGGTGGCCATGAGCCGCTACGAGCAGATTCGTGCGCTCGAGAAGGAAGTGGGCACCATCCGCGACCAGTTCGAGACCCGCAAGCTGGTGGACCGCGCCAAGTCCCTGCTCATCACCAAGATGAACCTGACCGAGCCGGAAGCATTCCGCTGGATTCAGAAGACCTCCATGGACCGTCGACTGTCCATGCGCGAGGTGTCTGACACCATCATCAAGCAGCTCTCCGCTTAGCGGTTCTCATCTCGCAACTCATCGCAGAGCGATTCGGCGTACGACTTTCGCGATGTGCGAGATAACCAGGCACGAATACGTGTCAGCACCCCTTTGACCGTGCTTTTGAAGACTTCTCAACCGACGAGAAACCAGCTCGAAAGTGCACGCACGACAGGCTAAAGAGATAGGCAAACATTCGGATTTGCCGACACACACGCAAAGCATTAACAAGCGCCCCGCCCCTTACGAAGAAGCTGAGGGACGGGGCGCTTGCGTTGCCTATGACGGATTGCGCTTATGAGTCGCGGCGGGCGATTAGCGCAGGTAACGGTTGAGCTCGTCGTCGGAATCCTGCGGGCCGTTGAGCGGACGCGCGGTGGGCGAACCTGCCCAGAGCATGCCAATGGTGCCCAGCATGACGCCGAGCCACCAGAAGGATCCCGGGTTGTTAATCGCGGTCACCAGGCACACCAGCATCACGCCGATGGCGATGGGCAGAATAATGCGCTTGGCGCGCACAATCTTGGGGTAGCGCTTGAAATAGGGGGTGCGCTCGCGGGCCATGGTAGTCCTTTCGTCGGGGTCGTTCCCTCTACCTTAGCTTAGGCCTTGTTAGCTTAGGCCTTGGGGCGGGGAATGAGCATGTTCGTGATGCGCGCGGTGCAGGTGGTGCGGCCGCGCTCATCCACAATGTCGATGGTGTGGATGCACAGCGTACGTCCCAGCTTGACGGCGGTGCAGGTCGCGGTGACCACACCGGATACCGCCGGACGCACGTGGGTTGCGTTGATGTCAACACCCACGGCCACGAGGTCTTCGCCTCCGTGCACGCCGGATGCGAGCGAACCGAGGGTCTCGGCGAGCACAACGTTCGCGCCGCCGTGCAGCAGGCCGATGGGCTGGGTGTTGCCGGCAACCGGCATGGTGGCGACGGCGCGTTCGGCGGTCAGCTCCTTGAACTTGATGCCCATGGCGGGGATAAGCTCGCCCATGCCGCGGGGGAAATAGGAGTGCAGGTGCTCGGGAACGCCGGTCTCAATCAGCTGTGCTTTGATCTGTTCGGGGGTGAGTGTGGTGGGTGCCGCCGCCCGGACGGGTGCGTGCTGCGTGTTGTTTTCAGTCATGGTCTCCAGTGTACCCCTCGGCGTTTGATGCTTCGGGCGGGTGGTTTTTCGCGAGCGCCCGCGGGCACGCGTGGGCCCCGCCTCCCGAACGGGGGAGACGGGGCCGAAAACGTTATGCAAGCGGGGGATGGCTAGGCGGAGATGGCCTCTGCCTTTTCGATGTCCTCGTCACGGATTTCCTTATCGGGGTTCGTGCCGCTTGCCTTGGAAATGTGCTCGGTCAGGGTTGCGATGGTCGCGTCACCGGTCACGTTGGTTGCGGTGCCCAAGGAATCCTGAGCCAGGTACAGAGCAATCATCAGGGCAATCATGGATTCATCAAAACCGAGCATGGACTGCAGCAGACCGATTGCGGTCATCACGCCACCGCCGGGAACGCCGGGGGCGGCAACCATCATCACACCGAGCACCAGAATCATGGGGATCAGGCTACCGAAGTCGGGGTGCTGACCGGTCATGAACAGCACAGCCACCGAGCAGGAGGTAATGGTAATCATGGAGCCGGAGAGGTGAATGGTCGCGCACAGCGGAATCGCGAAGTCCACCACGCGGGGGGAGATGCCGGCCTTCTTTGCCGAACGCACGGTCACCGGGATGGTCGCAGCCGAAGACTGGGTACCGATTGCGGTGAAGTATGCGGGCAGCATGGTCTTGAGCATCTTGAAGGGGTTGCGGTGAGAGACTGCACCAGCCACCGAGTACTGCAGGGTCAGGGTAATCCAGTGCAGAGCAAAAATCATGAGGAAGACGAAGATGAAGACCGTGAGAATCTTTGCCACCTGACCGGCGAGGGTCATGTTTGCGAACACACCCAAAATGTGCACGGGCAGCAGGGGGATAATCACGTAGCTGAGCATCTTCTCAACGATGACCTGGAAGTCCTCGAAGAGGTTCAGCATCGCACGGGTCTTCAGTGCGGTAATGCCCAGACCCAGGATGAAGGAGAGAATCAACGCGCTCAGCACGCCCATAATCGGGGTCAGCTCGAAGGAAATGTAACCCTTGGACAGCGCGTTCTCGGGGTTGTCGAAGGAGGCGAGCTGCTGGCCCTTCAGGATGATGGGGTAGAGCAGCAGTGCGCTGGTCAGTGCCAGGAAGCCGGCAAGGATGCTGGAGAGGTACGACAGGCCCACGGTGATGCCGAGCATCTTGCCCGCGCCCTGTGCGAGTGAGCCAATGCCGGGCACGATGAAGCCGATAATAATCAGCGGAATCGCGAAGCTCAGGAAGGCGCTGAATACGGTGGAGAAGGAGACGAAGAGCTGCACAATGAGGTCGGTGGGGATGGCTGCGCCGGTTGCGTCATTGATGCCGCTAATCATTCCGGGGGTGAAGAGACCGATGAGCACACCCGCGCCGATTGCGATTGCAATCCACAGGATCAAGGGGATTTTTTTGAGTACCTTCATGGGTTCCTAAATGAGGGTTCGTTGTGTGTTGAGCGCGGGAGGGTGCCCTCACAGTCCGGTGAATCCTGCCGGTGAATTCTGGGTAGAGCTCTGCCTATGAATACACGGGGTGTGGGGGTTTCCTACGCTGGAGGCGATAATTAAGGTTATATATTATCCGGAAACTGTATTATTATCCACCTCATATAGTGGCTTGGGGCACAATATTTGTGAGAAAAATTGGCCAAACGCGCTTCACGGGCATTTATATATGAGGTAAAACTCTTTCCCGGCACCCTGCTATTCCGCCATGGCACGCCGCTGGCACCTCGTGTAGCGGAGGCGACCCGCGCCGAAACCCGCGGGACCGGAATCGATACACTAGAGGGGTGACTACTGCGAATAACACCCTTCTGCTCATTGACGGACACTCCCTGGCCCTACGCTCCTTCTTCGGCATCTACACCATGGCCGAAAAGACCGGCCAGCACATTTTCGTGCGCAGCGACGGCCAACACACCGAGGCCGTGCACGCCTTCCTCTCAACCCTGCTGAGCATCATCAAAGATAACCAGCCCAGCCACATCGCCGTTGCCTTCGACCTGCCCGGCGGCACCTTCCGCACCGCAGAGTACGGTGAATACAAGGGCGGCCGCAACGCCATCCCCGAGGCCTTCGACGGCCAGATCGACCTCATCAAGAAGATGCTCGGCGCGCTGAACATTCCCGCGCTCACCTACGAAAACTACGAGGCCGACGACATCGTCGCCACCCTGACCCGCCGCGGCACCGAAGCCGGCTACAAGGTCCTCATCCTCTCGGGTGACCGCGACATCTTCCAGCTCGTCACCGACGAGGTCACCCTGCTCTACCCGGTCACCACCGGCCCCTCCAAGGGTATTCAGCGCATGGACCCCGCCGCCATCGAAAAGAAGACCAAGGTGCCCCCGCACATGTACCCCGACCTGGCCGCCCTCACCGGCGAGCAGGCCGACAACCTGCCCGGCGTGCCCGGCGTGGGCCCCGGCTTCGCCGCCAAGTGGCTCGGCGAGTATGGCTCCCTGCAGGGCGTGCTCGACAACCGCGACAAGATTGGCGGTAAGAAAGGCGAGGCGTTGCGTGAGAACGTGGATAACGTGGTGCGCAACCGCCGCCTCAACCAGCTCGTCAACGACCTCGACCTGAACGTCACCCTCGAAGACACCGCCTTCACCCCCGACCTGGACGCGCTGAACGCCTTCTTCGACGAGGTGGAGTTCCGCACCATCCGCAAGCGCGCCGCCGACACCCTCGGCCCCATCGTGCGCGCCGCCGGTTCCGCAGGCGCTACCAGTTCCGCCGCAGAGGCGGGGGAGGAGGGCCCTGCCAAGAAGGTCCCCGCCGGACCGGTCTACGCGCCCATCCCCGTCGAGGCCCCGCAGGATGCCACGGATGCGGCCGCCTTCCGCGCCTTCTGCGCCGCCGCGGCCGAAGAGAACTACGGCGAAACCCCCGAAGGCGCACCCATCCCCGTGCCCGAACGCCTCGAAGGTGCCGTGACCCTCTACCCGGTCACCAACCTGCCCGTGGCGCGCCCCGCCGTGGGTGACGAACCCGCCGTCAAGGTCACCAAGACGAAGATTCGCACCGCCGAGGAGAACCCCGAACTACTCGGCGTGCTCCTGACCAGCAAGAGAGCCAGCCTGTGGGTCGATACCCGTAGCATCGACCCGGAGCTTGATACCGCCCTCGCCGCGTGGCTCTCCGACCCCGCCGCCCGCAAAATCGTCATGGACCTCAAGGTTCAGCGTAAGCTTCTTCGCTCCTACGGCTACGAACTGGCCGGCGCCGTCGAGGACCCCGCGCTGTCCTCGTACATGTGCGGCTTCATCCCCACCGCAACCCGCAAGCTCTTCTCCGAACGCATGGAAGACCTCGCCGAACGATACCTGTGGATCCCCAAGGAGCCCTACGCGCAGCTGGTCTTCCAGCCCGAGACACGCAAAGAACCCTCCCTGTTCAGCCTGCCCGGCGAAACCGAACCGGTCGAGAACCTGCGCTACTTCACGCAGATTAGCCGCATCATCCACGAGCTTGCGCGCCTGCTGCACTACGAAATGGAAGAGCACGGCCAGCTGAAGGTCTACGAAGAAATCGAGCTGCCGCTACTCTACGTCCTCGCAGACATGGAGCAGGCCGGCATCGCCGTCTCCGATGCGCTCCTGACTGAGCTGCACGACACCTTCTCGGCACGCGCCAACCAGGCGCAGGAATCCGCCCGAGCCATCATCGGCGGGGAGGTCGCCACCGAGGACGGCGAGGAGCCGCTGAACCTCGCCTCCGTCAAGCAGCTACAGACCGTGCTCTTCGAGACCCTCGGCCTGCCGCACACCCGCAAGATTAAGTCCGGCTACTCGACCGACGCCGAATCCATCACCGAGCTGCTCTCCAAGATCTCACCCGAATCCGACGGCGCAGCCTTCCTTGGTGCGCTCATTGCCTACCGCGACAACATCAAGCTCGCCCAGACCGTCGAGGGCCTGCAGAAGGCCGCCACCGAGGACGGACGCGTGCACACCACCTTCCAGCAGGGTGTCGCATCCACCGGCCGACTCTCCTCGACCGCGCCGAACCTGCAGAACATCCCGATTCGCACCGAGGAGGGTCGCCGCATCCGCGGTGCCTTCATCGTGGCTCCCGAGCCCATCGACGGCGTGGAGTACGAGGGTCTGCTCACCGCCGACTACTCGCAGATCGAAATGCGCATCATGGTGCACCTGGCCGCCGACGAGAAGCTCATCGCCGCCTACGAGGCGGGGGAGGACCTGCACCGCTACGTCGGTTCCGAGGTCTTCGGCGTCGCCCCCGAGGACGTCACCCCCGAGCAGCGCTCCAAGGTCAAGGCCATGTCCTACGGTTTGGCGTACGGCCTGTCCCGCTTCGGCCTCGCCAAGCAGCTGAACATCAGCTCCGACGAGGCGGGCGAACTGCGCACCAACTACTTCAAGCGCTTCGGACGCGTGGGCCGCTTCCTGCGCGGCGTGCTCAAGCAGGCGCACCAGGACGGCTACACCGAAACCATTTTTGGCCGCCGCCGCGTGCTGCCCGACCTGGACTCACCGAACCGCACCCGCCGCGAAGCCGCCGAGCGTGCCGCCCTCAACGCCCCGATTCAGGGCACCGCCGCGGACATCATCAAGATCGCCATGATCAACATTCACCGCCGCCTGCGCGAGGAGGGTTTGAAGACCCGCATGCTGCTGCAGGTGCACGACGAAATCATCCTCGAAGTCGCCACCGGTGAGCGTGAAGCCGC
>ERZ773265.667-NODE-667-length-20091-cov-113.968706_pt1 | contig 20091 bp, 16 predicted proteins | sample MGYA00580512_ERZ773265 | MGnify/ENA primary metagenome ERZ773265 (study PRJEB29015, sample SAMEA2738169) | human oral metagenome | biome: human oral; feature: human-associated habitat; material: saliva | place: China | collected 2183 ... | reverse complement strand
CGGCGAGCAGAGCCAGCACCTCCTGAACCAGAACCTCGGGCACGGACGCGCCGGAAGTCAGGCCCACGGTTGCTACACCTTCGAACCAGGATTCGTCCACCTGGTGTGCGAAGTCCACACGCTCGGCACGCTTAGCGCCGTATTCGAGTGCTACTTCCTTCAGGCGCACGGAGTTCGAGGAGTTCGCCGAACCCACCACAATCACCAGGTCTGCGCGCGGAGCGATCTCCTTGATAGCGCCCTGGCGGTTGGAGGTTGCGTAGCAGATGTCGTCCGAGGGCGGATCCTGCAGAGACGGGAAACGCTCACGCAGGCGTGCCACGGTTTCCAGGGTCTCGTCCACGGACAGGGTGGTCTGAGAAATCCACACGACCTTCTCCGGGTTGCGGACGGTCACCTGATCCACCTCGGCGGGCGAGTTCACGATCTGGATGTGCTCGGGCGCCTCACCGGCGGTACCTTCGACCTCTTCGTGGCCGGTATGACCGATGAGCAGGATGTCGTAGTCCTGCTTGGCGAAGCGCACAGCCTCGCGGTGTACCTTGTTCACCAGCGGGCAGGTCGCGTCAATAGTGTTCAGGGAGCGGTCGCCGGCTGCGGAAACCACCGCCGGGGACACGCCATGCGCCGAGAACACGGTCACGGAACCTTCGGGAACTTCGTCCACTTCATCAACGAAGATAGCGCCCTGCTTTTCCAGGGTCTCCACCACGTGGCGGTTGTGAACAATCTGCTTGCGCACATAGACGGGCGCACCGTAGTGCTCCAACGCCTTCTCAACAGCAATCACGGCACGGTCAACGCCTGCGCAGTAACCACGCGGGGTAGCGAGCAGGACTTTCTTCTCACCGGTGACGGGTGCGGCGGCTTCAACGTCGGCGCGGCTGCGGCGCTCGCGGGGTACGGGCGGCAGGCCCAGGGCAATAGTTTCAGTGGACATGGTTACTATCCTACGTTGTTCGGACTTTTAGTGTGTGATGACTGTGGCACCGCTCGCAGGGCTACGTCCCAGGGCGATGAGGCGAATCAGGATACCGAGCAGCAGGGCAAGAATCGCCATGACCAGCCCGTAGCTTGCCGCTGCCTGCAAGTGCCCGGTCAGTGACGGTGCAAGCTGGTTCCATGCCCCGGTAATCAGCGCCGTTCCGGCGGTGCTGTGGCTGGTAATTCCCAGGGATTCAGGGCTTTGGCCGCCAAACCAGGCTGCGGCGCCCCAGCCCAGCAGGGCGTAGAGCAGAGCCGTGACCACCGGCACCAGGATGCGGTGCCTGGGTGCCAGCAACGTAGCCAGCAGCAGGCTCAGCACCGAGATGATGGTCAGCGGCACGGTGGATTTGCCCAGCGCGGCGGCACGGTTAATGCCGGCGTGCAGGAACCACTCCTGCTGACCCTGCTGGTTGTTGCCGTCCTTTACCCGGTCAATGTTGAGGGTTTCAGGGCCGAGCTTCGTCAGGTCCGGGTCGAAGGAGCCGATAGAGCCGACCTTCGCATCTAGCGCACGGTAGAAGGGGGTGAGCACAATGACGGCGGGACCGTCCTGATGTTCGAGGTTGTAGCGGCGAGTTTCCTCGGCTATTTCCTTCCAGAGGCTTCGATATTCTTCAGTTTTTGACAGCTCAGCCGCAGCACGGTTGAGCAAGGAACGTATGCCGTCTTGTGTCGGCTTTACAAGAATGGAGTATAAGCCGCTTTGTTTGGTGCCGTCGAGGAAGGTTGTCATAGCTTCGGAGTTCATGAGATCTTCAACCGCACCGTCCGCGATGCGTGAGGCGAGCTGCGGATCTTCCGCCAGGGTGGAGGAAATCTGCGAAAAACCGCGCTCTGACATGAGCTTAGAGTTCACCCAGGCACCCGTGGTCGCACCCAAACCGGTCACCAGGGCCAGGGCGCACAGCACAACGGTCAGGAACCTCCGCAAACCTGCCGCGAAGGGAGGCTCCGGGGCGGCCTGCAGTTCAGCCTTGGTGGGGTCTGCGGCGTGGCCGAGCGTGCGCGTGGGTTGTAGCAGGGTGGTGTCTTCGTCCGCCGTATAGTAGCCGTCCGTGCGGGTAATCCGGGTGTCGACGACTCGGGTCGCGTCCGCCGGGTAGTTTTGCGCGCCAGTACCCGCCGCTGACGAAGCCGCGGCGGTGTTGAGGGCGTTGTTCTGATGTGCTGACTGATCGGGTGAGCGCATGAGCCTAGGGTACCCGCTCACAGTGTTCAAAGCCGATTCAGACCCGCAGAATGCGCCAGAAGCTAAGTTCTGCCTGCACTCCGTGCAAGATACCCCGATTCGCTCGAGATTCGCTCGGCTGACCTGTGCGCAGGCGCATAACCGATCAATCAGGGACAATAGAAGGCATGAACTTCTACAACCCCTCCGCAGCGCAGCCGGCACCCGCACTGGTGGTGCCGCCCGTGCACGAGCGGCAGCTTCCCGGGAAGTCTCAGGAAACCACCGCCACCAACCCCTGGCCCCTCGCCCTGCTCGCGCAGAACCTCAAAAACTACGTAGACAAGGTTCCCGAGCTCTGGGTGGAGGCGCAGGTCGCCTCCCTCAACGGCCGCGGCGGCAACGTCTTCATGGAGCTCAAAGACCTCAACGAAGACTTCTCCTTCACCCTCGCGCTCTTCGGGCGTGCCGGTAGCGGCCTAGCGGCTGATGTGACCGTAGGCGCTCGCATCGTCACCCGCGCCAAGCCGAGCCTGTGGAAGAACGGCAAGCTCTCTCTCATCGGCAAGGAAGTGTACGCGGTCGGCACCGGCAACCTGCACGAGCAGCTGCAGCGTCTGCGTGAAGCTCTCGCCGCTGAGGGGCTGTTCTCTGACGCGCGGAAGAAGCCGCTGCCCATGCTGCCGAACCGTGTGGGCCTGATTACCGGTCGCGATTCTGACGCGGAGAAGGACGTCATCCGCAACGCCTCCCTGCGCTGGCCCGGCGTGGTCTTCGAGGTTCGCAATACCCGCGTTCAGGGTGAGGGCGCGGCGGCTGAGGTCATTGCTGCTCTCGCCGAACTGGACGCCCACCCGGAGGTGGACGTCATCGTCATCGCCCGAGGCGGCGGCTCTTTCGAAGACCTGCTGCCCTTCTCCGAGGAGGCGCTCATCCGCGCCGTCGCGGCGGCCACCACCCCGGTGGTCTCGGCAATCGGTCACGAGGCGGACTCCCCCATCCTCGATGCGGTCGCCGATCTGCGCGCCTCCACCCCCACCGATGCGGGTAAGCGCATCGTGCCCGATATTTCGGAGGAAACCGCCCGCATCACCGAGGCTCGCGCCCGCCTGGACCGTGCGGTACTCGGCTATGTGGGCATGCAGATGAACTACATTGCGCAGCTGCGGAGCCGCCCGGTGCTCACCCACCCGGAGTCCTCCCTGCTCATGCGTGTGGAGGAGCTGAGCCAGCTGCGCGAGCGCGCTCACCGTTCGGTGCAGCACCGTCTGGAGCGTGAGTCGGTGACTCTGTCGCATACATTGGCGCGGGTGCGTTCGCTCTCACCCGCGCAGACGTTGAACCGCGGCTACTCCATCGTTCAGGATGCCGCGGGCGCTATTGTGCGTGACGCTTCGGCGCTGAGCGAGGGCGAGCAGATTACGGTGCGTGCGGCGACCGGTTCGGCGCAGGCGACCGTGACCTCCACGGATCCCTCGAACATCTCCTAAACCTCGATACCCATAGTTTTATCCCTAGTTTTTACCCCTGAAAGGTTCCTCAATGAGCGAGAACATTAGCTTCAACAGCGCCGAGCTGGGCGCCCCCGTCGAAACCCTCGGCTACGAGCAGGCGCGTGCCGAGCTGGAGCAGGTCGTACGCCAGCTGGAGTCCGGCGCCAGCGATCTGGAGACCTCTATCGCCCTGTGGGAGCGTGGCGAGGCGCTTGCCGCCCGTTGCGAGGCGTGGCTGCAGGGCGCGCAGGAGCGCCTGAACGCGGCACGCGGCGCACAGGCAGGTCAGGAGCCTGCAGCGAACTAGCACGCTTCTCTCTCCCCCTCGGCGCGTTGCTTCGTCATCTGCGCATCGCGCATCCGCGAAGCCGCTAAAAATAGCCTGCCCCGCAGCTCATCAGAACTGCGGGGCAGGCTATTTCTATCTGCCACAAGGCAGAGGCGGGAAGGCTAGTGCTTCTGCTTGTAGTCAGCCATAAAGTTACCCAGGCGCTCCAGGGCGCTGGTGAGGGTCTGCGTATCGGGCAGGAACACCAGGCGGAAGTGGTCCGGGTCCTTCCAGTTGAACGCGCGGCCGTGGCTGAAGAGAATCTTCTGGCTCTTCAGCAAATCCAGGGCGAACTGTTCATCGTCGGTAATGTCGAAGCGCTCAACATCAATCTTCGGGAACAGGTACAGCGCGCCGTCCGCGCTGGTGCAGCTGATGCCGTCAATCTCGTTGAGCATCTTGTGCGCCAGGGTGCGCTGCTCGTACAGGCGGCCGCCGGGAACGATCAGCTCGTTAATGGACTGGTAGCCGCCGAGCGCGGTCTGGATTGCGTGCTGTGCTGGGACGTTGGAGCACAGGCGCATAGAGGCGAGCAGGTGAATGCCCTCAAGGTAGCTTGCGGCGTCCTTCTTCGGGCCGGTGATTGCGACCCAGCCTGCACGGTAACCACAGACGCGGTACGCCTTGGACAGGCCGGAGAAGGTCAGGCAGAGCACGTCGTCGCCGGTGAGGGTCGCCATGTTGATGGCCTCTGCGCCATCGTAGGTAATCTTTTCGTAAATCTCATCAGAGAACACGACCAGACCGTGTTCGCGTGCCACATCCACAATCTGCTTAAGCACGGAACGCGGGTAGACGGCACCGGTGGGGTTGTTCGGGTTAATAACCACGATGCCCTTGGTGCGCTCGGTAATCTTCGACTTAATGTCTTCAATGTCCGGGTACCAGTTATTTTCCTCATCGCAGAGGTAGTGCACGGGCTTGCCGCCGACCAGCGCGGTGGCTGCGGTCCACAGCGGGTAGTCGGGCATGGGGACCAGGATTTCGTCGCCGGTCTCGCAGAGCGCCTGCAGGGTCATCGGGATCAGCTCAGACACACCGTTACCCAAGTAGATAGATTCGGTGTCGAGGTTCATGATGCCGCGGTTCTGGTAGTGGTGCACAATGGCGGTACGTGCCGAGTAGAGGCCGCGGGAGTCAGAGTAGCCCTGAGTTTCGGGCAGGTGACGAATGATGTCCATCATGATCGCGTCGGGCGCTTCAAAGCCGAAGGGCGCGGGGTTACCAATGTTCAGCTTGAGGATGCGGTGACCCATCGCTTCCATGCGATTGGCCTCATCCAGAATGGGGCCGCGGATGTCGTACAGGACGTTGCTCAACTTTGAGGACTGACGGTACTTCGTCATGATGATTTACTTTCTAGGGTGATCCAAAATGAATTGTGCTGCGTCGTCATCTGCGATGGGGTTGGAACCGCTAGTCAGACGCAACAGGAACGAGAGGTTACCCGTGTCTAATGTAGATGATACGCGGTTAATTGCCGTCCGGGCGCCATCTGGCAGGGTACGGCGGATAATGGGCACCAGTTGCTGCTGCAAAAGTGCCGTTGACGGGTCTTCCAGGGTGACCAGGCGGTTCTCTTCAATCGCGGAGTCGCTACTGTGCAGCAGGGTCACCTGCACGGTGTCGGAGGTCAGGGCTTTAACTCGCTCGGCGGGGTTGTCCTGAATCTTCGGGTCGTGCACACGGTAGCGGTAGAGGCTACGCAAAGAATCCACGCCGTAGGTGCCGCTGGAGTACCCGGTCGGAATGGAGAACGCCAGGGAAGACTGCACCTCACGCAGGTTCGCGAGGGAGTTGAGCTTGTGGCGGGCACTCACGGCGCGGGTGGTGACCAGTACATCCTTGTTGGTGGCGTGGGCGCCGTTGAGGAGCATGAGCTCTTCGGGCAGGATGCGCGAGATGGCGTTGGTCATGTCGGTGGTGCTCATGGCGCGCAGGTTGATGGGGTCTGCGGAGCGGGTGGAGCTTGCAGTGGGGCTTGCGGTAGCGTCCGTAGCATGCGCGGAGGCGGTGCTCTCCTCCGCGGTGGGGGTAGCTGCCGGGGGCAGGGTCACGCCTGCCGCTTGAGCGGAGGCACTCACGGAGGCGGCGATGCGTTCGTTCTGCGCCGCGGCGGGGCTGATTTTGCCGTCGTCGGTCAGGTAGAGCAGTAGGTCGCCGCTGTAGTCGATGACCAGGTCCAACGATTCAAGGGCGGCGGCAGTGGCGCTGCCGGTTTCCTCGTCGTCGGGCAGAGTTGCGGTAGGGGTGGCGGAGTTAGCCGAAGGAACCATGAGCCCACGCAGGGCGGCGGCGCGGCTGTTGTCGGTGTCGACAAGTTCAACGGAGTAGCCAACCTGTCGCAGGGCGCGCGCATACACGTGCGCCACGGCGCGCATTTCACGCAGGGCGCCGTAGCCGATGCGCAGAGTACCGTAGCTGGATGCGGAAGGGTCCACCTGCGGGGTTGCGTCATTATTCCCGCAGGCGGCGAGCAGCGGCATGAGCGCCAGGGAGGTGAGCGCCGCACGGCGGGTGAGGGTTAGTCGGTTCATTAGGGAAGCTTCCGTGCGTTCTCGTCGGCAAGAAATTCGCGGTATTCGCGTGCCCAGCTGGCGGCATTGGAGTAGCCCATCATGGAGGCTACCTCGTCGATGAGGGTGCCGTAGCGGATGGTGTCCAGCTCAGCGATGGGTACCCAGCGTGCCGTGTCGGAGGAGCCATTGATTTCGTGGCGCAGTTCGCCGGTGACAATGTGGGCACGGAAAACCACCCGCAGGGCGCAGAAGGGTAGCGCTTGCGGGTCTTTCTGGGTGGAGCGCACGGGGAAGTGTCCGGCGTGCACGCCCAGAATGTCTTCAATGGCGACGCTATAACCGGTCTCTTCGAGGGTCTCTCGCAGCGCAGTTTCGTCGGCCTGTTCGCCGGGTTCCATGCCGCCGCCGGGCAGGGACCAGAGGGGGCTGAGCGCGCGGTCTTCGGGCACCCAGCGGGTCATGAGCAGCTTGCCCTGCTCAATGATCACTGCGTAGGCTGCGGGTCGGGTTTCCATTGCTAATGCCATGGTTTGATTTTACCGTCTATCGTTCGTTAGCGTTTCTTGCCGCGGCGTGCACTGGCGGCTTTGGCGGACTGTCGAGCGTGCTGGCGCGCGTTGCCGTTTTTCTTGGCGTTGGCACGCTTTTTATCGCGTGCTTCGCGGCGGGCATTGGCGGCTCGTGCCCTCGCTTTTTCCTTTGCCTTTTCAGCGGCGATACGTTCGGCGCGTGCCTGGCGGGTTTCGCTACCGCGCTCACTGGTTGCGGTGCGGCCACGCACAATACCGATGAAGTCCTGCAGGAGCGCTTCGAGCTCTTCGCTGCGCGGCTCGCCCTTGGGGGCACGCGGCCACACCAGGTGCACCGGGTAGGTGTCCAGACCGGCAACGGGGCGGTAGGTGAGGTCCTTGCGGTGGTAGAAACGCGCAATGGACATGGGCACAATGTACAGACCCACACCGGCGGCAACCAGCTCGATGGTTTCCTTATCGGTCAGGCCTTCGGGCACGATGCGCCCGGCACTCTCACGCCATGCGCGGGAGACTTCCTCATAAGCGGGAATATCGGAGGCGGGCTGCAGCAGGAACTCTTCAGCAAGCTCCTCCACGGGCACCTCATCAAGTACGGTGAGCACATGGTCCACCGGCAGAATAACCACGGACAGCTCCTCGTAGAGGCGGATACTGTGGTACTTTTCGCCGTCGGTGCTTGCCGGTTCGCGGTCGGGGCGCACGATGCTCATGTGCGCGAAGGGGTTCTCGGGTACGTCCTTACGCTCAATGGGGGCGTGCTCGGTAGCCTCAGCGCTAACCTCGGCGGGCGCCTCGGATACGGCGGTTCCCTCTTCTGCGGACCCAACGACGGATTCAACGGAGGATCCAGCAGCGGGGTTATCGGCGGGATCAATCAGGCACAGGTCCTGATGCAGAGAGTCCAGGCCGCGCGCCTCACGCACGGGCACCTCCGCCAGCTGCACGCGGTCACCGAAACGCTCATGCCAGCGGTTGAACCACTTACCGGGCATAATCGCCGGCACGTAGCTAACACGCAGCACGGAGCGCTGCAGCACGGGCACGGGCAGAGCCTCCGGGGTCTGGATCATTGCCAGCTGCTCGGGATGCAGGTACACGCGGGTGGGAGCCTCGGCGGGCGCTTCGGTTTCTACCTGGTCGGTAGCATTTTCGGGCGCGCTGAACTCGGGGTCGATTGCGGTGAGGGCAGGGTCGTTGACGGACTGCGCTTCGGGGGTGCCTGCAGTGGAGGATGCGGATGAACTCATCCCTCCACGCTAGCACATCTTGGACGGGGGCATTGAGGGCAGGTGAGCGGGCTCAACCCGGCGAGATAGTGCACCTATCCCTTGCTGGAGGTAGGACTAGTTCTCGGTGATGTTATCCGCTGTGTTCTCAACGGTTTCGCGATTAATGCGGCGTTCGCGCAGCTGAGTCACAATGACCAGCACCGTAATAACAATGGCAAGGGCGAGCGGGAACATCCACGGCTCCAGGCCGAGGGCCGCAAGAATTGCGAAGCCAATGGTGGTGTAGATGCACGCCCACATGAAGGTTCCAACCAGCATCGCGGGAACCCAGCGGCGCAGAGGCATTTTCGTGAAGCCGGTCGTGATGATGACCGCGGTTTGCAGACCCACGGTGAGAAAGCAGAGGGGCACAGCAATAACGCCCCACCGGTTAATCAAGCGGCGCGCTTTACGGTAGAGCGGGCTGTCCATGGCTTTGCGGATGCGGTCGAGGCGGGCACCGCCTTCAGCAGCTAGCGCACCAAGAGCGTACACGATGCTGGTGCGGACGATGCCGACCACCCACATGAAAGCTAGGGCAACCTCAATCGGGAGTGCGTCAAACCAATCTTTCACCCGGCTATTCTCTCATGAGTGGGCGATATTGACCTGATTGAAGGTTCTTTGAGGCTTCTTATTCGACATATAGAGGTGGCAGAAAAAAATTTTTAAACTTTTTTCGGTCGGGGTTATTGCCCCTTGTCGCCTGCAATGGCGCGGATTTCACTTAGGTAAACCTTAGTTTATTGACAGGGTGTCGCTATTTTCAGCTTGTCACCCGCACGGGAATTAGGATATATTTTTATTACCGAATAGGGCAGGCCTTGTGGGAAGGCCTTCCTAATCGGTCTAGAAGACTTTCTTCCTGTGTGTGATGCTAGAAAAGGAACCCCATGGACGGGGTTCCTTTTCTTTTTAACTTCTTCCCAATCATCCCCAGGCATACAAAAACCCCGACAGCACGAGCTGTCGGGGTTTTATGCGTGTCTGGAGCAAAATCTACTTCTTACCCTGGTTCTTGTCCTGGCGGTGCAGCGCACTCAGCGGCTTAGGTAGCTGAACCGGGTTCCAGGTGTTACTAACCGCCTCAAAGGAGGAGCCAGCACCGGGGTGGCGGTTCGTCGAACGAACACCACCGGTTGCCGTAGCGCCAGTCGAAAGAGCCGGGTCGTTCAGCGAGGCGATATCCAGCGCGTCGAACTCGGAATCGTCCAGGACATCCGGCAGAGGAATCTCTTCGGGAATCTGCTGAGCGGGAGCCTGGGTAGCAGGTGCCGCAGGCGCCTGGCGGACGGGCGAACCATCGCGCAGAGCCTGGCGAGCCACCGGCTGATCCGGGTGAATTGCCGACTGCTGTGCGGCAGTTGCTACCGGCTGCACAGGTGCCTGAGCGGGAGCCTGCTGAGCCTGAGCAGGCTGAACGGGCTGAGGCGCTACCGACTGGGCAGCAGGTGCCGGAGCCTTCTGAGCGGGCTGAACAGCCTGAGGCTGCGAAACCGGAGCCTGCGCTACCTGCTGCTGTGCCGACTGGGGCTGCCCCGCAGCGCGCGGCGCACCAGAGGAAGCAGCGGAGCCGCTCTCCTGATCGAAGAGCACGCTACCGCGGCGAATCGGCTGGAAACGGCTCGGGCGTTGCAGGCGACGTTCCTGATGGTGTGCGACGGGCGCCTCCGCCGGGCGGGCAGAACGGGCAGGTACGACACGAGAAGAATGAGCAGGTGCCGCAGCAGGCGCTTCCGCACGAGGAGCCGCCTCGGGAGCCTCATCGGAGGACTCCACCGCGATGTGCGCGCGGCTCGGGCGTGCCGCCTCACGGTTCACACCACCGGCAGATTTGCGGGTAGCGGCCTCACGGATAGCGGCCTCACGGGCAGCGGGGCGAGCCTGAGGTTCAGACTCTTCCGCAGCTTCAGCTACAGGAGCTTCAGCTTCCGAATCCTCTACCGGCTCGGAAGCGTCATCGTAAGCTTTTTCAACATCGGATTCTTCGTCCTCAGATTCACTCTCAAATGCTTCTTCTGCCTCAGCCTTGGCTCGGCGCTCATCGCGGTTCGCCTTGACCTGGGTCTCAAGAGACTCCAGCAGACCGAAGCGACTGACAGCCCATGCACCGCCGGCAAGAATCAGGAAGAGAACAGCCCAACCCCACGCCAGCACACCAAAGAGCGCCAGAAGACCGGTGACCAGGGTAAGAACACCCAGACCAGCTGCAACCAGCAGGGCAATACCGCTCGGGCTCGAAGTATCAAAGTAGGACAGAGGCGAGGGCTTTGCGTCCTCCACGACCGGAATCTCATCCGTGTACGGGACAGTCGGGGAAGATTCGCGAATCTGCGAAATAGAAGCCGTATCGGGCGCAGGCTGGGCGGATTCCTCCACCGTGTAGGAGGAACGGGAAGAAGCCTGCGGAAGAGCGGAAGAGGGCAGGGAGGTGCCCGGCGCCACCGCATGATCGGAGGACTGGTACGCCTCCGACTCATTCAGCAACACACCCGCGGAGGCGAGAATATCCTCAGCGGTACGCTCGGCGCTAATCAGGGGACGCTCGGGTTCCATGGCGGGACCAGCAGGCGCGCGACGCAGGCTCCTGGGCACAAACCACAGCAGCAAAATCACGGTCAGAATTACCAACACACCCGAGGTGTTCAACAGCGTCATATCAGGTCGCCCTCTATCGTCCCTATATCCCTAGACTTTAATCATACCCTTATATTCTCGATGCTTTCCATAAGTGGCAAGAATCGGGCTGGATATGCACATATACCCCGGAAGGAATATGCACCCAATGATGCTTGTGCATGTTCAACGCAAGACCATCGCCAAGCCCTCACTCAGCAATATCCCACGTACGACGCAAAGGAAGGCGCCCTCCCTCGGGACTAACGCCCCACCAGAAAGAACGCCTTCCTCAGCGTGGTTGGTATTTATCGGTTGCCCTCCTCAGAGAGCGGATGCAGAGCGCTTAGCAGTTCTCTGCAACAAAGTCCTTCAGCCATGCGCGCAGGTCGTCACCGAACTCGGGGCGCTCAGCAGCAAGAATAACGTTTGCCTTCAGGTAGGACAGCTTGTCACCGGTGTCGAAACGGCGGCCGGAGAAGACCACGCCATAGACACCTTCGCCTTCGCCCTCGCCCTGAGCCAGGGTCTGCAGAGCATCGGTCAGCTGAATTTCGCCGCCGCGGCCCGGAGCAGTGTTCTCCAGAACCTCGAAGACCTTCGAGCTCAGAACGTAACGGCCAATCACAGCGTAGTTCGAGGGAGCTTCATCAGCAGCAGGCTTCTCAACCAGACCGGTGATCTTAACGAAACCATCCTCGCCCTCAACAGCCTCAATAGCAGCTGCACCGTAAGCGGAAATAGCCTCGCGGGGAACCTCCATCAGAGCAACGACGGAACCGCCGGTACGCTCCTGGACCTCCACCATGCGAGCGAGCAGGTCTTCCTTCTCATCAATCAGGTCGTCACCGAGCAGAACAGCGAATGCCTCGTCACCAACGTGGCGCTTTGCACGCAGAACAGCGTGGCCCAGACCCTTCGGGTCACCCTGACGCACGTAGTGCAGGTCGCCACCGAGCTCGTTAGTCTCAACAACAGATGCCAGCAGGGCGTCCTTACCCTGCTCAGCGAGCTGCTGCTCCAGAACGGGAACGCGGTCGAAGTGATCCTCGAGAGCGCGCTTGTTACGGCCGGTAATCATCAGAACGTCGTTCAGACCGGCACGAATTGCTTCCTCCACCACGTACTGAATCGCGGGGCGATCGACGACGGGGAGCATTTCCTTGGGGGTTGCCTTCGTTGCGGGCAGGAATCGGGTGCCCAGACCAGCAGCAGGAATAACTGCCTTAGTAACAGACTTAATTTCAGTAGCCATGCCACAAGAATACCCTAAGTTGTAAAGTACTCAATGCGATTTATCGACACTATGACATGAAAAAATCTTCAACGTGACTAACTACATATCGGTGAAGGTACATTCTTCGGGCTGTAGAGAAAATACCTTCTTCAGAGCCCAATGCTATTTTCTGTAATCCCTATACTAAAAAGTAGAATCTACAGCCCAACAGAGTAGGTTGCTTTTTGCCATCTACAAGAACGTTTTCACCCTGCCTCGAAACGCTCCTCAACGCGGAGGCATCATGACCCAAACCAGCCAATCTAGCCCATAGAACCGCTCTCCCCCACCCCACATAAGACCTCACCCGCAACGACGATGGAACGCCCCATGAACCTCAATACCGCAGCCGCCACCAGCAACTCCGAAACCGGTGCCAGCGCAGACGATATCTCCCTGGATAAAGACATTCTCCGCTCCCAAATCCGCCCGCGCCGCCTCACCGCACGCAGCCACCGCGGCGAACACGGTCAGCAGCAGCTGGCTGATCTTTTTGCCCACCACATTCTCGAGGCGGTCGCGCAGCGGGTCCACTCCCCCGGCACCATTGCGGCATATCTGCCCACCAAATCCGAGCCGCCCATTCTTCAAGCGCTAAACGCTCTCCATGAGCAGGGACACCGCATCCTCGTGCCCGTCGTGCGTCCCGGCCGCAAACTCGCCTGGGTGCACTGGGACCCCGCCGTTGAACATCCGCTCAACCCCATGGGAATCCCCGAACCCGAAGGCGAAGAACAGGACTCACAGGTATTCGTGAACGCCGATGTGCGCCTCATCCCCGCTCTCGCCTTTGACGCTGGCGGGCACCGCCTCGGTCAAGGAGGCGGCTACTACGACCGCATTATCCCCCTGCTCAGCGCACAGCAGCTACAGGAGCAGAGCATCGGCGTGGTCTTTGCTGACGAAATTTACGAAGCTATCCCCTACGACCGGTGGGACGCTATTCTGCCGGTGATTCTCACTGAGCGGGGTATTTTCCACGCTCACCAGCAGAGCTAAAAACACCCGACTCCCCCATACCCGGTTCGCTCTTGATTGACACCCCGAATCTTCATGCAAAAACGCAAAGATATGCGAGACACATCGATAAAAACACTCGGGAAAAGGGCAAAAAGAAACCAGAAATAGCTATTTGAGAAGAAAACGCAAATAGCTCCCAACCTTTCAAAAGCGGTACACTCAAACCACGTTAATAAACCATCCCAGCGAAAACGGATACAGAAGGACAAAATGCCGGTCTACGTTTACCAGTGCAAGAATTGCAATCACGTCTTTGAACAGCGCCAGTCCTTTAGCGACGATGCACTGCGCGTCTGCCCGCAGTGCGGCGAAGAAACCTTGCGCAAGCGCTACAACACCGTCGGAGTGACCTTCAAAGGTTCCGGCTTCTACAGCACCGACAAGGGAAACTCCTAAGCGGAAGTTCCACACCAGCCAAAACGAGGGGCGGGGCAACACAGGTTGCCCCGCCCCTCGGCGTTTAAGAAGCACTCCCAGTACGGAGGCGCTACACGATATTGTTACCCCAGTGCGGAGGACGCTGCTGACGCATCCATTCCAGACGCTCACGCTCCTCCGGGGTCAGCGGCTGCGCGGAAGTAGCCGCTCTCTGAGAACCCGCCTTCTGGGAGTTCTGGTTCTTCTGGGAGTTTTGGCTCTGAGCATCAGCTTTCTTCGCGGAAGCCCCCGCAGCAGACGAGGCACCCGAAGCCGCCACCGGAGGCGTCGTCACGCCCACCAGCAGAGGCTCAGCCCCGCTCACCGAACCGCCGCCGCTCACACGGCGGTGACCGCGGCGAGGCTTCGGCGTCGACGAATAACTAGCCACGAACCTCAGCGCCCTCATCCATATCCAGGTAGTGCAGCACGCGCGCCACCACAGCGTCCGGATCGGCGAACACCTCCAGGGTGCCCAGCGTAATGTAGTTCCAGCCCGTGCGGCTCAGACGCTCCGGCAGCAGACGGGTACGCTCACGCACCGAAGCACGCGCGTAATTCTGCTCGCCATCAGAGCACGCCACCAGCGGCATAGCCGCCGGAGCACTCGGCTGCGAAGACACCACGGGAGCCACGCCCAGCGCGGGCACCGGCTCAGCAGCCAGCTTCTCCGGGGCGTGCGCAATCAGAGCGATATCGCCCTCACCGCGGCTCACACGCACACCGCAAGCCTGCAGGCGAGCCACCAAATCGTTCAGCAGCCAGTCGCCCAAATCCGGGGTGTCCGCATCGTCGGCAGCTAAGAATGCGTTACGCGGCAGGGTTTCCGGCACGCGCTGCGCCTTCGCCTCTGCTTCTTCACGCGCCTGACGTTCCGCGTGCTCACGCAGCAGGTGGTAGAAGTCCACCGCACCATGATGCAGCTTCTGCGGATCCAGTTCCGACGGGTCAATGCACGAAACGATGCGCAGGGCACGGCGAGCACGAGTCAACGCAACCACAAAGCCCTGGCGACCATGCTCGGTAGACAGCTGACCCAAATCGTACGACGCCTGACCCAGTCGGGCACGGCCCACACCCAGGGAGAAAATCACGGTGTCGCGCTCGAGGGTCTCAGCGCGGGTCAGATCGACCACGCGGAAAGACTCCTCACCGGCGGCGAAGAACGGCGCCAGCTGCGGGTACAGGCTCAGGGCGTGACGGACCGACTCAGCCACACGCTGAGCGTGCTTCGGGCTAGCCGTCACCACCGCCAGCGAACGGTCCGGGGTACGGTACGCGTGCTCAAGCACCAGGTTCGTCACGCGCTCCACCTCAACACCGGGCGAATCCAGGTTCGCGTTATCGCTGACCTTCCCGCGAGTATCAATGTACTCAACGGTCAGCGAACCGGCAGGCTGAGAGGAGGCGCGGCTCACCGGAGCCGCATGCAGCTGCGAACCGTAGAACTCACGGTTCAGGTAGTCCAGAATCACCGGGTCCATGCTGCGGTGCAGCATCGCCAAGGTGCGGTTGGGCAGCACGGTAGCGAGCACGTCGAAGGTGCTGTCCAACTGCTCGTCGGTCGGCTCGGGTGCACCGAAAGTCGGCGCGGACACGATGAACGGCGAGGGGTAACCCGAATGCGGGTCGCCCAGAGCAATCACCTGGTCTGCGCGGGTAATCGCCGGCAGGTTCGCTGCCAGCGGGGTCGACTCGGAGTCCAGCAGCAGCACCGTATCAAAACGCATGGAGGCGGGAACCTTACGCGCCAGGGCGAAGGGGCTCGCAGTCCACAGCGGAAGCAGGGTACGCGCCATGACCGGGGCGTGAGTCAACAGCTCCTCGAGCACGAACTCGTAGCCGCGCAGCTGACTCTTCAGGTACGCCGCCTGGTCGTGCTCAGACTCAATACGTGCAGTCCACACGCGCGCAATCTTCGCCAGCAAACGCGCCGGGGCGCTGGTCATGTGGGCGTAGTCAGCGCGACGGAAACGGGACTCCGTATCGCGCAGACGGTCACCGTCCAGTAGCTTACCCTCGTGATGCTGCAGCAAGAATTCCAAGGCAGACTGCCACCAGGCGAGCTCCAGCTCAGCGGAAACAACCTCGGTCGGAACCTGACGCGCGTACAGGTCATCGAGCAGCTCCGACAGGCCGCGCTCACGCAGCTTCTGGGTCAGGGCGTCACGCTCCGGTAGGGTCATGAGCAGCACGCGGTCCGCCATGAGGGCGTCCAGACGCGCATCCAGCACGTCCAGGTCGGTGCGCACAAAATCGGTGCCCTCAACGGTGTCAGCCAGGACAATACCCAGGCCCGCCAACTCAGAAACCAGGGAGTTCAGGGCGTCAGCCAGCTGATCCAGGTTCTCCGGGATCTGCGGGGTGCGGGGCGCCTCAATGTGGCGAATCCACTCGGCACGCTCCGCCTGAACCACCTTCAGCTGCTCGTGCAGGTCACCAATATTCACGCCGGGCAGGATGTACTCCTTCGCCGCGCGGCGCAGGCGGGAACGCTGCATACTGCTCATCTCGATGCCGTTCTCACGACGCCACGCGCCCGAGGCAGTCGCCGCAATCAGGTCGGTCACCGGACGGTCGTAGACGTCCGCGCGGAAACGCTTGAGGGTCTCACGGATGCGCATCAGAATCGCCAGCTGCGACTCCCACTCGGCGATGGTGCGGCCGCGGCGCAGACCCAGCATGGCGCTGGTGCGGTTCATCGCCTCGCGCAGGTTCAGCAGGGAGGACTTGAGGGTAATGACCAGGGCGTACGCCTCGGCAGCTTCCTCGTCATTGACCAGGCGGGCACGGTACCACGGGGAGGTACGCGAAGCCGCCGCAAAACCATCAATCTCGCCCAGGCGCACCAGCTCGGCGCGCACCTGCTCACGCTCCATGAGCGCATCAAGCATAGGGCGGTCAAAACGCACACGGGTTGCAGGACCGTCCTCGGAGGCGGTCAGCTCAGCCAAACGCTGCAGCGCCGAGTAGACAGAAATCTGCCAATTCGCGTCCTTGTTCAGCAGGGCACGAGTGTGGTCGAGCAGCGCGGCACGGGTCGCCACGAGCTCTTCGTTCAGGTCCTCGGAGTTCGGCTCTTCTGCACCCTCGTTGCGCACAATCGCGCGAATGAACTCGGCGCGCTGAGCCTCAGCATCGTGCTCGGCAAGCAGGTCGTAGCGCAGGCTCTCAATGCCGGTGCGCTTGAGCAGCGCCGAGAATTCAGCCAGGGTAGAGCGCTTCTCGCCCACCACGAGCACGGACTTACCGCGACCCATCAGGGCGGAAGCAATGTTCACGGCGGTGCGCAACGGCTCGGTGCCGGGTGCCGCAGTGATAGTGAAGGAGAAACCGCTGACAGCGGTGTCGATAATCTCCTGGGCGTTCGCGTCAGCGTCCAGCAGGAGCATTTCTTCTGCCGGGTCGCGCTGGTCCAGGGGCTGCTGCAGGTTGTGGGCGTTGAGCTCGCGCGGCTTCACCCCGGGAACCTTCAGTGCCGCCAGGTCACGCACCAGCGGGGTGATGGCGGTGTGCGGCAGCTCGCCTAGGCTTTCCTTCAGGTCAGCAAAGGTGGAGATGAAGTACTTCGACTCAATGGTCATGCCCGGAATACGGCCTGCGGAGGCGCGCATACGCTCGATAACCGGCTCGGGGTCCAGGCGGGACATGGAGTTCGCCAGCTGCGCCACGTCCATGGTGCCCAGGTCGATGCCGTACTCCTGCTTGATCTGGCGGACCATCGCCGGGTTCAGGCGTGCGGAACCGGCGAGGCGCAGCTCAAAGTCGTCATCCTTCGGGTGCGGGGTGATGCTCAGCGGCGCCATGAGAATCGGCGCGATGAAACGCTTCTCGTAGGCGGCGGCATCCTCGCGGGTATCGTGCGACAGCCAGGAGGCGGTACCCGCCACGAAGTAGCCGGAGTCAAGGCCGTGGTCGGTGGCAAGTTCGTAGATCTTGGTGCGCAGGGTGCGGGCGGAGCGCATGCCCGCCTCGAGCTGCGACTTGTCGCGCAGGATTGTGGAGAGGCGGGTCTTGCGTCCGGCGAGTAGCTGAGCCAGGCCGGAGGGGTTCGCTTCGGACAGGTCGATGTGCACGTAGTCGACCTGGTTGAAGTCGAGCATCGCGTCCGGTCCGGTGTAGACGTCCATCTGTTCTGCCCAGCGCTCAAGCCCCGCCGAGGGGTCGAAGTCCTCGTGGGCGGGGTTCAGGTGTGCGGGCAGCTCGGCGATGTTGATTTCGTCGGCTACTTCATGGGTTTCCTCTGCTGAGGTCGCGGCGGCTGCGGCGGGCTGAGCAGTATCAGCCGGGGTGCCGGGTGCGTGTTGCGCGTCGGTAGGCTCGGGAATCTGGTTCACGTCGTGAGTGTCCTTGTGGGTCAGTGCGGTGTACGTTTGCGCGTACACACCGAAGATGGTGGTTCTTCCGGGGTCCTCTGCCCGGGTGCCTCATGCTGTACTTCAAGCGGGGCGGGTGTCAGCGTGCGCCTGCGTGCTTAGTGTGCCCGCGTGCTTGCTGTCTGTTCCTCTGTGCTTACTTCGACCACATTGCGATGTTCACGGCGAGTAGCACCACGGTCACCAATACGTAGAAGACCAGGGCGGGCAGAAGCGCCCAACGGTACTTGGGTGCTAGTTCGCCTTCCAGGTTGCCGAAGCGCAGGGAGCGGAAGAGGAAGAAGCTCAGGATCGCGCCGGGCAGGTTACCGATAATGACCAGCAGTACGGTCAGGTACAGGGCGTAGGCTCGTTCGGTGCGTTCGTTCTCTGCACCTGCGAACTTGAGGGTGCCGCCCAGCAGCAGGCTGAGGCATGCGTTCAGGAAAGCCACGGTGAAGAAGGGAATCTTCAGGGCTGCTTGGAAGTCCATCTGGGAGTTCGCTGCGCCCAGAGCAATCCACAGCAGTAGCAACGCGGGGATGATCAGGAGGTACCAGAACAGGTACTTACGCATCTTCTCGGTGTTTTCGATGAGCGCGAAAATTGCGGTCACAGGGTGTCTCTTTCAGATGATCTCAGGCGGATTCGGTCGGATTCAGAAGGAGTGAGTGAAGGAGCAGGCGGGCACGGTAATGCCTTGTCAGGCGTCGATTTCGTCCCCACTGTTGAGGGCGTCATCCACCTGGTCCTGCAGGGACTCGCGGCGCTCATGTTCAACGTGTTCAATGTAGCGACGCACGATGTAGTCCAGCAGCACCGACAGCGCAACGAAGGAGTAGTAGGGCTTACGCTGGGTGCTGATATGGGTGGGGGTGGTCTGGTAGTGCAGGGAGTACTCAGCGTGCGAGGACATGTAGTTCACACCAATGGCGGTCACCGCAATCATGGGGATGCGGCGCAGCGCCAGCATCTTAATGTGTTCGCGCATGTTCTCGGTCTGACCGGAGAAAGACACAATGATGACTACATCGTCCTGGGTCATATTGTTCATGGCGCTTTCGAACTCATTACGTGCCGGAATGACGTGGCAGAACTTACCGCAAATCTGCATGGACTTGGCAAATTCCTGCACGGCATTGCGCTGAGCGTAGCCGGTACCGAAGCAGTACACAGTGCGAGCCTCATGGATGCGCTTGAGCAGTCCGCTCAGCTCCATGTGCTCGAGGTAGTCGTAGGTGCGCTGAATGTCCTCGCGGCCGCTCTCAATGAACCGCGGGTTGAAGGGTTCGCTGCGGTTCAGAGAGGACTTAATGAAGTACTTCAACTCAGCAAATCCGGAGAAGTTCAGCTTCTTCGTCAAACGGATAATTGAGCTGGTCGAAGTATAAGTTTTATGTGCCAGAGAGTTGATCGTTGACTCTGCAACGAACTCTTCATTTTCTAGCATGAATGCCAAAATTTCCCGTTCAGTTTCACTGAATCGGTGCTGGTTCGCATTCACGACGTCTTGTAAATCCACTCAAAGCTCCTGAATCCGATGGTGAGCAATATATAAATAGTACACGCTCTAGGGGCATCGGCCAGGGTGGGTGAGGACGGTCATCTCTCACTTTGAGTGTGTATGCCAGCAGATTTGAGCTGGGTATGCGCCTGGTACGTGTCCGGGTACAGCTTCGCCGGCGGCATCGGTGTTATCCGATACCGCCGGCGAAGTCTATACCTTATGAGGCGTTATGCCGTCAGGCGGTTGAAAGCTGAAGTCTCTTAGGAGAGGGTCTTAGCTTCGTTCACCATGGTCTCGAAACGCTCGCGAACCTGGGGAACGTCCATACCGACGATGACCTGGAATGCCTTGCCCTTGCGGACGAGGCCCAGAGCACCTGCATTCTTGAAGTCTGCATCCGAGGTGCTGACGAGAGACTCATCAGCAACGGAGACACGCAGGCGGGTTGCGCAGTTGTTCACGGTGGTGATGTTCTCTGCGCCACCGAGCAGTTCGAGGAAGCCTGCTGCGCGGGGTGCGTAGAGGTCGCCGTCAGCTGCGGGAGCTGCCGCGCCGCCGTCCTTCTCAGCAGCCTTAGCAGCCTTGTACTCTGCCTTGCTGTAGA
>ERZ773265.666-NODE-666-length-20094-cov-9.821498_pt1 | contig 20094 bp, 11 predicted proteins | sample MGYA00580512_ERZ773265 | MGnify/ENA primary metagenome ERZ773265 (study PRJEB29015, sample SAMEA2738169) | human oral metagenome | biome: human oral; feature: human-associated habitat; material: saliva | place: China | collected 2183 ... | reverse complement strand
GAGTAGCTGGTGCGATTCCAGACTACGACAAGGACAAAGCCGTGATCATCGGCGATTCATTAACAGCGGATATCCAAGGCGGCATCAACGCAGGTATCGACACGATTTGGATGAATTTAGCGGCAAAAGAAAACAGAACCGCCATCAAGCCAACCGTGGAAGTAAGAAGCTACTCAGAATTATTGGAATTTTTAGTGTAAAACGAACGGACTGCAGGCACGTCTTGCAGTCTTTTTTTATGCAAAAAAGTTGAGGTTCCAAGGCTTAGCGGGTAGACTACTTAAAAGGGCAAAGACCCGACCAAAAATCGAATGATGAATTTTTGGTTAATGTATCAGTTGCAATTGATAAGATATAGCAAATAGGACACTATCTAAAGTAGGCGTTTTCGCGATTTTTTTAAAAGAGAAATGTGTTATGATTTATAACATTTTTTAATGATTAAATGATATCATTTTTTTATGGTAATTAATTGACTAATCTCCAAATATTGGTATTCTTAGATTAGAAAAAAATAGAAACGATGGAGGATTTTTTATGAACAAAAATGTTCAATGTAGAAGTGTCATTACATTCATTCTATCCATAGTAGCAATGATTGCAATGGTATTATTGGGTGGTCAGATAACTGCTCAGGAAGCTGGAGGAAGTGAACTGAGCTTAGATAATGTAACAGTTACCTCTTTTAAGATTATTGATGTTAATAACGGGAATCGTGAAATTGATTATCGCACAAGTGATAATGCTCAGTTTAATGAGTATAATAGCGATCCAACAAAATTTAATAATGCCTTAAACGAAGGTCAAAAAACACTATTTTATAAGTTAGCCCTTGCAGTGACATATAATAGTCAAGAACCATTAAAAGAGGGAGATACCTTAACAATTCCAGCAAATTTAGGTAATGAAATGTCTAATTTCGTTAGTTTGCCACTTACCGATGGGGAAGGTCATGTGTTGGGAACTTGGGAATATACTGCTGGAAACATAATTGTTCATTTTTCAGGTGATTATATTAAGAATAACCGAGTAACTAGATTCAATGCTTCATTTGAAACTGGGAATTCAACTTTCCATTTATCCGGAGCCGGAAAAACATTTACGCGTGGTGAAAGAAGAATCCAGTATGGGCAACTTGGTAATAATAAATTAATTGTTGCCCGTGAAAAACAATATATTCAAGCAGAAAAGATTAATAATACTAATTCAAGAATCCAAAAATATGGTTCTTCTGATGGTGATAACAGAGTAACATGGATGCTTTCGATTAAAGGTGACTATTTTATTAAACCGGATAATAGTTATTATTACAATCCGCATTTAATCGAAAATGAAGGAGAGTATTCTCCGAAGACGTTAACAGAAATTTATTTGGAAGATACATTTCAAGACGTAACGAAGGCTCCGTATTTATACGAGGCTCGTGTTTGGATTTCAGGTACAAATGATGAAGGAAATGTAATTTCCGGAGATTATTTAGCAGTATTTCCTTTAAATCTTTTAACAGAAGTAAAACAAGGTAGTCTTACTAAAGAAGAGATGAAGGCTGCCCTACAAAAAGGACAATATGTTATCTACAACAATCAGGATGGAACATACACATTCATGATGAAATGGTGGAACATGAATGATGAAACAGGCCCAACTTATGATGATCTCCCGCAAATCAAAGCAGCTGGAGGCGTTGGAAGTTTCTTGAAATCAAATTACTCAAATGTATTTGGTTCAATCTCTGATGAAACTGTTGCAAAACTCAATAATACTTTTAAGGGCAAAGCTATTCAAAATATCTATATGAACTTAAAAGGAGAATATGCAACAGCACTTGAAAGAAAAGAAATACCAAACACATTGAAATTTGAAACAACCCAAACGGGAATTGGAGAAACTAAAGCTACAGCTGTACTCACTCCATCAGCCGGTGTTGCTGATGCACCGACAGATCCACTATCAATTAAACTACTAAAAACTGATGTAAAAACAGGTAATGCTTTGTCGGAAGGATTCAAGTTTGAATTGCAAACAAGCGATGATAACGGAACAACATGGAAAGCTGTAGACGTGACAGCAAACATGGTCGTTTCTGGTACTCTAAACGGAGATAACACTTTAACTCCAAATGAAAGTGGAACTGTAGAAGTGAATTCTCTTGTTGGAGGGAAAAAATACCGCTTCGTTGAAAAAGCACATCCAGACGGATATAAAGACGTAACAGAGGATAACTCAAATCCAAATACTGATAAAACTCCAACTGCTGCGAATTCTCGAGTAGTAGAAATTAATGCTCAAGGTTCGGGTAAAGTAGTTGTAATGTATAACGAACAAAAACCTGAAACTGTTTCTGTTGAAGGAACAAAAACATGGGATGACGCTGACAACCAAGACGGCAAACGACCAAAAGAAATTACTATTAACTTATTGAAGAATGGTGAAAAAGTAGCATCTAAAACTGTGACAGAAGCAGATGGATGGAAATGGACTTTCGACAACTTAAATAAATACGAAAATAATGCTGAAATTACTTATACAGTAGAAGAAGAAACTGTAGAAGGATATACAGCAACAGTTAATGATTACAATATTACAAACACACAAACTCCAGGAAAAACAAGTGTTCAAGTAACTAAGAAATGGGATGATGCTGATGATAAAGAAGGCAAACGTCCAGCTAGCGTTACAATCACACTTTACGCAGACGGTGAGAAAACTGATAAAACACTTGTATTGGATAAAGAAAGTAATTGGACTGGAAACTTCACTGAATTAGACGAATACAAAGCGGGAAAGAAAATTGAATACTCAATTAAAGAAGAACCTGTTGGAAACGGATATGTAAGTGAAATTTCAGGAAATGTAACAGAAGGATTTGTAGTAACAAATACTAGAACACCAGATCCTGAAGCTCCAGTTACGACAACAACACAAACACCATCAGAAAGTACAACTACTGAAGAACGTGGAAAAGAATTACCAAATACAGGTACAACAGGTTCACTAGCAATATTTGGATTCTTAGTAATGATTGCTGCAGCGTTAGTTTTAACTGTAAAAACTAAGAAAGCGTAATTAGATTGAAATTAAATATTCACTATAGTGGAATATTTTGTAAAACTTTTGATGAATAACTTTAAAAGGAATTAAGCAGTGTAGAGTGCTTAATTCCTTTTTTTGTCTAATTCCTTCTATATTGTTTACTGATGCAAAAAGGTTGAGGTTCCACCACGTAGCGGGTAGACTACTTAAAAGGGCAAAGACCCGACCAAAAATGAAAGTTGGACATGAATGAAAAAAGCATTAATGGGAATTGGCGTGGCGATGCTACTCGCAGCGTGTGGAACGACTAGTACAAACGGTACGAACACGACGAATGCGACCGCGCAGACGCCACAAACGACACAACAGGTGCATGTCGAAGTGAAGACAGACGGCACGTATACCGTAAAAGAATATGACTTCGAAAGTAATGGCAAGAATCTCTATGCCCGTGCCTTTGTGCCAGACGTAGAAGGACGCGTACCACTCGTGATTTTTAGCCACGGACTTGGGGCCAACGTCGAACACGAGGAAGAAGTGCAGAAGACATTGGCCAAAGCCGGCATTGCAGTCTTCAGCTTGGAGTTTGCAGGAGGGTCGTCATCGTCTTCTCCGATGAGTGAGGGACTGACGACCGAGATGTCTGTTCTCACCGAAGTGCAAAACTTGAAGGACGCGATTCGTATCGCAAGCGGTATGGAATATACTGATCCGCAGAAAATTTATCTGATGGGAAGTAGCCAAGGCGGACTCGTCACAGCACTGACGGCAGAAGAAGTCACCAATATCGCAGGGCTCTTCTTGTTCTATCCTGCATTTTCATTGCCGGACGATATTAGAAGTAGCTTCCCGAAACTAGATGAGGTACCCGAGACCTTTAACTTACTCGGTACGAAAATCGGAAAGAAATACATCACGGATATCTACGACATGGACGCCTACGCGAACCTAGACAAGCTAACCATCCCTGTGCATATTTATCACGGCAAAGACGACTATATCGTGCCACTCACCGCTTCCCAAAAAGCAATGAAGCGCCTAAAAGACGCACGCCTCACCACATTGGAGGACACAGGCCACGTCTTGACGCCAGAGCAACAAGCACAAATCGGATTTGAAATCGCGGATGAGATTTATAATGGGATGAAGTAAAACGACCTAGAAAATTAAATACAAAAAACATGAGAAGCCGTGGCGAATGCCTCGGTTTTTGTGTGGAAAATCTTATTGCGTCCGGAAGTGTAGGGAACTATAATGAAAAGAGAGGTATTTGAAAGTTTAATAAAAGTAAAGGAGAATAATGACATTGCAACAGCCAAAGGTGTTTATTTCGTATTCATGGGATAGCGAATCTCATAAAGAATGGGTAAAAAGATTAACGGATAGTTTAATAGAAAATGGGGTAGATGCTCATTTAGATCAATATGACTTAGAGCTGGGGGACAGACTTCCAAAATATATGGAGAATCAAATCACAAATTCAGATTTTGTTTTGATTATTTGTACCGAAAATTATAAGAAGAAAGCAGATAATAGAAAAAGTGGAGTGGGCTACGAAGAACATATTATTTCAGGAGAATTACTTTCATCTGCGAATGAAAATAAATTTATTCCGATTCTTCGAAGTCAAGATTTTTCTAATATTATGCCAATTTTTTTAACTGGTAAATTAGGAGTTCGGTTGAAGGATGATTTTAGTGTTGATGATGATGCTTTTCAAGATTTACTAGCAACTTTATTTAATGTAAAAATTAAATCAAAACCTAAACTTGGAGAAATGCCTGAAAGATTTAAAGGTAGAACTTCAAGTAAAGATGGTATGAATATACAAGATATAAAAATAGAAGGAATAATTACAAATGAAGTTACTGTTCCTAGAATGGATGGTACGGCAGGCTCTGCATTATATAAAATTCCTTTTCGATTAAATAGAAAACCTAGTGAACTATGGAATCAACTATTTTTCAGAGCTTGGGCTTCACCGCCAGAATTCACGACTATGCATAGACCCGGTATAGCAGAAGTAATTGGTGATAAGATAATTTTAGATGGAACTACAATAGAGGAGGTACAAGATTATCACAGAAAAACTTTAATATTATGTGTGGATAAAGCTAATAGAGAAGAACGTCAGATTTTGGAGAGGGATAAACTGATAAAAGAAAGAGAAGAAGCTAGAAAACAGGAACACTATAACAAAATTAGAAGCTTATCAGATCAAATTACATTTGATTAAATAGAGTAGTGACACTTTTACACATATATACTACTGGTTTTTTGAAACCGTTTCATAAAAGCGTTGACAATTAAATTTTTTCGATGTAATATTTAATTACAAGTTAATAGAACAAGTAGACGTGTTACTGATAATGCAGGCAAGATCGAAGTGAAACAAAACAGGATTGTTTTGTTTACTTTGGTCTTTTTTTGTTTTTCTAACCGTCTTAATAAAGGAGGAACCGTAATGGATGCAAATAAGCTTGCAAAAGAGATTTTAGCAAATGTCGGTGGGAAGGAGAACGTACAAGATTTAACACATTGTTTTACGCGATTAAGATTTGTGTTAAAAGACAATTCAAAAGCAGATAAAAAAACAGTGGAAAGACTTGAAGGTGTTATTCAAGTTGTGGAAGCTGGAGGCCAATTCCAAGTGGTTCTAGGATCAAAAGTTGAAAAAGTATATGATGCAACACTTCCTTTAGTGGACTTAGATGAAGGAGGAAGTTCAACACCTCAGAGTGGAAACTTCTGGAACAACACACTTCAATTAGTCTCTAAAATGTTCACACCTTTAATTCCTGCAATCGCCGCTTCAGGATTGATTTCAGGGATTCTAACAGCCGCAAGATTGCTCTTCAAGCAACAAGGAATCGATATTACAACAAATGATACGTATGTTTTACTTTACGCTGCCAGCCAAATTATCTTCTATTTCATGCCTGTATTCTTAGGGTATACAGCTGCTAAAGCGTTAAAATGTAATGAAATCATCGCGATGACGATTGGTGGATTTTTATGTTACCCACAAGTAGATGCGTTGATTCAAAAAACAGATGTTGCGACAAATATGTTTGGACTTCCTGTTATTAAAGGGGCCTGGACAATTGGTGAATCAACAAAAGCCTTCAGCTACACAGGGTCTGTTATTCCAATCTTGTTAGCGGTATTCGCTCTTTTCTATGTTGAAAAACTATTGAAAAAATACATCCCTCAAGTATTACAAATTATCTTAGTACCAGGACTTGCATTAATGATTATGCTTCCTCTAACACTTTCAGTTTTAGGACCAGTTGGTGTTTGGGTTGGTAATGTCATCCAAATCGTGTATACAAGTATGATGAGCTTTAATGCTATTCTCGGTGGTGCTATCATCGGGGGACTATGGGGCGTCTTCGTTATCTTTGGGGCGCACAGAGCGTTACTCCCAATTGGCTTGAACGACGTTGCAGTATCTGGACAACAAAACCTTCTAGCCTTCGCTGGAGCTGCAAACTTCTCTCAAGGTGGAGCTGCATTAGGCGTTATGTTAAAAACTAAAAACAAAGATTTGAAGAGTGTATCTATTGCTGCAACAATTTCTGCTGCTGTAGTAGGGATTACTGAACCAGCAATTTACGGGGTTAACTTACGCTTGAAAAAACCAATGTTAGCTGCCATCATCTGTGGTGCTCTTGGTGGAGGAATCATGGGATTCGGCGGAGTTTACGGGGATGCATTCGCAAACAACGGGGTCTTAACAATCTTCACATATGCTGCTGGCGGTATGGATAAATTCCTTTACTATATCGTTGGATGTTTAGTAGCGTTCTTCGGTTCAGCTGCATTAACATATGTGCTTGGGTTTGAAGATGTTGAAGAAGTGACAAGTGAATCAAAAGTAAAAGAAATTCCTGAAAACTTTGACTTAGGTTCTCCTGTCATTGGAGAAGCAATCCAATTAAAAGAAGTTGCAGACGAAGTATTTTCAAGTGAAGCGTTAGGAAAAGGAATTGCTGTGAAACCAACAGTCGGTGAAATTTTAGCACCAGACAACTGTACAGTGACCTTTGTTTATCCTACAAAACATGCTATCGGTTTAACGCTCGATAATGGAATTGAATTATTACTTCATATTGGAATCAATACGGTAGAATTAGATGGTAAGTATTTCACTCAATTAGTAGAAGCAGGAACTCACGTGCCAAAAGGTGCAAAAATTATGAGTTTCGATATTGAACAAATTAAAAAAGAGGGATATGATCCAACGGTTATGATTATTGTAGGGAACACAGCAGACTACAAAGTAGTAGAAGGATTTTCTCAAGAAAATGCTACGGTAAATACTCCGGTTGTTTCAATTCAAAGATAGAGGAATGGAGATTGTTATGAGTAAACAAAAATTCCCTGATAATTTTCTATGGGGAGCGTCATCTTCAGCCTTTCAAATCGAAGGAGCTTGGAATGAAGATGGTAAAGGGTTAACGGTTGCCGATTTTAACTCTTTCAAACGTTCAGAAAAACAAGCAGACACAAAAGTAGCCAGTGATTTCTATCATCACTGGAAATCCGATATTGCATTAATGAAAGAATTAGGAATGAAAGTGTACCGTTTCTCATTATCATGGGCGCGAATCATTCCAGATGGTGATGGGGAAGTGAATCAAAAAGGATTAGACTTCTACCGAAATGTAATTGAAGAATTAGTGAGACAAGGCATTCAGCCGTTTGTGACATTGTATCATTTCGATTTGCCATATGCATTAGTAGAAAAGTATAATGGATGGGAAGATAGGAGATGCGTTTACGCCTTTGAAAGATATGCCAAAGTTTGCTTTGAAGCCTTTGGGGACTTAGTAAAATATTGGCAAGTCATCAATGAACAAAATTTGATGATTCGCGTAAACGAACGTATGAACATCTATGAGACAGATGATTGGAAAGCGGACAAGATGAGAGCCCAAATGGACTACCATATGTTTCTTGCACATGCATTAGCTACAAAAGCATGTCATGAATTAGTTCCGGATGGAAAAATTGCGCCTGCAGTATCGTCGACGTGTACGTATCCATTAACGAATAAACCAGAAGATGTATGGTCTGCAAAAATGAATGATGCGATGAAGACAGTCTACTGTTTAGATATGCATTATTATGGCCAATATCCAGGATATTATATGCGCTACCTAGAAGAAAGAAATATTGTTCCAGAGATGTTGCCAGAGGATAAAGAAATTTTATCTCACGGGCGACCAGACTATCTGGCAGTGAATTACTATCGAACTTTATGTACGAGTTATCTCCCTGAAACGGAAGAACATCCAAAGGGAAGTCGAGTATTCAGAGGAAACGAAGTTGACTTTGACCAGTACGGCTATTGCCGAGATGAGGTCAATGAAAATCTAACGCGTAGTGAGTATGGCGCAACCATTGATGCGAATGGACTCAGAATCGTCTTGAATGATTACTACGCACGGTATCATTTACCAATTATCATTACTGAAAATGGGCTAGGGGTTCCTGATGAATTAACTCCTGATGGACGAGTTCACGATGAGTATCGTATTGATTATTTACGGAAACATATTGAAGCATGTAGATTAGCTATGGAAGACGGCGTAGAAATGCTGGGGTATTCTCCTTGGTCATTTATGGACTTACTCAGTTCACATCAAGGCTTCAGAAAACGTTATGGCTTTGTGTATGTGAATCGTGAAGATCATGATGAAAAAGATTTACGTCGTATTAAGAAAGACAGCTATTACTGGTATCAAAAAGTCATCCAAACTAATGGAGAAGATTTATCATAGAAAGAAGGTGGATAAATGAAAGCCAAAAAAGTATTGAATAATTCCTTGATTTTAGCCGAAGAAGATGGTCAAGAAATCATCTTGATGGGAAAAGGAATTGGTTATCAATTATCCACTGGAATGAGTATTGATGAAAGTAGAATCGAGAAGAAGTTCGTCAATTCAGATGTGAAAACCATCAATAATTTTGCACAATTAGCAGAGGAGATTGATGAAGCCTATTTTGAATTAACGCACGACTTAATTCGATATGCTGAAGAGCAATACGGAATGAAGTTGTCAGAATATCTTTACGTTGCACTCAGTGATCACATTTCTTATGCTGTTCAGCGCGCTAAAGAAGGAGTCATCATTAAGACCATTGAGCAGATTGAATTCCAAAAATTCCATCCAAAAGAATGGGAGCTCGGAAAATTAGCGCTTGAGAAGATTCGTGATGAGTTTGGTGTTGAATTACCTAGCGATGAAGCAGCAACGATTGCATTGCATTTTGTGAATGCTCAAAAAGAAAAAAGATATGATTATCAAACGGATAAGATTAATAAAATCGTCAATGATTCATTAAGTATTATTCAGTACCATTTCAAGATTTCTTTTGATAAAGAAAGCATTCAATACATTCGTGCGGTGAGCCATTTACAATTGTTCGCGCAAAGATTACTGGAAGGAAAACTTTTGCCGAACGAGAAGAATCCTTTCTTGTACGAACACATCATGTCAACGTGTAAACCAGAAAGCGAATGTGTACAAAAAATCAATAAGTATATTTTGGCTCAGTTTGACTCTGAAATGACGAATCAAGAGGAAATGTACTTGGTACTCCATATCCATCGATTGTTAGAGCATAGTTGATCAACTGTATTTTATAACCTGCGAATTTCGCAGGTTTTTTGTGCTTAACAGGACCGAATGTCCGGCTTTTGTAATAGATTCGACGGAAAATAAGCTAAAAAATTAAAAATAAGTTTTCTGAGTAAGTCAGGAATAATTCCCGCAAATGATCTTTTGCAATATAAAAATCCGACATTGCTATATAAAAGATGATGTATCAAAAAAGTAGTGTTCAGAGGGATATTTTGAGCAGGGATGGAATGAAATAAATGCTCTTACATATTTTGGATGAAATAAGCAAATATAACTTGAGTGAAAACTCCTATTTTGCAACTAAAATTATATATTTTCGAGCGATTATATTTACTATTTGAATAGTGATTTATAAGCGCAAAAAAGTGCTACAAAAAATCAAAATGTAACATATATGCTACAGTAACATATATGTTACATTCCAAAAAATAAGCATATAAAATATTGTTTGGATTTTTGCCAAGATATAACAACGAAATGATAGGAAAATAAATAAAAATTCATATTGAATTCAAGAATTTATCGGAGTAAAATGAAAGCGTATAACAAAATTTATTTTAGGGGAGATAATATGGCAAATTATGTGTTAGGTTTAGATATTGGTATCGGTTCAGTAGGTGTGGGGTTGATCGAAAAGGAAACAGGGGAGATTATTCATAAAAGTGTGAACCTATTCCCTTCTGGAGATGCTGCAAGTAATGTGGAACGTAGGGGGTTCCGTGGAGCAAAGCGTATCAAAAGAAGAAAAACACATCGTATTAAACGAACTGAAGATTTGTTCGAAAAGTATGATATTGATGTAGATTTACATTCTGTACCGATTAATTTGAATCCATATGAAATTCGAGTTCGTGGGTTGAATGAAAAACTATCATTAACAGAATTATTTGTGGCACTGAAGAATATGGTGAAACATCGTGGAATCAGCTATTTAGATGATGCGATTGATGAAGATAATGCAGCAACGTCTGGTTCTGATTACAAAAAAGCTATTGAGATTAATGCTAGAGAGTTAAAAAACAAAACTCCAGGTGAAATCCAGTTAGAACGTCTTGAAAAATATGGACAAGTTCGTGGAGACTTCTCCGTGAAATTAGAAGATGGAACAGAAAGAAGACTCATCAACGTTTTCTCTACTTCAGAGTATAGAAAAGAAGCTGAACGTATCTTAAAAACACAGCAACAATTCTATCCAGAATTAACGGATGATTTTATTGCTGACTATTTAGAAATTTTAACGAAAAAAAGAAAATACTATCACGGACCAGGGAATGAAAAGTCTAGAACAGATTATGGTAGATATCGTACTAATGGAGAAACACTAGATAACATTTTCAGTATTTTGATTGGGAAATGTACTTATTATCCAGATGAATTTCGTGCAGCAAAGGCTTCTTACAGTGCGCAAGAATTTAATCTTTTGAATGACCTTAATAACTTAACTGTTCCAACAGAAACGAAGAAATTGAGTTTAGAGCAAAAAGAAGAAATCATTCAATTTGTCAAGGATGCTAAAACTTGTGGAGCGAGAAATATTCTATCGAAAATCGCAAAAATGATTGGTTGTAAGATAGACGATATTACAGGAGTACGTGAGGATAAAGATCATAAAGCAGAGATGCATAGCTTTGAAGCGTACAGGAAGATGAAACAACTAGAAACAATCGATGTCACTGCTTTAACAAGAGAGCAACTAGACCAACTAGGACGTATCTTAACGCTAAACACGGAACGTGAAGGTATCTTGGAATCTATTCACGAATATTTACCAGACACATTTACAGATGAACAAATTGATGAATTGATTCAATTTAGAAAGAAAAATACTACGCTATTGAATAAAGGGTGGCATAGTTTTTCTCTCAAGCTGTTAAATGAATTAATTCCAGAATTGTATCATACGTCTGAAGAGCAAATGACCATTCTGACCCGTTTAGGTAAACAAAAACCTAAGAATGAATCTGCTAAAACAAAATATATTGATGGTGAATTAATTACTGAGGAAATTTATAATCCAGTTGTAGCAAAAGCCGTACGACAAACAATTAAAATCGTGAATAAAATTCTTCAAGAATGTGGGGAGATTGACACGATTGTTGTCGAAATGGCTCGTGACAAGAACGATGAAGATCAAAAAAAGAGAATTCAAGAAGGACAAAAGAAAAATAAGAACGAAAAGGATGCTGCGATTTTAGCTGCAGCAATGGACTATTCTAATTCAGAAGAGCTTCCTTCTACTGTGTTCCATGGCCACAAAGACTTAGCACTTAAGATTAGACTCTGGTACCAACAAGAAAAACGTTGTGCGTATTCAGGAAGAGAAATTCCAATTGCCAAATTAATTAATAACCAAGGTGGGTATGAAATCGACCATATTCTTCCGTTGTCATTAACTTTTGATGATGGCTTAGATAATAAAGTGTTAGTAGAACATATTGCTAACCAAGAAAAAGGACAAAGAACGCCATTCCAAGCAATGCCTTTATTGACAAATTCATGGTCTTGGGGCGAATTCAAGCACTATGTGATTAATAATAGTCGTTTTAGTAAGAAAAAACGTGAATACTTACTATTTGAAGAAGACATTAATAAATTCGAAGTACGTTCTAAATTCATTGCTCGTAATCTGGTAGATACACGATACGCTTCACGTGTTGTTTTAAATGCATTACAAGACTTCTTTAAACAAAGAGGCGCTAACACGAAAGTTGCTGTTGTAAGAGGACAGTTCACTGCTCAATTAAGAAGAAAATGGGGAATTGAAAAAACTCGTGACACATACCACCACCATGCGATTGATGCTCTTGTAATTGCCGCATCTAGTCAATTGAAATTATGGAGAAAAACAAACAATACGCTGATTCGATACAGTGAGAACGAATTGTTAGATACTGAAACTGGAGAATTGATCTCGGATGATCAATATAAAGAAGCCGTTTTTAAATCTCCATATGATAACTTCACAAAAGTGTTAAAATCTAAAGAACTTGAAGATTCTATCCTATTTGCTTATCAACAAGATTCAAAAGTAAACAGAAAAATCTCTGACGCTACGATTTATACAACAAGAAAACGTGGAGATGAAGAAATTACTGTTGCGAAAATAAAAGATATTTATTCGATTGAAGGATATGATGAGTTCCTAAAAGTTTATCAAAAAGATCCAAGCAAGTTTCTAATGTTGCAACATGACCCTATTACTTTCGAAAAAGTGATAAAAGTCATTGTTGAGACCTATCCGGATAAAGAAATTAACGAAAACGGAAAGGAAGTCAAAGTTAGTCCGTTTAAAAAATATTATGATGAACATGGTTATGTCAGAAAATATAGTCGAAAAGGAAACGGACCAATCATTAAGCAATTGAAGTATCTTGATAAGGCTGTCGGAAAGCATATCGACATTACACCTAAAAACAGTTCGAGAAAAGTTGCGCTTAAATCGTTGAAGCCTTGGAGAGCAGATGTTTACTTTAACCCTGAGACAAAACGCTACGAAATAATGGGGTTGAAGTATTCAGACTTAAAATTCCAAAAAGGTGGAAACTATGGAATCACTAAAGAAGAATATGATGTAATCAAAAAAAGAGAAAAAATTAGTGAAAATTCGGTATTTAAATTTACTTTGTATAAGAATAACTTGATTCTTGTTAAAGATACTGAAACAAACGAACAACAAATATTTAGGTTTGGATCCAGAAATGAAACTAATTTTAATTATGTTGAGTTAAAACCTTATGACAAAGCTAAATTCGATTCTAAAGAAAAATTAGTTAAATTTGGTACAGTTGCATCTTCTGGACAGTTTATAAAGAGTATAAATATCGATAACCTCTCCCTTTACAAGATAGAAACAAATATACTAGGTAAAAAGTATATTATAAAAAATGAAGGAGAAGACCCTCAATTAACGTTTAAAAACTTTTAAATAGGGGTTGAAAAAAGCGGTTGCAAGGTGTAAAATGATGATTGTAAGGGACGCCTTACATAGTTACTTAAATCTTGCTGAAGCTACAAAAATAAGGCTTCATGCCGAAATCGAAACCCCACCATTTGGTGGGGTTTTTTCGTGCTATAAAAAGGAGAATTAATATGACTTGGAGAACCGTACATGTAAGGGATAGCGAGCAAATGCGACTGAAATTGGATAATTTATTAATAAAAAAACATGGAATGGAAGTAACAATTCCATTGAGTGATATCTCAATGGTCGTTGCTGAAGGTGGAGATACCATCGTTACATTGAGATTACTAAGTGCATTTAGTAAGTACAATGTTGTACTAGTTGTCTGTGACCAGAATCATTTACCAACTGGAATATATTTGGCACAGAATGGACATTTTAGAGCATATAAAAAACAGTTGAATCAATTAGCATGGTCGGATAAACAAAAAGATAAGATGTGGCAGACGATTACATATATGAAAATAGCTAATCAGTTAGATTTACTTATTACTCTAGATAAGAGTGATGAGAGCATTAAATTATTAGCAGATTATTTGGATCATATTGAACCGGGAGATAAAACAAATCGAGAGGGTCATGCTGCGAAAGTGTATTTCAATGAACTGTTTGGGAAGAAATTTGTACGGGTCACACAACAAGAAGCGGATGTGATTAATGCAGGATTGAATTATGGTTATGCAATTGTGAGAGCGCAAATGGCTAGAATTGTTACAGGATATGGATTAAATCCAATTGTGGGAGTATTTCATAAGAATGAGTATAATTCATTTAATCTTGTAGATGATTTAATGGAACCTTTTCGGCAGATTGTTGACTACTGGGTGTACTCTAATTTGCAAGATGCAGATTATTTAAAATATTCTCATCGCCTGGAATTGGTAAACTTATTGAATGCTAGAGTCAAATTCGGAAGTGAAAATTGTGCAGTGGTTAATGCGATGGATAAATATGTGAAAGAATTTATGCGAAACATGGATTCGAAAGTGATTCAGTGGAGAAATTATCCAATCGTTTCCAGTTTAGAATGGGAGAAAGTAAATGAGGTATGATGCGTTGAGATTAGTTTGTTTTTTTGATTTACCGATGGAAACCCCTAAAGAAAAAAGAATTTACCGACAATTTCGTAAGGAACTTATTTCTTGTGGGTTTGAGATGCTTCAGTTTTCGGTTTATTATCGTACATGCCCTAACCGAAGCTTTGCGAATAAATTTTATAAACGGATTCAAAGTTGTAATTTACCGGATGGGAATGTCAGGATTTTGGCTGTTACGGAAAAACAATTTTCAGAGATGGTATTAGTGACAGGTGGAAAGACTAGACAGGAAGTACTCGTCGGAGATAAGAAGTTGGTGACCATATGAAGTGGAAGATTAGTCATCCGTATAATGATTTTGTTGAAATTGAAGTTGGACAATATACACAGATTGTTGGTTTAAATCAAGAACTAAAATATTATATGTGGCTTTTATTAAATTGGTATTTTGGTGGTAAAAAATACACGGAAAATGATTTATCATTGTTTGATTTTGAAGAGCCTGTAATTCAGTCAGAGGAAAAGATTCTTAATCGAAAAGAATTCAAATTGATTACAATCGAGCGGGCAGAAGATCTCCATGAGCAGATTTCTTTCAAGAAAGGAACAATTGCTTATGAATATTTATTACAGATTTTGAATCGTGTAGAACTAACTAGTCATATTGAAAAATTAAATGATACCTTAGAACAATTGTCGATTGAGATTAATAAAACCGCACAGGTTGAAGTAAAGGATATTTTGTATAAGACAGATGTTATCGATTTTGTGAAAGAGACTGTCATAAAAAATCATCTAATTCAATTAGTAGAACGAGAAGGAGTAATTATCTCTAATGAATTAATTGATAACGAGAGTAAATTTTTAATTCTATTAACTATGTTGGAACGAATATTAGAAGATAGTCCGGATAAATATTTACTGTTGATAAAAAATGCAGAAGAGTATATTTCGAAAAATAAATATCAACAAATTGTGGAACGATTAATAAAGGATACTGAAGTATCTGGAAATCTATTTGTGCTTAATTTTATAACAATCGGTGGTAGTATTACTTTACTTCCGCATTTAGTGGAATGTATTAATATAATTGGAGATCATATTGAATCGCTTCCTGAGTTAGATTTTATTTATAGTAGATATCTTAACCATTATCCGTTAAGTGAGGTGCCGTCGGAAGAACAATTTAGGGATAGTTTATCTAAAGTTTGTAGTTTTCTTCTGACTAAAGAAATTGGAGAATTTAGTTTTTCAGTAGAGGATCAGGTCACATTGAAAGTGTTAAATCAATTGTTTTCGTTCGAAACGTTTGAAATTAATGTAGAATCGCCGATTAGTTTACTATCTGAATACACTTTAGACGATTGACAATTTTGATTGTCCCAATCATAATGAACTTGAGAGACAAAAATCGATTTTTTAATTTGAGGTTTTTGTACTCTCAAGATTTAAGTAACTATAAAACACTTAGGAGCTAACCAGGACCCTCTAGTGTGTTTTTGTACTCTCAAGATTTAAGTAACTATAAAACATAAAACCTTGGACATTTCTTTTGCCTGTGGTTTTTGTACTCTCAAGATTTAAGTAACTATAAAACAGCGGACGAAATCGTAGCCCTTGCTAGTAAGTTTTTGTACTCTCAAGATTTAAGTAACTATAAAACAGGAGAACTAAAAGCGCTACACCTAGCCCAGTTTTTGTACTCTCAAGATTTAAGTAACTATAAAACCTTTCAAGCTTCTTTAGTTCGTCGCGTTTGGTTTTTGTACTCTCAAGATTTAAGTAACTATAAAACCTATACGGGGCTACAATCGTAGAGCATAAGGTTTTTGTACTCTCAAGATTTAAGTAACTATAAAACAATACATGATTCAGGATTCTTTCCCTATCCGTTTTTGTACTCTCAAGATTTAAGTAACTATAAAACTGGAGCAGGAAACCAGAAACTAATTGATTTGTTTTTGTACTCTCAAGATTTAAGTAACTATAAAACTAGACCGTACCGAAATTTCGCAAATAACAGGTTTTTGTACTCTCAAGATTTAAGTAACTATAAAACTGGGCGGATTGGCTGGTGTGTTCACTACTCGTTTTTGTACTCTCAAGATTTAAGTAACTATAAAACCCATACTCAAGATTTAAATAAATTATACCGTTTTTGTACTCTCAAGATTTAAGTAACTATAAAACAGTAATTCACATAAGCAACTCCTTTCCCTTGTTTTTGTACTCTCAAGATTTAAGTAACTATAAAACATAATCTTCCACAAATTTTAGAAGCCGGTGTTTTTGTACTCTCAAGATTTAAGTAACTATAAAACTAGTCTGCCATCCGATTTCATACGGATTTCGTTTTTGTACTCTCAAGATTTAAGTAACTATAAAACCAATCCCGATGCATATTTTTGCGGAAATGAGTTTTTGTACTCTCAAGATTTAAGTAACTATAAAACGGGAGCAATCGGAGATTGATGATGAAGCTTGTTTTTGTACTCTCAAGATTTAAGTAACTATAAAACAGTAGAAATGTTTGTATTTTTGTGGTATGTGTTTTTGTACTCTCAAGATTTAAGTAACTATAAAACAGAGAACAAAACGCTCAAAACAGAGCTTAAGTTTTTGTACTCTCAAGATTTAAGTAACTATAAAACTCAATTCTGAGCATTAAACAATCTCTCCTTTGTTTTTGTACTCTCAAGATTTAAGTAACTATAAAACACTAGGAACTTCATTCTTACAAGTTAGACGGTTTTTGTACTCTCAAGATTTAAGTAACTATAAAACCCGAGTTGGATGATTCAAAAACACCACCTTGTTTTTGTACTCTCAAGATTTAAGTAACTATAAAACAAAACTGATATGGAACTAGCATGGAACACAGTTTTTGTACTCTCAAGATTTAAGTAACTATAAAACCATTTCGAGTGGCGATGATGAAGAAGCAATGTTTTTGTACTCTCAAGATTTAAGTAACTATAAAACCAGTATTTTTAAACTTAGACGGTAAAGCTAGTTTTTGTACTCTCAAGATTTAAGTAACTATAAAACTCTTTGACTACTTCAATATTTTCGGCTACTGTTTTTGTACTCTCAAGATTTAAGTAACTATAAAACATGAACCACGAACGCATTTCACCTTTAGGGGTTTTTGTACTCTCAAGATTTAAGTAACTATAAAACAAAACAAGCTCAAACCCTTGAAAGTAGGGTGTTTTTGTACTCTCAAGATTTAAGTAACTATAAAACTTTAACTGAAGAATTAGACCGTGTGAAATCGTTTTTGTACTCTCAAGATTTAAGTAACTATAAAACTAGCGCCTTAAAACAGCGTGTAACAGCGTTGTTTTTGTACTCTCAAGATTTAAGTAACTATAAAACACGCAACTAAAGAACAACTTGCATCTATTCGTTTTTGTACTCTCAAGATTTAAGTAACTATAAAACACAAGCAAAAGGCGACGGGTTAGAAAACGTGTTTTTGTACTCTCAAGATTTAAGTAACTATAAAACTAGAGTCCGCGGACTTCGGTAGCATTGGTAGTTTTTGTACTCTCAAGATTTAAGTAACTATAAAACCTTTTCTCATCTTAACACTCCTTTTCTAAGTTTTTGTACTCTCAAGATTTAAGTAACTATAAAACAAAAACACAATGGCAAATTTAGAAGAACTTAGTTTTTGTACTCTCAAGATTTAAGTAACTATAAAACGTTCTAATTCCGCGTTACTTTCAGCAGCCTGTTTTTGTACTCTCAAGATTTAAGTAACTATAAAACAGGATTCACGAATCAATTGAATGGAATCCAGTTTTTGTACTCTCAAGATTTAAGTAACTATAAAACTCCCTTTCAGTGATTACGGTTATTCAATCAGTTTTTGTACTCTCAAGATTTAAGTAACTATAAAACAGCTCCTTCATCATAAACCCGTTAACCTCCGTTTTTGTACTCTCAAGATTTAAGTAACTATAAAACGGGAGCAATCGGAGATTGATGATGAAGCTTGTTTTTGTACTCTCAAGATTTAAGTAACTATAAAACTAACTCAACACCAGTCATTAACGGAATACGGTTTTTGTACTCTCAAGATTTAAGTAACTATAAAACTTTTTTGTTTTTTGATTTCATCTTGTACGGGTTTTTGTACTCTCAAGATTTAAGTAACTATAAAACCTTATTGCAGAGGGGTATCGAGTTGTAAAAGTTTTTGTACTCTCAAGATTTAAGTAACTATAAAACCTTTGAGGATTAATTTATAATCTCCTGCAGGTTTTTGTACTCTCAAGATTTAAGTAACTATAAAACCCAATTGTTTCGCCTAATTCCAGACGGATAGTTTTTGTACTCTCAAGATTTAAGTAACTATAAAACCATGTCTATCATTCAAAGCAGAACCATCTTGTTTTTGTACTCTCAAGATTTAAGTAACTATAAAACGATATACTATAAATGTAGTTAAGGGAACTAGTTTTTGTACTCTCAAGATTTAAGTAACTATAAAACTACCACCATTATTGCTAGATGGAGCACCGCGTTTTTGTACTCTCAAGATTTAAGTGATTATATAGGTCAAAGCATTGGACTAAACCTCCAATGCTTTTTCTTTCCCACCTATGCTATAATAATCTTGAATAGAGAAGGTTTTCATGATTGGAGGAGAGAGTATGAAGCAAAGACAAATCCTAGCATCAGCGCTTTGTGTGTTGGCGCTTGCGGCTTGTAACAAGACGCCTGAAGAAGTGACAACCCAGGCACCAACAACGGTTCAAGCGACGACGGTGGCACCGACAACAGTAGCCCAGACGGAGCACGCGACGTATTTTGAGATGTTGCAGTTGGCATATAATGTGGCAGCCAAGGATGCTGATATCACAGAAGGCTTAGCCGCGGCCAAGAAGGTGCGTGACGAGATGTTTGAGCAGTTTCCAAGCGACAAGGATGACATCGACAATGCCTATTCGGACTTGGAGCTCTTGGTTCGTTTTAATGCGACTGGATTTAGCGACTTCATGAAGCGTTGGAATGCGTCGACTGGGCAGCATTTCGAGGCCTTGCACGAAGCGATTCACATGGACGGGGCGACGCTTGATGGCGAGAAGATTAAATGGAATATGATGGGCGTTGTGGCCTCAAACGACTACAAGGTGATCGTGGTGGAAGCGTATCTGGACGCTGAGAAGAAAGAGGCGCTTCTCTTTGGGTACGAAGACGGCGAGCCGATCGTTCTTCATGCGACCAATGTGACGCGTGAGACACTTGCAAAAGCAGCGTTCCAAATTGTGAAGGACGCTGATTTACTAAAAGGCTTTACCGACAATGCGACATGGAAAGCAACCTCTGAGGCCTCTGCGAATCAATCGATTGCGGATGCGATGGCGATTTACGCGCGTAAAAGAGGCGAAATCTATGAGCGCAC
>ERZ773265.660-NODE-660-length-20187-cov-6.132426_pt1 | contig 20187 bp, 17 predicted proteins | sample MGYA00580512_ERZ773265 | MGnify/ENA primary metagenome ERZ773265 (study PRJEB29015, sample SAMEA2738169) | human oral metagenome | biome: human oral; feature: human-associated habitat; material: saliva | place: China | collected 2183 ... | reverse complement strand
CCCCTACCCCGATACGACGAAGCCCCCTGCTACTCGGTCGGTAGCAGGGGGCTTCGTTCGATATAATTACGTAGGGCGGGCTTATTCGTCCAGCTCTTCGGCTCCACTCTTGAGCTCTCGGACGAAGGCGGGATCCGTCATCAGCGGAGCCAGTGCCGCCTCGGTCTCAGCCTTATAGACGAGGAAGCTCTGGAGCTTCACAGCGCGCAGGAGGGCAGCCTTAGCCTCTTCGTGACGCGAGAGACGGGTGAGACAGATCGCCTTGAGGTACTCGACCTTGCCGTTGGCACCGAGCTGATTGAGCACCATCAGGGCACGCTCATCTTCCTCCATACCGGCCAGCGCCAGAGCGCCATTGTAGTCGGGGTACTTACGGAGGTACTCGAGGGCACCACGGTAGTCACGGGCGGCCATACGCTCCAGACCGAGCTTGTACTCGGCTGCCGCCTCGGGCTTCTCGTTGAGGCGGTCGATGAGGGTAGCGTCCACGAGGTCATTGATACCCGAGATGACGAAGGTCAGGGTATCGACACCTCGCTGCATCCACGTGCTCTGGTCGATAGCCGAGATACGCGAGTCGACGATGACCTTCATACGCTTCTTCATCTGTGGGGTCACCTCGAGGTCACGGCTATAGAGATAGACGAAGTCCTTGTCAGGGGTGACGCCAGCTTCATACTGCGTCTCCTCGATGAGGGGGAAGTGGACGATGTGGCGACGGTAGGTATCGGCGTTCGTGCGGCGGCTCTCATTGTGAGCGATAGCACGGAAGTTGTACGTATGCTGGGCTACCTCAAGGGAGTCCTTCTCGGTGAAGGACTTATTCTCGATGGAGTCCATCGTCCAGCCACGCTCGAAGAGCATACGGAACTTCCCAGGGACGTTCGTGCTGTCGAGCTGGCGCTCGCCACGTGCCAGATAGGCGGCACGGCGCTCGGGGCTATAGAGCATATCGAAGCCCTTACGCTGGCCGACGCTGTCGCGACCTGAGAGTTCGTCACGGTAGGCCGCCCCGAGCATATCGAGGGCCTTCGCGTGGTACTTGGTGTCATAAGCCCCTGCACGAGCGGCATTCGCATTGAGGTAGCGCTCCTCCATGATACGGCGCCAGCGCTCATAAGCCAGCTGCAGGGAGAACTGACGGCGGTAAGCCGAATAGTAGTCCTGCTGCAGACGTCCCATGAATGAGCGATGGGCCTTGCGATTGAAAAAGACGCTATCATACTTCGAGGGATCGACGATGCTCTCTTGGAAGGCCTGCAGAGCCTTCTGCTCCTTGTCCTGAGCCGCCTTAAATTCTCGGCCCTTCAGCACGACAGGGGGCAGCGTCATCGTCGTGTCCTCGGTGAGGAGGCGTGGGGAGAGGACGACCTGATAGCGCTCATCCATCAGCGCACGGGGTACGGTGACGAGGAAGGTGAGGTTGATACGGCCCTTACGCAGGGTGGAGATCTTCACGCGGGGGCGCTCAGCGGTGACGGTCACCGCCTCGATGACCTGCGTCTTGATGCCGTCGTCCTTGGGCTTCTCATCGCTCTTGGGAGCACGCTTGAGCGTGTCGACCTTCTGCGAGTAGGTGACGATCTCAGAGAGCATACCCATGTTGCCAGCCTTCTCCTCCTTGTCGGTGGGCAGGTAGGCATGGGGGCGTGCCGAGGTGAAATAAACTTTCTTCGTCAGCGGCTGAGCACACGAGCCGAGGACGAGCCCCGCCAAGAGGACGGAGGCAAGGGTATATATTTTCGTTCGATTCATCTATCTGGAGATTGCGTTAGAAGACATAGGCCAGGCTCAGGCCGATACGTGAGGGCAGGAGCAAGACGTGGCTCTTATCTGCCGTACGCACCTGCTTAGCGCTATAGCGCTCATCGTAGCGGGTCCATACGCCAGCCAGACCGACCTCAGCCTCGAGGTTCCAGTGGGGCGCGAGCTCATAGCAGTAGCCGACAGAGCCCCCAGCACCGACGAGGAAGCCCTCAGAGTACGTCCTGGAGAGACTGCCCCCGCCAAAGCGGTAGACCATCCCGAGAGCATGCCCCGAGACGAAGAAGCCACGGTTGTAGACGCCCTTCGTCCAATAGCGCAGGGCTGGGCTGAAGGCCGCCATCTCGGCGTGCTCTACCGAGCCCCACTTCAGGCGCTCGCTGAAGCCGACATTACCCAGATGACCGTAGAGGGTATTGACAAGCCCGACGGGCATGGGGAGCTTGAAGAGGCCTGGGCGAGCCGAGAAGGAGAGCTGGAGCGAAGTGCGATCACCGAGCGATACCGACGGCTCCACACTGATAGTCCCCGTAAGTAGGGCGGGGAGGTTGGCGCTCACGGCGAAGCGCTGTGCATGTAATCCCTCAGTCGCACCCACGAAGGCGAGGACGAGTAGGAGGGCTATTCGTCTGATCATTTGCTGAACGTTCTGATAAAATTTCATTGGGAGTGAGCTACTTCCAAGAGGATGGAGAGCTCAGGAGTCATACCAAATTGGGTGCAAAGATACGCAATATCATTTTTTCACACATTCACACTTCATTCCGAATTATCACAGTTCTCTGTCACTACACCCCAAGAGGGGCGGAGTAAATGGGCGAATTTGGCACAAATCGAATGAGAAGAATGGGGGAAGAAGAGGCGCACCGAGCAGGTGCGAAGCACTATGCGGATGCGTCACCGCCCCATAGTGCTCTGACGCTGAACCCATAGAGTTCAGGGCACAAGCCAATAGATGAACGGACGACCGCCCCCAATTGGTACACTCCCCACCCCACACGGATCACCCCACACGAAGCAGACGAGCAAAAATAAAAAGCACTCTCACTGAGCATATACTCAGCAAGAGTGTATAGATAGTGGTTGGATCATAGTCACGACAATGCCTCTGCAAGAATCTACTCCCCTAAGTGACAAGCCAGACACGCGTCTATCTACTCCTGTCGGGACAAGTATTCATATTCCCGCCTATATCGCTCCAAGCGCTGATAATCCTTGGCGGTTGGGGCTGGTAGACGCTGGAGATCCATATTATGCGTCAGGTCATTCATCTTGACGGCGCGTGCCAAGGAATGGGAGGCAATACCGCGAATATAGCTCTCACGATCACTCGCGAGGTGATGATTAAGCAGATGGAGCGCTTGCTTAATCTCCTCTTTCACCTTCTCATCCATCTTCACTTGAGCTTCCTCCTCGAGTAATATCAAGACTTGCTCCAAGGAATAAGGAGTATCCTCACTGGCATCATGCAAGTAACCGACCACTTTTTCTTGCCACGTGCGCCCCAACGAGGCAACTGCACTTAGATGCCCCTGGAAGTAATCAACACCTGCCTTATCTATCTGTCCGTAGTGCAGTCGCTCAGCTACTCTTGCAGCAGCCTGCACCCATATTTGCTGTACATCCATCAGCATACTATCATTGAATAAGCATCTTTAATTACATTGCTTTCATCCTCCCGTCTAAGCACCGGGTTATAGGAAAAGTCCTTACCTCTCTGCAGTAACTCCTACAGAAGAATAGAGGTGGGGCAGTATTCAAATCTCTGAATACTGCCCCACACTGAGGGTACGAGTCGCCTATAAGGCTATGCTGTAGGCTATATCCAGCAGGAAGGGAGCATCACTAAGACGATGCGTCTTCTCCCAATAGGACTGTCCCGCATAATAGGAGTCTCCCGCATAGCTGTGCTTAGCACGATAGAAGAGCAAACCAATTCCCAGACGCAGGTAGCTCTTACTGCTCAAAGGGAAACTCCAGCCGAAGGTCGGAGCCATCCCCAACGTGTAATGAGACTTCACATTACTCTCTCGAACAGCCTTACTGGGGAAGAGCGTCCAGTCATCGATCTGGGCTCCCAGACGAAGAGAAAGATATCCTCCTTTATTAAAGGATTGGCCCTCCTCCCGGCGAGAGAAATAATAACGTGGAGCCAGCTCAAGCAGCGGAGTTAGGCCATCAAACTGGAAGGACTTCGATGAACCACCATAGCCAAGACCGAGTCCGAAGGCGGCTGTTCCTCCAACCTCAAGATGGTCGGTCAGCGCATAATCATAGCTCACACCATTCAGCCCCCCGAGTAATATCCCGAGGCGACCTCGTGAGACTTCTTGCCCCTGGAGGCTATTTCCCCAGACGAGCATTATAAGACCAACAAGTAGAGATCGTACATTCATATTTTTACCATGTTAAGTTACCATCATGTGAATAGAGAGCGTAATCGTCAGCATCCAGATTTCTCATGGGCAGGTACACGACTTTACGGAAGCTGAAGCGGACATTCCCTCCGCTGGAGGGGGAGCCGTCCGTGCGCCCACAAAGATATACAACTAATCCTATAAAAGTGGAGGGAGTAGCTTCCCGCCACCGAAGCCCGTACACCTTCCCTCAAGTGCCAGCCGAAGAGCACCGCCTCACACAGAGGAGCAACGACCGATTGCATAGCAAGATAGCCCCCTCAAGAGGACTTACAAAAAACCTCTCGCAAGGGGAGCTAAAACGAACCAGTACTGGTCACCGATCGGAGCAGTACTGGTCGCGCCTTCGACCAGTACTGGTTACTCCCACTGACCAGTACTGGTCACATCGGCGACCAGTACTGGTTGATTTTCTCCTCCCTCATAGAATACCGCGAGTACAGCTCATCCCGATGCCGTTATTCGCCCTTGAGCTCTGGTGAATTCCAACTGTGCATGATGCGTCAGCCCTGAGGTAAGGATAGCGACCTATATTGGTCAGCGGGCGAACCTATATAGGTCGTCATCGTGACCTATATTGGTCGGTGCGTCAACCTATATAGGTCAGCTCAGCGACCAATATAGGTTCATACCACCCCTCTATATAGGCCCAAGAGTGGACTACGTATAAAGCCTACTCAGAAGCGAGGAGAAAAGCCTGTGGGAGGGAATAGGGCGGGATGCAGTACCTTTGCAGGAAAAGATAGAAGCAAGATATGAATCAACTTGATCTCTTCCTGGGGGCAGTCGTCCTGCTCTTCGCCCTCGGGGGACTCTTCGGTGGCGCTGTACGCCGCGTCATCCAGATAGCTGCACTCATCATCGCCTTCCGCGAAGCGTGGCGCTTGGCCCCTTGGGTCGAGAGCGTGCTGGGCGGAGGTGACGGGCAGAGCATCGGTGGCTGGGGCTTCATCGTCCCTCTCATCGCCTTCGCCCTTATATATATCGGTATCCGCCTCGTGGGGAACTGGTTCAGCTCGCTCACCAAGGGCACATTCCTCTCCGTCATTGACCGCATCGTCGGCCTCGTGCTGGGCCTCCTCGTCGGGGTCTACCTCATGGGCTATGCCTGTCTGCTCTTCGAGGGCATCTTCCCCATGGAGCAGTACAACGCCAGCAGCTCCACGCCCCCGACGACACGCCAGTCCTCCTACCTCTACCCCCGCCTCATGCAGTCGGTAGAGGATATTCGTCATGCTAAGGCGCTCCTCTTCGGAGACGGCGACAGCAAGACCACCGACACCGAAGCTCCCGCAGAAGCCACCCCCGCAAGCAAATGATAGACACCCTCGCCATCATCCATCGCTACTACCCCGAGGGTAGCGACATCGAGCGCGTACTGCGCCAGCACGCCGAGGACGTCACGGGCCTGGCCCTCGAGCTCGTTGATGCACACCCCGAGATGGGGCTCGACCGCGAGTTCGTCGCAGAGGCGGCGATGCTCCACGACATCGGGATCTATCAGACCAGTGCACCCGAGATCTTCTGCACGGGCAAAGCTCCCTACATCCTGCACGGCTACCTCGGTGCCGAGCTTCTGCGCTCGCTGGGTCTGCCTCGTCACGCTTGGGTCGCTGAGCGCCACACGGGTAGCGGACTTACTGCCGAGGAGATCGTGGCACGCGCCATCCCCCTCCCCCCAGGCATCTACACGCCACAGTGCCCCGAGGAGGAACTGATCTGCTACGCGGATAAGTTCTACTCCAAGACCAAGCTCGGGCAGCGCAAGGCGCTGGAGCGCGTGCGTAGCGGATTCAGCAAGCACGGGGAGGCCGCTCTGGCACGCTTCGATGCCCTGCACCAGAAGTACGGCCTTTAGCCTGAGGCATCTCCCCATATTTTCCTATTTTTGTACTCAAGCAAAAACAATCTCTAATCAATCATTTTATATGGCTACTACAGCAGACTTCCGTAATGGTATGTGCCTCGACATCGACGGGCAGTACTACTTCATCGTCGAATTCCTCCACGTAAAGCCCGGTAAGGGTCCCGCTTTCGTTCGCTCAAAGCTCAAGAACGTCGCTACGGGTCGCGTGCTCGATAAGACATGGAATAGCGGGGTGAAGGTCGAAGAAGTACGCATCGAGCGTCGTCCCTATCAGTACCTCTACAAGGACGAGATGGGCCTGAACTTCATGCACCCTGAGACCTTCGAGCAGATCTCCATCCCCGAAGCTGTCATCGATGGCGTCCAGTTCCTCAAGGAAGGCGATACCGTCGAAGCAATGGTGCATGCAGCCTCCGAGACGGTGCTGACGTGCGAGCTCCCCGCTCACGTCGACCTGCGCGTCACCTACACCGAGCCTGGCCTCAAGGGTGACACCGCTACCAACACCCTCAAGCCTGCGACCGTCGAGACGGGTGCAGAGGTACGCGTACCCCTCTTCATCAACGAAGGCGAACTCATCACCATCGACACGCGTGATGGCTCGTACGTAGGTCGTGTGAAGGAAGCCTAAGCGCCCCCCCCCTTCGCCCTTGCGGCAATAAAGATTCCGCCCCGACTTCTCCCATCAAGAGAAGTCGGGGCGGGATCTTTTGTATCCTTATATATGCTGGCGCCTTAGTCGAGGAGCGAGGTGAGGTGCTCTGCGTAAGCGTCCCAGTCGGTGATCGTGTGGCGCGTTACCCCACTCTCGATAGCGGCGCGAGCCACAGCCGTAGAGACCTCGACGATGAGACGACGGTCGACGGGCTTCGGGATGAAGTAGTCTGGACCGAAAGTGAGGCCCGTCGTCCCGTAGGCTTCGTTCACATAGTCGGGCACGGGCTGCTTAGCCAGCGCAGCGATAGCGCGTGTAGCAGCCAGCTCCATAGCGCCGTTGATAGCCGTAGCGTGCGTGTCGAGCGCCCCACGGAAGATATAGGGGAAGGCCAGCACATTGTTGATCTGATTGGGGTAGTCGGTGCGCCCCGTGCTCATCAGCACCTCGGGGTTAGCTGCCTTCGCCTCCTCGTAGGAGATCTCAGGCGTGGGGTTCGCCAGCGCGAAGATAATAGGGCGTGCAGCCATCGAGCGTACCATCTCCTGCGAGACCATACCGCCCTTGGAGAGCCCGACGAGTACGTCAGCCCCGCGCATCGCATCGGCGAGCGTATGGAGCTCGGTGCGTGTGGTGGCGAACTCACGCTTCATATCATTGAGGTCGGTACGGTCGACCGTGATGACACCCTTCGAGTCGGTCATCACGATGTTCTCGTGCTTGGCACCCAGATCGCAGTAGAGCTTAGCGCAAGCGATGGCGGCAGCACCAGCACCGCTGACGACGATACGCACGTCTTCGATGGGCTTGCCGACGAGCTCCAGCGCATTCAGCAGGCCTGCTCCCGAGATGATAGCCGTACCGTGCTGGTCGTCGTGCATCACGGGGATAGAGAGCTCAGCCTTCAGACGGCGCTCGATCTCAAAGCACTCAGGCGCCTTGATATCCTCGAGGTTGATGGCGCCGAAGGTGGGGGCGATAGCCTTGACCGCAGCGATGAACGCCTCGGGCTCGGTAGCATCGACCTCTATATCGAAGGCGTCTACACCCGAATAAATCTTGAAGAGCAGTGCCTTACCCTCCATGACGGGCTTGCTGGCATCGGCACCGATATTGCCGAGTCCGAGGACGGCAGTCCCATTGGAGATGACGCCGACGAGGTTACCCTTCGCCGTATAGCGATAGGCAGCACTGGGGTCTTCGGCGATAACCAAGCAAGGCTCAGCTACCCCAGGGGAGTAAGCCAGAGAGAGGTCATAGGCCGAGCTGTGCGGCTTGGTAGGGACGATAGCGATCTTGCCGGGGCGTCCCTCTTCGTGGTAGCGCAGCGCGGCTTCTTTCGTAATCTCGGTGGGCATATATTCGGATGGATAAGAATTATTAGACTTGTGAAACTACAACAAGCTAAGTGGGAGAATGTTCCGCATTCATTAGCTCGACAAAGATACGGATAGAAAATCACGCAGGCTACTGGAGACAAGCGACAAGAGAGCTGACAGTCTCCCCGCTACTCGCCCCAGGCACTTGACACAAGGAGCAGGCCAAATGCAAGAAGCCCCACCTGAGAGGTGATGACCTCATCAGGTAGGGCTTCTGTTTATGCGCTTAAGTAGTTACGCTGGAGAGCGCCTTACTTTACCTTAGCGACGATAGCCTTGAAGGCTTCGGGATGGTTGACAGCGAGGTCAGCGAGGACCTTGCGGTTGATCTCGATACCCTGAGCGTGGAGAGCGCCCATCAGGCGAGAGTAAGAGAGACCCTCGAGACGAGCAGCAGCGTTGATACGCTGGATCCACAGAGCACGGAAGTTACGCTTCTTGTTCTTACGATCGCGGAAGGCGTAGGTCAGACCCTTTTCCCAAGTGTTCTTGGCTACGGTCCAGACGTTCTTGCGAGCACCATAGTACCCACGCGTGAGCTTAAGGATGCGCTTGCGCTTAGCGCGAGAAGCTACATGATTGACTGATCTTGGCATGATGTTTCTTCTTTGTGATTGGTAGCGATCTGCCTCTCTCCCGAGAGAGCGGAGAGCAGATACTTGATTGGCTTACCTCTCTGTTACTGAAATAATCGTTGTGCTAACTTGCCGTTTAGCGGAGGCGGAGAAGTTCCTTGACTTCGCGTACGTCTACCTTATCCACAGTGGTGAAGTAGGTGAGGTTACGCTTCTGCTTCTTCGTCTTCTTCGTGAGGATGTGACTCTTGAAGGCATGTTTGCGCTTGATCTTACCAGAGCCAGTGAGCGCGAAACGCTTCTTAGCACTGGAGTTTGTCTTCAGCTTAGGCATTTTCTTTCTTGTTTATATAAGTTATTTCATTGACCCAGCTCCACTGACGCAGCCTATGCGCGAGGTGCTGGGATGGGGGATACGTTGATTAGTCTTCGTCGGAGGCGTCTGCAGCCTCTTCCTTAGCGCCCTTCTTAGGAGCGGGGGTAGCGGCCTTCTTAGGGGCGAGCATGATGGTCATGCGCTTCCCTTCGAGGACGGGCATACTCTCTACGCGACCGTAGTCCTCGAGGTCATTAGCGAAGCGCAAGAGGAGCACTTCACCCTGATCCTTGAAGAGGATGGATCGACCACGGAAGAAGACGTAAGCCTTGACCTTCGAGCCTTCGCTGAGGAAGCCCTTAGCGTGCTTGAGCTTGAAGTTGTAGTCGTGGTCATCGGTCTGAGGGCCGAAACGGATCTCCTTGACGACGACCTTGACGCTCTTAGCCTTCTGTTCCTTCTGCTTCTTCTTCAGCTGGAAGATGAACTTCTGGTAGTCGACGACGCGACATACTGGAGGATTGACATTGGGAGAGATCTCCACGAGGTCAAGCTCTTGGTCGTTAGCGATACGGAGAGCTTGCTGTATCGTATATACTCCCTGCTCTACATTGTCCCCGACGAGGCGCACTTCCTTCACGCGGATAGCCTCGTTGATGCGGTACTGGAACTTTTGTTTGTTGTCTACTGCCATTCAGTATGTGTTGATTGTATGCTTAGCGAGAGAGGTGGACTACTTAGCTTCGGCCTGCCAGGCGTTGAGCTGACGGTGTACCTCCTCGGCAATTTGCTCGGCAAAGGTAGCAATTTTCACTGAACCCTTATCACCCTCACCTTGCACGCGTACAGATACTTCGCCTTCCTGGGCCTCCTTTTCCCCGACGATAAGCATGTAGGGGATACGCTTGAGCTCATTGTCACGGATCTTACGGCCGATCTTCTCGTTGCGGTCGTCGACCTGCGTACGGATATCCTGCGCGTTGAGCGTGGCGGCTACCTCGTGAGCGTAGTCGTTGAACTTCTCACTGATAGGCAGCACGACGACCTGGTCAGGCGTGAGCCAGAGGGGGAAGTGCCCTGCGGTGTGCTCGATGAGGACAGCGACGAAGCGCTCCATGGAGCCAAAGGGTGCACGGTGGATCATCACTGGGCGGTGCTTCTTGTTGTCGGCACCCGTGTACTCGAGGTCGAAGCGCTCAGGCAGGTTGTAGTCTACCTGGATCGTACCCAGCTGCCAGCGGCGGCCGAGGGCGTCCTTGACCATGAAGTCCAGCTTAGGCCCGTAGAAGGCTGCTTCGCCGTACTCGATCTTGGCGGGAAGGCCCTTCTCAGCACAAGCCTCGATGATAGCCTGCTCAGCGCGCTCCCAGTTCTCTTCGCTACCGATGTACTTCTCGCGGTTCACCTGATCGCGCAGGGAGATCTGAGCCTCGAAGTTCTCGAAGTTCAGCGCCTTGAAGATGATGAAGATGATATCCATCACCTTGCAGAACTCCTCCTTGATCTGGTCGGGGCGGCAGAAGAGGTGCGCGTCGTCCTGCGTGAAGCCACGTACACGCGTCAGCCCGTGGAGCTCACCGCTCTGCTCGTAGCGATAGACCGTACCGAACTCAGCCAGACGCTGGGGCAGGTCACGATAGGAGTGAGGGCCGAGAGCCTTGAAGATCTCACAGTGGTGAGGGCAGTTCATAGGCTTGAGCATGAACTCTTCACCCTCCTGAGGCGTAGTGATGGGGCGGAAGGAGTCCGCACCGTACTTAGCCCAGTGACCGGAGGTGACGTAGAGCTGCTTCGAGCCGATATGTGGGGAGATGACCTGCTGATAGCCGAACTGCTTCTGGATCTGCTTGAGGAAGTCCTCCAGACGCAGGCGGAGCTGCGTACCGCGAGGCAGCCACAGGGGCAGCCCTGAGCCGACGTTCTGTGAGAAGGCGAAGAGGCCGAGCTCCTTACCGATCTTACGGTGGTCGCGCTTCTTGGCTTCCTCCAGCATCGTCAGGTACTCATCGAGCATCTTCTTCTTGGGGAAGGTGATCCCGTAGAGACGCGTGAGCTGCTTGCGCTTCTCGTCACCGCGCCAGTAGGCACCAGCTACGCTCAGCAGCTTGATCGCCTTGATATAGCCCGTATTAGGCACGTGAGGGCCACGGCATAGGTCCGTGAAGTCGCCCTGCGAATAAGTCGTGATCGACCCGTCGGGGAGGTCTGCGATGAGCTCCAGCTTGTACTCGTCACCCTTCTCTTCGAAGAACTTCGTCACCTCAGCCTTCGTGATGTCGCGGCGGATGATAGGCTCCTTGCGGGCAGCGAACTCCGCCATCTTAGCCTCTATGGCTGCGAGGTCGGCGTCGCGAAGCTGCACCCCTTCGCCCAGGTCAATATCGTAGTAGAAGCCATTCTCAATGGCAGGACCGATACCGAACTTCACACCAGGATAGAGCGCCTGAAGGGCTTCGGCCATAAGGTGCGCACTGGAGTGCCAGTAGGCGTACTTCCCTTCGGGATCTTCCCACTTATAGAGCTTCAGCTCGGTGTCCTCCTTGAGGGGACGCATAAGGTCCCAGATCTGACCATTGACACCAGCGGCCAGCACATCCTGCTGCAGGCGGGGGCTGATGCTACCAGCTATATCCCACGAGGTCGTACCCACAGGGTACTCACGCTGACTGCCGTCAGGGAACGTGACTTTTATCATTGAGCTCATTCTTATACAGATTGATTACTTAGTTTGTCGTGCAAAGGTACGATAAATACGATAAATAAAGGGACTTATCCACGAGGAGCGCAAGGCACATCGCCTGCTACCTCCGCACCCCACCGACAAAAAGAAAGCGGGTATCACTTCGAGAGAAGCAATACCCGCTTAGCTGGTGACCCCGGTGAGGCTCGAACTCACGACCCAGTGATTAAGAGTCACTTGCTCTACCAACTGAGCTACAGAGTCATTCCGATCTCGGCCGTTTTTCCTCGCCTTGGTGAGCGACGGCTTTTGATTTCGGCTACAAAGGTAAGGCAAACTTTTTATTTGTGCAAATATCCCACCCCATACGCTTGCGACAAACAGCCTCATAAGAGGGGCTCCCCCGCCTTAGGTTGAGCTAAGGCGAGGGAGCCCGTGAGTGGAGCAGCTAAGCGCTGAAGGCGGAGGTTAGATCCCTACATGACCGCCCGAAGCTCCGGGATCGCCTGCGCCAGGAGTCCCTTCGGCAGGGTGGCCGCCTTCCTTCGGCTGCACGCCCTTACCCTTCTTCCCCTTGGCCTTCTTCTCCAGCGCGATGCGCTCCAGGGCGACGTCATCCAGACGGAAGAACTGGCGGTTAGGACGAAGGCGGACACGCACTCCCTTGATATGCATCATCGCACTGAACTCCTCTCCCTTGGCTACGGCCTTACTGTGAAGCGTGGGTGAGAGGCTCCCCAGACGCCCGAAGTTCACGGACTCCCCGCCTGCGACGAGACTACGCGCCGTATCGGCAGCGAGGTTGAGGATAGCGGCTACCTCCATATAGTTGAAGGTCGTGTGCCCTGCCACCATATCGCAGAAGCGCATGAAGGAGACGTGCCCTCGAGCGCGGGCGGTAGCGACGGTGACGGTCTTGCCGGCGAACTTGCCGATCTTCATCTCGACATCACGGAGCATGTAGCCGAGAGCTTGCTTTGTGGTTCCCATAATGGATACGAATAAAAGTGAATAAAACTTACTTATGCCCTCCTATCTCTTGGAGGACACTGCAAAGGTAGAGCGCCCAGCCTCGGCGGAGCAGGCATCTTCGTTCACTTTCGTTCGCTTGCCTCATTCTTGGCTTCACTTCGCTCCTTATACCCGCGCTTCTCGCTCCTCACAGTGAAGGAAGGCAAAGCCTCTGCTTCCGTCAAGGCCTCAGAGAAAAAGACAACCAAGGAAGCGAGTGCGGGAGGCGTGAAAAAGAACCAGTACTGGTCGCTGAGTGAAGCAGTACTGGTGACCTATAGCTACCAGTACTGGTCAGCGACGTGAGCAGTACTGGTCAGAGCGCGAACCAGTACTGGTCACTTTTCACCCCTCGCAAACCCGCATACAGACAGGCTCTGCGAGACGGGGCGCAGAAGAAATTTTCGGGGAGAATAAACCTTCGCGGGGGAGAGGACTCTATTATAGCGAAGCAAAGCTCCTAATAATAGGTACGCGCGAGAGAGAGGGCAAGCGCCCCGTCCCCCAGCCCATCCGAAGCAAGGCTCATAGCCCAGGGAAAAGCCAAACGGCTGACACTGCGAGCTGAGATTTGGAGTACCTTTGCAGAAGAATTCTACCCGCCCCACTTGCTCCGCACCTCCTGCGGTGACGAAGTGGCGGGAAGTCCCTTTCGACAGCCCCCATCTGCGGGGCACTCTTCATCAAAAGACAAACCAACAATACAACCCCACAAGAATCATGACGCATCGACGCCTTACCGTCTCGTGCCTTAGCCTCCTGCTCCTCACCGCAGGGATCATGCTCCTACCCGCCTGCTCCAGCCAGTCGACCCAGCAGGGACAAGCTCAAGGCCCCCAGGAACTCCCCGTACGCACCCTCTCCGCAGGCGACTTCTCCGCCGACAACAGCTATCCCGCCGTCATCCGAGGCGAGGACGATGCCGAGATTCGCCCCAAGGTATCGGGCTTCATCACCAAGGTCTACGTCACCGAAGGTCAGAGCGTGAAGGTGGGTCAGCCCCTCTTCCATCTCGACGACGTCACCTATCGCGCCGCCGTCTCGCAGGCCACCGCCAGTCTCTCCGCGGCACAGGCTTCACTCGCCACAGCACAGCTCAACCAGCGCAATAGCCAAGACCTCTTAGCCAAGAACATCATCAGCCAGAGCAACTACGAAGAGGTCTCCAATGCGCTGAAGAGCGCTGAGGCCAATGTCGCCGTCGCCAAGGCTGCCCTCGTCTCAGCACGCGAGAACCTCTCCTACTGCACCGTCACCAGCCCCGTCTCGGGCGTCGTCGGCTCCATCAACTACCGCGTGGGGAATCTCGTCAGCCCTCAGAGTGCTTCGCCCCTGACACAGGTATCGAATACGCGCCAGGCCTACGTCTACTTCTCCGTCTCCGAGCGTGAGATGCAGACCCTCGCAGGGGATGGCACGACAGCCAAGAGCCTTCCCAAGGTGCGACTGCGCCTCTCCGACGGCAGCGAATACCCCGAAGAGGGGACGATCCGGGGTGTCAGCGGCGTCGTCGACAAGACCACGGGTGCTATCACGCTGCGTGTCGACTTCCCCAACGCTGAGGGCAAGCTCCGTAGTGGCTCGGTAGGTACGGTCCTCGTCCCCACCCAGACGGCAGGGGCTATCCTCGTACCCCAGAGTGCGACGGTCGAGATGCTCCACAAGAAGTTCGTCTACACCGTCGACAAGGACGGCAAGCTGACCTTCACCGAGATCACCGTCAGCCCCGTCGATGATGGGCAGAGCTACACCGTCACCAGCGGCCTCAAGGCTGGCGACCGCATCCTCGTCGCCGGCACCACGGGCGTCAAGGAGGGCGAGGTCATCAAGCCCCTCACCGAAGAAGCCTATGCCAAGCAGCAGGAGGCCATCAAGCAGCAGATGATGGGCAAGGGCGGCGCTGCTGAGAAGCACTAGGCCCCCACCGCCTTAACCGGAAGCATATAGAGCAATGAATTTCGATAGATTTATTACCCGCCCCGTGCTCTCGACGGTGATCTCCATCATCATCGTCATCCTCGGGGTCATCGGGCTCATACAGCTGCCTATCGAGCAGTACCCCAACCTCGCACCGCCCACCGTGCAGGTCTCCACAGCCTACGCAGGTGCAGACGCCCAGACGGTGCTCAACTCCGTCATCATCCCCCTCGAAGAGCAGATCAACGGGGTCGAAGGCATGACCTACATGACCTCTACTGCTACGAACTCGGGCGGCGCCTCCATCACCGTCTACTTCAAGGAAGGTACCGACCCCGACATGGCAGCGGTGAACGTGCAGAACCGCGTACAGCAGGCCCAGTCCCTCCTCCCCGCTGACGTCGTGCGCGTCGGGGTGACGACGCAGAAGCGCCAGTCGAGCATGCTCCTCGTCTACTCGCTGACGAGCGAAGACGGGCGCTACGATGCGCAGTTCCTCGCGAACTACGCCGACATCAATATCCTGCCCGCGCTGAAGCGTGTGCCTGGTGTCGGCTCGGCCAATACCTTCAGCCAAGGCACCTATGCCATGCGCCTCTGGCTCGACCCCGACAAGATGCGCGCCTACACCCTCGTCCCCAGCGACGTCTCAGGCGTCCTCTCGGCACAGAACTTCGAGGCTGCCCCAGGGAGCCTCGGCGAATCGGGTGACCGCACCTATGAGTATTCGCTCCGCTACAAGGGTCGTCTGAAGAGCATCCCCGAGTACGAGAACATCATCATCAAGTCCGACGACGCGGGCAACATCATCCGCCTCAAGGATGTGGCGAAGATCGAGCTGGGCTCCCTCAGCTACAGCAGTAACTCCCTCTCCAACGGCAACCCCGCTGTCACGGGGATGGTCTCGCAGATCGCAGGCTCCAACGCTAACGACATCGTCACCGCTATCAAGGCCGAGGTCCAGGAGCTGGAGAAGGACTTCCCTCCCGGCATGAAGATGACCTACGTCCTCGACGTCACGGACTTCCTCTACGCCTCTATCTGGCACGTTATCCAGACGCTCCTCGAAGCCTTCCTCCTCGTCTTCATCGTCGTATATATCTTCCTACAGGACTTCCGCAGCACGCTCATCCCCGCCATCGCGGTGCCCGTGTCGCTCGTCGGTACGTTCTTCTTCCTACAGATCTTCGGCTTCTCGCTGAACCTCCTCACGCTCTCGGCACTGGTGCTCGCCATCGCTATCGTCGTGGATGACGCCATCGTCGTCGTCGAGGCCGTGCATGCCAAGCTGGACGAGGGCTACGACTCCGCCCGCACGGCCAGCATGGACGCCATGCACGAGATCTCGGGCGCTATCATCTCCATCACGCTCGTCATGGCTGCGGTCTTCGTGCCCGTGTCGTTCATCTCGGGGATCAGCGGTACGTTCTACCGTGAGTTCGGGGTCACGATGGCCGTCTCTATCGTCATCTCTGCCGTCAACGCTCTGACGCTTAGCCCCACGCTCTGCGCCCTCCTGCTCAAGCCCCACAAGGATCACGAGGGGAAGAAGCTCAGCTTCATCGACCGCTTTCATCTGGCCTTCAACGCTGTGTACGAGAATCGCGTCCTGCGCCCCTACCGCAAGGGAGTCGAGTTCTTCGTGCGCCATCGCGTCACCTCGGGTATCATCGTGCTGGTAAGTATCGTCATCATGGTCGTCCTGATGAAGTTCACCAGTAGCGAGCTCGTGCCTCAGGAAGATACGGGTACGGTGATGGTCACTGTCGCCACACCTCCAGGTACCAGCCGCGAGAAGACGGAGAAGGTGCTCAAGGATATCGCCGACGTAGCGAAGGCACAGGACGGTGTCGAGCAGGCGATGAGCATCTCGGGCTTCAGCCTCATAGGTGGCTCGGGCTCGAACTACGGCTCGATGTTCATCCGTATGAAGCCCTTCGGTGAGCGTAAGACGACGACGAGTGAGATCGCAGGCAAGCTCTTCGCCTATGGCGCTACCATCAAGGATGCCTCCGTACTGGCGATGACCCCACCGATGGTCCCGGGCTATGGTATGGCCTCGGGCGTATCGCTGACGATGCTCGACAAGACGGGGGGCGAGCTGGATAAGTTCTTCGCCGAGACGCAGAAGTTCCTCGCCGCACTCAATGCGCGCCCCGAGGTAGCCTATGCGATGACGCAGTACAACCCCAGCTTCCCCCAGTATGTCATCGACGTCGACGTAGCCGCCACGATGCGTGCCGGCACGACACCGCAGACCGTCCTCTCCACCCTGCAGGGTTACTTCGGGGGGATGTACGTGGCGAACTTCAATAGCTACGGTAAGCTCTACCGCGTGCTCCTGCAGTCCGCCCCCGAGCAGCGCCTCGACATCAACGCCCTGAGCAATATCTATGTACGTACCGGCACGGGTGAGATGGCGCCCATCACCTCCTTCATCACCACGGAGAAGGTCTACGGCCCTGCGAGCGTGAACCGCTTCAACCTCTACACCTCCATCGACGTGATGGCCTCCCCCGCCCCAGGCTATGCCACGGGGGACGTGCTGAAGGCCGTCTCCGAGGTCGCCAGCTCGACGCTCTCGGCAGGCTACAGCTACGACTACTCGGGTCTGACGCGTGAGGAGCAGGGTTCGTCGGATACGACAGCGCTCATCTTCGGCCTCTGTCTGCTCTTCGTCTACCTCATCCTGAGTGCGCAGTACGAGAGCTACCTCCTGCCCTTCTCGGTCATCCTCTCCATCCCCTTCGGGCTCTCGGGTGCCTTCATCTTCTCGAATATCTTCGGGCACACGAACAATATCTATATGCAGATCGCTCTGATCATGCTCATCGGTCTCTTGGCGAAGAACGCCATCCTCATCGTTGAATTCGCTCTGGAGCGCCGCCGCACAGGTATGGCGATCACGTGGAGTGCTATCCTCGGAGCGGTGGCTCGTCTGCGCCCGATCTTGATGACCTCGCTTGCGATGATCGTGGGGCTCCTGCCGCTGATGTTCGCCAGTGGTGTCGGGGCTAACGGGAACTCCACGCTCGGTGCCAGCACTGTCGGTGGGATGCTCATCGGGATGATCCTGCAGATCTTCATCGTCCCCGCCCTCTTCGTCGTCTTCCAGAGCCTGCAGGAGCGCTTCAAGCCCCTGCGCTTCGACGACATCATCACCTCGAAGCCCTCGGGTGAGATCCTTCAGTTCTCCAACACCTCCAAGACCGAATCACAAGATGACGCTCAAGCATAGCCTTCCCCTCCTCGCCCTCAGCCTCACACTCACAGGCTGTGGCGTCTACAAGAAGTATCAGCGTCCCACGGTAGACACCTCCGTCTACCGTGGCGACAAGATCGACACGCTGAGCCAAGACACCACGTCCTTCGGGCAGACGCCCTGGCGTGCGCTCTTCACCGATGTGCCCCTGCAGGCACTCATCGAGAAGGCTCTCCAGCAGAATGTCGACCTGCTCTCGGCGAACCTCTCCACCCAGCAAGCTGAGGCCCAGCTCAAGGCTGCCCGCCTCTCCTTCTTCCCCTCGCTGACGCTCGCTCCTTCACTCTCGGCGGGTAAGACCGAGGGCGTGCCCGCCACCTACAGCTACACGCTACCCGTGCAGGCCAGCTGGCAGGTGGACCTCTTCGGCTCACTACTGAATGCCTCCCGCTCGACGCAGGCCCAGCTCCTCCGTGCTCAGGCCTACCAGCAGCTCGTCCGTGGCCGTGTCATCGCGAGCGTGGCCAACAGCTACTACACGCTGCTGATGCTCGACCGCCAGCTCCAGCTCACCCGCTCGGCAGCCGAACTCGCAGCCCACACCCTCGAGGTGATGCAGGCGCAGAAGGACTTCGGCCGTGCTATGGAGTCCTCCGTGCAGTCCGCCCGTGCCAACCTCCATCAGGTAGAGGCCTCCATCCCCGAGATCGAGCGCCAGATCACCACGACGGAGAATGCGCTGGCCCTCCTCCTCGGCGAGTCACCCCGTGCCTATAGCCGCTCCACGCTCGAGGCCCAGCAGCTTCCCAGCACCTTCGCCGTCGGCGTACCCGCTCAGCTACTCTCGGCACGCCCCGATGTGCGCGTAGCGGAGATGGCTTTGGCCAGCTGCTACTATCAGACGAATGGCGCACGTGCCGCCTTCTACCCCTCGCTCAACATCTCGGGGAGCGCAGGCTGGACGGGCGCTCTTGGGCAGGCCGTATCGAACCCGATGAAGTTCATCGCCTCGGCTCTTACCTCCCTCACGCAGCCCATCTTCGCCAATGGTAAGCTCGCCGCAGGCCTTCGCGTAGCTGAGGCTGAGGAAGAGAAGGCACGCCTGGCGTTCCAGCAAAGCCTCTACAATGCCGGCGCTGAGGTAAGCAATGCCCTCGCCCTCTATGAGGCCTCCGAGGCGAAGATCAAGGCCGAGACCCTACAGATCGAGAGCCTCGAGAAGAATGTCGAGATCGTCGAGACCCTCTTCAAGACGGGGAAGACCTCCTCTTATCTCGAGGTCATCACCGCCCAGCAGGCACTCTTGCAGGCCCAGCTCTCCCAGATACGCGACCGCTTCAGCAAGATGCAGGCCGTCGTCAACCTCTACAATGCCCTCGGCGGAGGTGCCCAGTAATCCCCTATCGCTATGATCAGTCCACAAGCCTTCATCGCACCTGGCGCCAAGATCGGCGCCCGTGTGACGATCTATCCCTTCGCCTACATCGAGGACGACGTCGTCATCGGTGACGACTGCACCATCTACCCCCACGTCAGCCTGATGAACGGCACGCACATCGGTAGTGGCAACACCATCTATCAGAATGCCGTGCTCGGTGCCTCACCCCAGGACTTCTCCTACAAGGGCGAGAAGTCCACGCTCATCGTCGGCGACAACAACGTGATCCGTGAGAACGTAGTCATCAGCCGTGCCTCCCGCACCGACGTCTCCACCGTCATCGGTAGTGGGAACATACTTATGGAAGGCACCCACATCTCACACAACTGTCAGGTAGGCAATCAGAATGTCTTCGGCTACGCGGTCAAGATCGCCTGCGACTGCACCATCGGTAGCCGCTCGATCTTCAGCAGCGGCGTCACCGCCAAGCCCCGCTGTCGCATCGGTGATCTGGCGTTCATCCTCACGGGCTGCCGCTTCGGCGAAGACGTACCGCCCTTCATCACCGTCAAGGATAACCCTGCCGTCTACGCTGGGATCCATGCCGGCATGCTCTCCAAGGCAGGTATTGACGAGCGCACACAGCGCCATCTCGCTATGGCTTACCGCTTGGTCTTCAATGGTAAGATCAGCCTCTACGACGCCATCCTGCAGATCGAAGAGCAGGTACCTGACGGCCCCGAAGTCCAGCAGGTCATCGCCTTCCTCCGCTCCTCCGAGAGTCTCATCATGAAGTAAGGCTCCGCTGTTCCCCACCCGTGGGTCAGGCTGAGACATACCCTCCCCCATACAGTCCGAGGCCCTGCCGTGCGATGCACAGCAGGGCCTCGGACTATCTATGTAGCCGTGTGTAGGGACGGAGATTCATCTGCCGACCAATATAGCTTCGCACTACCCTCCTCTATGGAGACTGTTGCTCCGCGTAGGGATAAAAGTTGTGGACGAGTGGCAAATAAGTTTGGGCTA
>ERZ773265.656-NODE-656-length-20313-cov-5.436568_pt1 | contig 20313 bp, 13 predicted proteins | sample MGYA00580512_ERZ773265 | MGnify/ENA primary metagenome ERZ773265 (study PRJEB29015, sample SAMEA2738169) | human oral metagenome | biome: human oral; feature: human-associated habitat; material: saliva | place: China | collected 2183 ... | reverse complement strand
TAAAGAGAAAGTAGTACAAGCAACTAAAACTCTTGAACAAGCCAAGGCTGACCTTAAAAACTTGCTCAATGCAGAGCCTAACTTAGTTAAAGCTAAGAAAGTTCTTGCTCAAAAAGAAGCTACTCTTAAAGAGAAAGCAACTGCTTTGAAAGAAGCAAAAGCTATTCTTGACAAGTTGTTACAAGAACAAAAAATCGACCAAGAAACCTATGACAAACTCTTTGCCTTGTATAGCGCACAAGTAGAAGCTAAACGTTTAGCTGACCTTGAAGCACAGAAACAAGCTATCATCAGTTCTGGTGAAACACCTATCGAAGTCTATGACGAAACTGGTAAACTTGTAGCGTATGAAGTTAAACCTAAACCAGTCGCTCAATCACCTGTATCTTACAATGGTGCATGGACTAAGAAACAAGACAAGGCTCTTCCTAATACTGCCGAGGGCAAATCTACTGCTCTAGGATTGACTGGACTAGCTATGTTCTTTGGAGCGCTAGGCTTGGTATCACCAAAACGTAAAAAACAAGCTAAATAAGGAGGGAGCATGGGTAAAGCAGGTAAGTATATTTTCTTAAAGCGACTAACAAGCATCCTCTTCCCTTTTAGTTGTACGATTTTAGTATCAATCATCAGTGCGCTTATTCTTAATAGCTTTATTGATGATACCGAAACAGTGCGATATATCGTGTTTGGGTTATCAGCTTTCATTATGGTTGTCGGAACAATCTTTGTCTATAATGCTGACGAACCGAACAGATATATCAAGCCAAAACGATTGGTAAACAATGCGATTGGTTTAGCGCTCATTGGTTTTCTATTATGGAGACCTATTGCAATTAGCTATCTAACCACTACACCAGTCCTTGCACCTCTTGTCTTTATTATCCTAGTCACTCTATTATATGAGAAGAAGTTCAAGAAAATCATTGTAAATGAAATTCTGAAAGACAATCTGGACGAAGATTTTGACTTTCTGACGAATGATAATCAAGCAACTGCTGAAATGCTTGCTGAACAAATGACAAGTCGCTTAAAGGATAAGTATAAGGACAAAATCCTTGTTAAGACTTTAAACTATGCAAAGAATAGTACAAACAAGCTGACAGAGTTCGCAGTAGGCTTCCTAACAAATGGAAAACAACCTAAAATACTCTTTGAAATCATCATCGGTCTGGATATGGACTGATAATACAATAAACTAGAAAGAAAGAGGGAAAAATGACCGAAAACAACACACCAGTATTGACGAGAGAGCAAGCACGGTTCTTGCTCGACCTCGAATTAGACACTTATGCTAAGAAAGCACGTGCAATCGCGAAAGCAGCAAGAGAGCTGACTTTCAACGACCAGTGGGACGAAGATAATTTCCATGATGCAATCCGTCAAGGGTATTGGGACGTACAGACTGACTACTATTTTATCAATATCCTTGCACCACTAGGACAAGTCGGATTTATCTCACAGACTGAGTTCAGTCACCCAATCACTGCCAAGCCAGTATATGATATCACAGACGATTTTACCAAAGCAACACGCTTCTCAATGGAAGAATTAGAGGACTTAAACTCTAGTGATACACTCTTCCCTTATAATCAAGGGGAGTTCCTTGTAAGTGAATATAGCGCAGTCATAAAATACGGTGATATTACTGAGTGGCTAAAACAAACTGATGAAGAAGTAGCTGAAGTAAGTCCAGAAGTGGCTGAAGTTGACATCGTGGGAGTTCCACAAGCAGAGCCAGAAGATGAAACAGTCAAAGAAGTAGCTGAAACGCTCGATACAGACCAAGAAACTGTACCAGAAGAAAAACCTACTAATGTAAAACATGGTAAAGCTCAAATCAGTCTGAAATTAAAATAAAAAGAATGCTCGTCTATCTGACGAGCGTTTTTAGTTAGTTTTAGTCTATCATAGCTTTACTAACTGCTATAAATGGTTTATCATAGATATATACAATTATTCCAATAGAAGTGTGAGAGTATGAAAAAAAGTTTAAAAAATGCTTTTAAAGGCGTAGTCGGAGAGCTAATAGGTATGCACGCGCCTCGTGATCCGTTAGGAATACACGGACACGAGCAAGAGCCTAAGAAGAAGTACCAAGTATTAAAACGGTTCGGTATCTACAAGTCTGATAGCGATGATGAAACATTTAAGTCACCAGCAGTATCAAGCCTATCTGAAGAATACTACCGTAATTTTTCAATGGAAGCAGTCAAGTTTCCTAATAGCTATCCCTTTGCTATTGTTGTTTCAAGAGATGATATCAATATTGTATCGAATACTGCCTTTAAAGGAGGAGGGGTAGAGGTAGAAGATGAGAGCGCCTTTGCTCTTATCAATAGCAAGAATGTAACGCATATCATAGACTATGAAGATGAATCTGCCTATGATGTAGTTTACAACCTCTTATCTGACTTTGACAAGAAGGTGCTACGTACGATATCAGAGTTTAGAAACGTACAACACCTACAAATCCTAAGAGAGTTTGGGAATAAGACCAAGAGAATTGAGAAGTCGCTAGAGCGATTAAATCGTCTTTATCTTATCCAGAAATTCAAGTTTAACCTACCAGATGAAGTAGAACAAGAGTACGGATATTGTTACGCTATCTATTCTCACGGTTCATATCTCTTAATGAAACATATGAACTTATCCCCTCAGTATGCTTACAAATGGAAAGAACAACAACGTCGAGAGGATGATTATTCCCCTATCCGTCATTGGAAAATCATGGACGCATACCTTAATTTTAGATTTCATAAGGAGTTCGCAGGGTTCGTGTCTTACTCTTATCTCAATCAGTTCACTTATACTGAGAAAATTGAATTGAGAAAAGCCAAGCACCAACCATCTTCTAAAGATGAAGAGCAGTTCATGAAGTCTGCTGATGTTAGAGCACCAGAAAAAACCAAAGAAATTACTCGCTTTGTTCGTAGAGTGAGATTTAACGGTCAAATTCTATTGCACAATCAAGAAACCAATAAGACAACTAAGTTTGACCTTTATCCATTTATCACTACGGATAAACAAGATAGCGACCTAAGTAGATTAGAAACTATCTTTAAACACTATGGACGATTTAACAATGGTCTGGACGCAGAGGGTAATAAACGCTTCTTACTAATCATTGTAGATAATCCAAGTGTAATTGCCTTGATTGAAGAAGAGTACCGATTATCTGACCGATATGTAAGCCTAGAGAATATTCTGTTTATGGACTTGTCTGAAAGTAAAAAGGACTTTTTCTCTTCTATTAAACGTATCAAGCACTTTGACGATAGCAACCCAGAACTAAGAACAGTTCAGTTTAAAATCGCAGACAATATGTAGGAGAGGAGTAGCATGGAAAAAATCAAACAGGTTAGAACTGTATGTATTGATAGTTATATCATTAAAGATTTTGAACACTCACCCTATTTTCAGAAGTTGGTAAGTCTATGTTCTAAGCGTCATAATGCGAAGAAAATTATACTTGTCAACAGTCCAAATGAAAGTGCTATTTTTAATTATCTAAGACAAACAGGACTGAATATATCATCTAAAAATCCCAAGAATTGTGGTGATGCAACCTTTATTGGCAGACGACCTCAATCTTTGCACACCAAAACAGATGATAACATACACGGTTTTGAATTTAAAGATTTGAATGTAGATACAGTATTTATCATTGACACTTTAGGAAACTATACTGCCAAGGATTTAGAACAAGTGTTTGAACACGCTAAGAAAATCTATTATCTAACGACTGATATAGCCTTTAGAAAGCCAATAATCAATGAATTTAATGCGAAAGATTTCTTTATAATCAATGTCCCTCTACTCGTAAATCCGTCCAACTTAGCAAATGTATCGGATATCCTAGAGAGCCACACACCTTTTTGGAACTTATTAGGAGCGAACAACCTCTTTAAACAAACATTCTATCATCCAAATAGTTATATATACTACAACCCAGAGAAAACATTATCTATTTTCAATGGAGAAACAAGGGATTTTACAGATATAAACCCAGAGGATATTATCCTAACAGAAGCAGGGGATATCTCTAGTAAAACTATGAACTCTATCAATACCTTAAAATCTGAAGTAAGCTCAAAAGAGCAGCAGTCTGAATTAAAGGTTGCACTGGGACAGATTATGAAGTATAATGAAAATCTATCAAGAAATACCATTCAAGCTATGAAAGATTTTTGTATTCCTATCCAAGAAAGGCTAGAACAATTACATGCAGAGAATGATAGTCTGAAAGAATTGATAGAAACAAGGCTTACACAACCACAATCACATGATGAGATTGCTGAATTTTACGAAGAACTTGACGACAGTGATCCATTAAAAGCCTTCAGAAACTAACTATGCCACCAATCGAGAATCAGTTGAAAGGAGTAATCAACGTGACATAATGAGAACCGACTATCCACCCAATGAGGAATGTATCATTATCTGTAATGATAAACTCATTGAAGAAGTAAGAAGTGAAATCGCAGTTGATGTTTACACTACCGACTACAAGCAATTCTGTATCATTCCTATCAGCAAGGTACAAGAACTGTCACAATCCCTATTTCAGACTTTAACCGCTGGAGTTAGCGTGATTTAAGTCTAAATAGCATTAAAAAAGCCTAGTCTTAATTGACTAGGTTTTTCTTTTTATAACATTGAAAGTCCATCTTTGACTTGACTATCTGCTATATGCGCATAGTGACTGACGAGAGCAGTGCTAGCGTGTCCTAATTGTTGCGCTACGATACCCTCTTGGCCAGTTTTCTTGTATAAATCAGTAGCAAGAGCGTGTCTTAGCATGTGTGGAGTAATTTCAGTACCGAAAGCCTTGGAATACTTGCCAACTAAACGCTCGATACCAGAACCCTTTAATCGCATAGGTACACCAGTCTGGACTGATAGGAATAGTGGTAGGTTGGCATCTTTACCGTCAATCTTGTATCGACTAGCACGAATTTCAAGGAAAGGCTCGATATATGGAATGACATAAGGAGCGATATTTACATAGTCCTTTTTACCACCTTTACGAGTGACCTCGACAGATAGCGTCTGCAAGTTAAGGTCTTTCAAGTCCGTATTGACTGCCTCACTTAAACGGATACCAGTACCAATGATTAAGGCTATGATTGCTACGTCACGCTCTCTATCTCGATAATAGGTTGATAAGGCACGATTGCTCAAATTAGCCTTTTTAACGTAACCGTCAGCAGAAACATCATCCATAATGAAGTTTAGGAATTGTTTTGCCAAGTCGCCAAGGAATAGTTTAGGAGCAATCTTGTTGGCCTTGGCGGAAAGTGTTTCTTTTTTCTTTGTCCGTATCTCTAGCTTTTTCATCACGTTACGATAGAAATAAGGCTCACCATTCTCATTTTCAGTCTGCTCAGTCAGATATTTAAACAAACCAGACAACGCTCGGTACGTCCTATGGATCGTAACCTCGGATACACTCTTATTAGTCGGTTTATTTGTGTTTAAAAGGTTACGTTCGCGTAAAAAAATGAAAAAGCACTCAGCATCAGCTTTAGAGAGGTTTTCAAGAGCAGATAATGGAATATCCTTAATATCTTTTACTGGAACAATATCAGCATCTAGCAGCCATGTAAAAAATCGACGATATTCATTAAGGTATTCATAGAGAGTACGCTTGCTACGTCCTGCAATCATTTTCGTCCGATACCATTCTTTAATGTATGCTGGGAGTAGGTCAAGTTGTTTCTCAATGTTTGATTGTAAGGTAAAATCATCAGCCATGTTATTTTTTATCCTTTTCTAGTGTTAGTAGTACCATTGTACCATATTTTCTTTTAGTAATAAAATTATACTTTTTCTACTAAAAGATAGTGCTTTAAAAAATACCCCTTTCCAACAAGGTCTAGGGTATGTATTTTTTTGTTACAGAATGAATGAATTGATTGTCGTGATAACTTCGCCAGTCAAATCGTCAATCATTTCAGCATTATCATTGATTGAGATTTCCATTTTCTTCATAGCGTTAGAAATCCAACTATCAAGCTGGACGCTATCAAATCCAATTTCACTAGCAAAATCACTCAGTTTGCTATCTTGCGCTTTAGCGAGTTTATTGAAAAACTCACTAAGTTGGTTCACGTCCGAGGTAATCGGTGAATACGCGAACATGATAGGCATTGTAATGAAATTGCTTGCGATATTGTATGTCAGAGTTCCAAGATATCTACTAGCACCTTCACGGAATACTAAGCTAGGCTTGAATACCTTTTTAGGCTTCTTCTTTAGTAAACGTAGTTCATTATACTTCTCATTTAGATAACGTTCGGCTGTTTGCAACATTGGGAACAATAACAAACGATAGTAATTTGTCATGAGTTCATCTACATTTTTTAAACCGTTGTCGTTTAATTTACGTCTGATCGTGCGCTCAGCTAAAGATAAAGTAGATTGCATCCCAAGTTCTGAAACGATAACGTGCAATCCATATCCTAAAATCATATATTCTAGGATATTCTTAATTTCCTTTTTATCTTCGCCAGAAACCTCATACTGTTTCATCTGCAAGTAATCTGTTAAGTAATCTGGTTCAAGTAAGCGTTTTTGACTTGCCAGACTATCCTCATGTAGCAATATTTCTTGTACCATTGTAATCTCCATTTTTTCAGTAATTTATATATACCGAAATACTTAAATTTAATTATTTTTATATTCTTGACCTTATTGTATAATATTCTTTTTAAAAATACAACTATTATAGAATATATTTCTGTACTTTTTTAAGAAAAGTTTAAAAATACGATAAAATCAGTCTTTAGAGTACGTCATAGAGATAATTTTTTTAAGAATTTTACCTCTCAATAACAATCCAAATCAGATTGGATTGCTATTGAGAAGCATCTAATCATTAAGATTAGATACCTCTATGTAAGATTTAGAACAATTCTAGTTGCTCACACACCGTGATAGTAGTTTCCGAAGTGAACACTACTTCTGTTGGTTCGTCAGCTTGACCTAGTAAAAGTTCTGCATCTGCAAGGAATTGTAGAGCGAGTTTCAACTTATCAGAGTTATCAGAATTATCTTCTTCACGTTCTGGACGCTCAGAATCTTCCTCAGAAGGAACTTCAACAGTTTCATTTTGAGGTTCTAATAGTTGAATTTCTTCTACATCATCTTGGCTAACTTCAAGATATTTGTCCAGTACATTTACTGAATTATCTTCAGAGCCATTCTGTTTTGAAAATTCTTCAAGAGCCTTTTCAATTTCCTCTACTGATGCGTCATTATCAAGCAAAGGTAACAAGACCTCGTACTTAGCTTTAACGTAAGCTAGGCGCTCTTCGTCTGCAAATACGCTATCTGCAATCCCTTTATCAACAATAAGTTGCTGATTTTTAACGAGTTGCTCTAAGCGAATTTTGGTTTTTCCAAGGCTATCAATAACATTATTGATACGTTGAATTGTACCGACTGGAGAGCTAAAGTCAAGTTCCACAGTGTACATATTTTTACCAACTACTTTCAAATCTAGTGCTTGACCTTGGCGATATGGAGCATCTAACGTGCGTGCTTTGAGTTCAAAGCCACGATATTTTGCTAAAGTCACGAATTTAGTAGTTTCAGATACGTTGAATTGCATAGTGTATGCAAGTTGATTACCTGCTTTAAAGGTTGATTCGGTTGTGTATCCGTCTGCAAATTCCATAACAAATGGATTTTTTACAATCTTCTCTTCACCGATAGTTACCTCTTCTTTTTTCGTAGCATTAGCTTGCTCGATATCAAGATCAATCTTAGAAAGTTGACGGTTAGTAGCTTCAATACGCTCTTGCGCAGATTTAACACTCTTTTGTGAGAGTTCAAAGTCACGCTTCCATGCAACTTTACGCTTGCTCAACAAGTCCAATTCATTTTCTAACTCGATACGCATTTTCAAGAAAGGATTTCCAGTTGCGATAGCTTTGAAATCAGAGGCAGTCATAGCTTGCTCGTCAATATCACTTGCTGAACGGACTGGAGTGCTACTTGTCATAATCTGACTGATGTAACGTAGCTTAGTTTCTTGAATTTGCCACAAGTAGTTATCAAATGAACCAGTTGTGATATAGTAGTAAATTTGTACGCGATTATACAAATTTCCTTGTCGAACGATACGTCCGTTACGTTGAATGATATCAGACGGTTTCCAAGGCACGTCGATGTGATGTACTGCCTTCATGCGTCGTTGAACATTCAATCCAGTACCACCTTTTTCAGTTGAAGCAAGTAGGATACGTACTTCACCAGCATTCATTTTGCGTTGCAGCTGCAACTTAGCATCTTTATTCTTCGCATCATGGATAAAGGCAATCTCTTCTTCTGGAACACCACGGTCAACAAGAAGATTTTTCAATTCAGAGTAAATCGAAAATCCATCAGTTGAGGGAGTACCGATATCAGAGAAAATCATCTGAGTACCACGGTTAATAGCTTCACGTTGATAGATTTTAAAGACATTATCGACTACTTGCATAATCTTATTGTTATCTGCTAGCGTGTAACTTGTATCCAACAAGCGCATATCCGTAGCCAACTTACGTGCTTCAGAGGTAATCTTTAGCATGTTATCATCAGCTGGATCAACACTTCCAGTCTTGATTTTATCAGTACGTTCGACCAATTCATCAAGTTTATCAGTTTGTGTATCAGTCATATCAGACTTAACTGCAATTCTTTCGACGTCTGGCACAGGTAAGTCTAAATCTTCGGTCATTTGAATATCAGTGGTACGCTTGTAGAGTTTCATCAACTCAGGTAAGTTTGTAAACTTCGTGAAACGTTTACGAGCGATAAACTTATCACCTGTTGTGTTAATTTCAAGGTTATTCTCAATAACTCCGAAAGCACCAACCCAAGCGTCAAAGTTATCCATGCCATACTCACTAAGGATGTCTGGTTGGATATAGTTCATCATTACATACATTTCACTGATTGAGTTAGAAACTGGCGTACCAGTTGCAAAGACAATATTAGTACCGTTGTGCTCTTCTTGTAGGCTACGGATTTTCATTTCCATATCCATGTTTTTCTGAGCGGTTGTGTTACCAATACCAGCAACATTGCCGAGATTTGTGACTGGACGGACATTCTTATAGCGATGAGCTTCATCTACAAATAAGAAATCAATCCCAAGTTGCTCAAACTCTACAAAGCTATCTGCTTTAGCAAGTTTCCCTTCATCCAATTTTTCAATCTGTTTTTCTAAACGTGCTTCCATACGAACAGTTTGCTTAAAGGTAACACGGTCTTTTTCACTTTCAGCATAAGCCATGATGCTACGAACTTCATCAAGTCTATCTTGATAAAAAGCAAGTTGGCGCTCTTCAGATACCTTGATTTTCTCAAACTGGCTATGGCCAATCACGATTGCATCGTAGTTGTTAGAGGCGATGCGTGAAATGAATAGCTTACGTCTTGATTTCTCAAAGTCCCTTTCGCTTGTGATAAAGACTTTCTTAGTTGGATAAAAGCGCAGAATTTCTTGTCCGAATTGGGCGGTCAAACTAGACGGAACAACATACAAAGGCTTGTTGATTAGTCCAAGTTCTTTCAACTTAAACCCAGCACTTACCATTGTTAGCGTCTTACCAGTTCCTACCTCGTGGGCAAGGAGCGCACGTTTATCTTCCAGAATGCGTTGTACTGCATTCAGTTGGTGAGGACGAAGCTCGTATCCTTGCGCCAATCCCTCGATATGTAAATGACTACCGTCATATTTTTTATTGACGATACGGTTGAAACGTTTGTTAAACGTAGCTTCAACCAATTCTTTTACATCTTCGTTGTTTTCTACGAAATCAAGGAACAATTTCTGCATCTTACGCTCAACTTCTCGTAGTTCAGCAGTTGCTACTTCATTTACAACCTTTTTCTCTTTACCGTCCTCAATGACAGTTTTTTCGATAGTTGGTTGGTTAGAGCCTAGCAAACGCTCAAAGATCGCATGACCTTTACTGTAAGCACCAGCACCATCAGCACGTAGTCCCATACGGATATTCTCAGCCGAGTATTCTACCTCCCTAACAAAGTCATGAGTTAGTCCTCGACCAATCTTACTTGTCACTACTGCTTTCTTTGCATAGTGCGAATCAAGAGAAACTTCATAACCGTCTAGGATTTGATAAGCGAACTTACCAAGTACACAGTTTGGAATCCACATAGAGCCGATATTAAATTCCATATCAACCATTGTGACTGGTTCTGGCACTACTTCATTGATTAGTGATAGGTAGTATTCCCAATCAGCTTTAGTATCACCCTTATCGACTAGCAGTTCTAGCAACTCTTTCTTAGTTACTACATCACCAGAGAGCAGGTCTGTTTTAAGTTCCCACTCAAAAATACCTTCTTTAGAGTATTTCTGGATATTAGGTGCTACCTCGTTGAAAATCTCAGCAAGTAATACCTCTTTATTTTCTGCTGGATAGAGGGTAAGCATGAAATCTAAATCAACCCCTCGACCTTCTGAAAGACTGATAGATAAGGCTTTTTCAGCACTATCTACTTGCTCTAGTGACTTTTTAGGACGGATAGTTGGTTCAAAGAATGCTTTCGCTTTCTCAAAAACAACCTTTGTACTATCGTTATCATCTAGTGCTTCTTCTTCCAGACTGGCAATTAAAGGAAAACGGTCATCACGTTCAAACAAGCGAGCGTTGACTGGAGTATTGATATACCCATATTCTTTAACAAACATATCGTATGTTTCGTTAAGTTCAGTCAGCAAAGATTGAAACTCGTCAATATCGTAATCATCAGTTGATTGGATATCAATAACAGACTGGTAAGCCTCTTTAATAGCAATCATACCTTTAACACGCGCCACTTCTTTATCTTCTAAAGGTTTCTCATAGAAATAGACACCTTTATATAGACCTTTGTTAGCGCCACGTACTGACGGTTGAGGACTGATATAAGTGCTTGTTACGACACTTTTATCCTCTTTTCTGAGTGCTTCAAAATCTTCAATCACACTTGCGCCATGCTTTTTATCCCATGATACAAATTTTCCATTAGCATCTTGATAGAATGTAATCTCAGCACCTTTTGACAAAACACGTGTTTCGTGTCCGTTGTGATACACCACCTTGCCATCTTCAAATCCGTACTCGTAAGGACGGACATTAGATTGTGATTGAACTTTAGATAAGATAGTGACATCAGCTACGCTATACCCTGCAAATGTAGGAGCATAGATAGATGATAGTCCCTCTTTAATATCCAAGAACAAGTCAGAATCTTTCCAAGGTTTAACTGATAGTGTTGCACCGTTAAAATAACGGATTTCATAGTCACCCAATACTTGATTGTTTTCAAAGTAAGGGTTAATAAAGACACGTCCCTCTTTGTCAAGGTCAGAGCGAATTGCATCTTCAAAGAAGATTTCATTGCTACTCTTTGTCTTTAGTCTATCCTTTTCAAAGAATAGGATATCAGATGATACCTTAGTACCAGCTAACTCTTTGAAAGCAGAACTAGGTAAGCGTACACCACCAAGGAATGCTACCTCATCTTTGATTTCTTTCAAGATTGAGTTAGAACGTTTATTAGCAGTACCCATAGAGGTTACAAAACCAATCACACCGTTTTCGTGGAGCAAATCGACTGACTTTCTTAAGAAATAGTCATGGATAACATAAGGCTTCTCATAGTTTGTATCAGAAATACGAAACTCAGAAAAAGGTACATTAGTCATGATTAAGTCAAAAGGTTTACCGTCAAATTCGACTGTTTCAAATCCTTGGATAAGGATAGTTGCTTTTGGAAAGAGTTGTTTAGCGATTAGTCCGCTAATTGTGTCTAATTCAACCCCTACAAGAGTAGAATTTTCTTGAATTTCTTTAGGCATTGTACCAAAGAAGATACCAGTTGCCATAGATGGATCAAGAATATTTCCACCTTTGAAACCATTCTTGATAAGATAGTCCCACATCTGCTCGACAATACGAGTATCCGTGTAGTAAGCAGTCAAAGAACTTTTTTGCATCGCTTGATATTCTGTTGGAGTGACAAGACTTTCCAAGCGCGTGCGCTCTTCCTCAAACTTGCCTGTGTATCTGTCAAAGAACACGTTAGCAAGTCCACCCCATCCGACATACTTCGCTAAAATTTCTTGTTGCTCTGCAGTTGCTTGTTGTTGAGTTTTTTCTAACTCTTTAACAAGTGCTACTGCTTCTACATTCGCACGAACTTTTTCAGCGTCAGTTTTTGGGAATTGAAATCCCTTAAAGTTAAAATTTTCCATTGTTTCCTTATAAAATAAAAAGGCCATGAATTATATCACGACCTTTTCCCTTTCTTCCTTGTAATTTAGACTGCTATCTTATGCTTTTTGGCAAATGAAAGTAATTTCTTAGATGCTTCCCAAGCATCAGCATCAGCGTCTTTATTTCGTTTTCCTCTTAATTGAACAATCTTACCATTCTTTATTTCTAAAGTATAGAGTGGATTGTCAACTTTCTCTTTTTGACGAACAAAAAGAATAACAGTTTCACCTCTTGCAACACGGTCAGCATAACTACCGACACAGTGCGACAAGGCTTTCCCTTCTGCTTTTAACTCTTGTAATTCTTTAGGTAGGACAAAGGTATAATTACCGATTGTCTGTTCTAGTCCTAATAATTTTTCAAGTTGGTTAGCAAATTCTATTCTTTTCTGCTCGTCTTTCATGTCATTGTAGGCTTTAACTGCATCATCGTGGGCTTGCTTGAAGTTCTTTGGCAAAATTCTAAAGTCACCTTCAAAAGCTACACCAAGATTTTCAAGCATATTTTGGTAGTCCCTATATTCATACGCAGTCACTAAGTTTTTGATAACCCAATTTTGAAAACGCATCAGCTTTATCCCTTTAGGAATACATTCCAAATCCTCTACGTTTTTGAAATATTTAGTGAACTCTGGGAGTACCTTTATGCCTAGTGATTTTTCAAGCCCTTTTCTAATCTTATAGCCCTCAAAACCTTCATCAGAATTTTTGAAGACATTCTTGTGAGTTCGTAAAAACTTAAACGTTAGCTTGCCCATGTTAACGTGGCAGTGTCTACCACTACCAAGACCATAGTAGCTTGGTATAATCTCACCTATCAAATCTTTTTGAATACCACGCGCATTGATTTTCTGCGCATACTCAATGATCCCTCTGTATTTGAAAATATGAGGGAACATCATAGGTAAGTTTGATAAGGAATTAGTTTCTTTCATTTTGGCAAAGTCTAAGTATTTTAGCGCATCATTCTTTTTGAAACGCTTGAACACATCTTCTAAAGATTGTAGTAGCCAGTAGTCTGAATAAGCACCTTTACAATTACCAAGCATCAATAGTCCAGATTTATATGTCGTACCGTAAAAGCTAACACTTAATCTGATATGTTCTTTCTCAGTGAACTTCTCAAAGTTATAGAGAGTGACAGAGAAATTCTCTTGTCCGTTCTCAAAGTATTGTTGAACACGATACATCTGAAACTCAATTCTAGTCTTGGATACACCTATCCAGAGAAAGTAGTCATGAGTATCCCAGAAATCCAATCTGCTATTCTTTGTCAAACGCTTTTGGATAACCTTAACGTTTTTCTGAGAGCGTTCAGAACTAACAATCTTGTCAGTTTTGTTTTCCCATACATAGATAGGAAATGTTTCAAAGCACTCAGTAAAGAAAGACTTAGGAGGTCTTAATGCGTTTTTGATATGTTTGTTATCAGCTTTAGTGAAATCAATCATTAGAATTCACCTCCAAACAAATCAAACTCAAATTGACCTTGACTGTCTCTTTTCAATTTCAAATCTTTTTCTTTGACTGGAACTGAAACAACTTCGCTAGGAACTTCTTCCACTGCTGGACTAGATTGACCGAGACTTTTTCCAATCTCGTATAGACTGGAAGCAGATTGGCTACTGCTATCTTCGGTTTTTTCAATCGCTTCTGGAACTTCTGGAGCGTCCTCTACTTTCACATCTTCCACTTCCACTACTGGAGTGGATTTTTTACGTGGTTTACGCTTTTTAGTAGGTGCATTCATATGCGCTACTGGAGCGCCACTGCTATCTTCAAGAAATTCTAACTTGAAGTATTCAGTTACCCATTCAAAAACTTGGGTATGATGTACTGCAGCACCATTAACCCCTTTGACTTTATGTTCCATTGACTGATATTGCTTAAAAGCAAGGCCATAGGCATATTTATACGCCCCACCAATCGAGCGACCTTCTTTCAAAATACCAGTCACTAGATCGATGTCATAAGGTAACTCGTCACAAAGTAAATTGTGAATTAAGTCAAGGTCTGGTGAGTGAGGCACGCTCATCTCTTCCATAAGTTTTGCTTCAGCAAGGCTAACCATGAACTCGTTTACTACTACTTTTCTTTCAATAACATTTTCCATTTTTTACTTCCTCCGTACTATCTTTTAGATAGCTTTTTTAATACAAAAAGACTATGCGCGTGAGTTATCAGTTACATAGTCTATACTTCCTTTAATGAATTTTTTAAAACTTATGAGCTTTTACCGTGAGCGTCATAGCCTCTTTACTTAACAAGAAATCATCTAAACCTTTACCAACTTCCCAAGTAAAAACAGACACTTGTTTGTTTTTATCTTGTTGGTGAATGTATTCGATAATCTGCTTCAAGTAGTTATAAACCGCATCATTATCCTTGAAATCACTATCAAATGCGAGATATACTTTAGCAAATGTAGTTTTTGTTTTCAAATGATATGCTACTTGTTTCCAAGAGTTGACACCAGCCATTGAGATTACCAAGGTTGAACCTAACTTCTCTAATCGAGTGTTTGGAACTTGCGTAGCGATAATATCGCCCTTTAGCAATCCCTCAGTTACAATGACATTATCACAAAGTCCAATAAGGTTTACTAAACCGTTCCCATTGTTGTCAAATCTAGCTTGCGCTAGAACAAGGTCTGGGAAAGCATAGTGTGGAACATTTTTAGCACCACAACCATACTCTTTAGACGAGGTTGACAACCAGACATACTTTGCAGATGATTTAATCTTAAATGATAAACCATTCTCAAAGGTTAAATGTTTCTTTGGCGTAGTGGCCTCAGAATACACATCATAGTCTGGATACATGTAGATTGTATAATGGTATTGACCTTTACCTACATGTTTAATCACAACCCTAGCTTTGTCTTTCCAGTTATCATTGACTTCAGCACTATATTTCATAGAAGCCTCGTCAACTCTAATCTGACCGCCAATAATTTGACCGAACTCATTTCTGTTTGGAATGAAAATTCCACGGTGAGTTGGCATAAATATTGGCGTTTTGTTTTTACTATCGTACCAGAACCCAGCAACACCTTTCCAAGCGTCGCGAGGCAGACCGTTTTGCTCAAACAAATCTTCCCAGACAGTTTTACCGACGGTCTTATCGCCAACTGTTTCTTTGGTCTTGATTTGTTTTCTCAAGGTTTCTTCTGTAAAAGAGGTATAACCTCTTAAATAAGTCTGGTCTAAGCTAAAACCACGTTCTATCATAAGGTGAGATAAATGCTCGTTATCTAAACCGAAAAGCTCGATTACAAGCGAATACACCTTATGTAAGATATTAGCAGGCGCTTGCTCTAGTTGTGGAATTTCCACAATTTCAATGTCCTTAACACTTGAACCGTCAATGACATACTCAGTAGCGCCAGCAATGCTAGGTTTGTCCTCGTCTAATTGACGACAACAGTAAGCCTTTTTAAAATCTGATGCCAGAAAGCACCAGTCAGGCTTTTGGCAGATAGGACAAGGATTTGCTCTATCTACCCTCAGAAACGTTTGTTTCCCAATTTTAAAAGATTTCATTTTAACTTCCTCCTACCCTTTTGGGCTTTCTTATCTTTCTGTTTTTTCCATGAGATAATGTATTCTCGACACCTATCAATTCAACATTACCTAGAGCTAACATAAGTTTGCCAATCATCCACACGGACAAAAGGTTTACTTACCCCTACACTGTTGTCTTTTAAACACGAAAAAAAGAGCCTACAACTCAATACACCTATTTTCCTCTGTCCCTATCCAGTAAGTCCTAGAGTTACCCTCTATGTTGAAACAACATAGAGAAAATAAGTGCTTAAATGTTCTGCTCTTTCCAATTCTTTCAATATCTAAAATCACAACTCTTGCGACACACGACACTAAAACACCAAGCAAGGATTGGCTCTGTATCAAAACAAGTCTTAGTTGAAAACAAGTAATCTGCTTCAGTACGAATACTAAAGGCTATGCAGTTACAAGAAGTTTCGTCCAGGCACCTGCCCAGACAGACAAATCATAGCGATAGTCTTGAAAATGTAAAATATTTTTACCCCTTTAGTATATCACAGTTGCTGCAGATTGGCAAATAGATTTTTTCTACTAAACATAAAAAAGACAGTGTATTTCTACACTATCATTTTGGTTGTTTATTGTGTAATCTTGCTAGCATTTCTTGTTTTTTGTGCTCCAGTTCAGCCTTTTTCTCATCGCTCGTGGTATTTACATAGTTAGGATTTGACCAAGAAGGGACGTTCGTTTTCTTGGGTTTAGTTGGTTTTTTCTCGTCTAATCCAGCTAGCAATTCTAGTGTTTGTTGTTCTAGTTTTTTCCTTTCTTCTTCTGTTGTTGTATTTACATAGTCAGGATTTGACCAAGAAGGGACGTTCGTTTTCTGAGGTTTAGAAAAAATCTCATCTTCTGCTCCTTCAATATCTTCTACTTTCTTAACACCTTGCTTTTCCCAATTTTCAAGCGTTTTGAAAAGCCAACCAGCACCACGCTTCTTATCCGTAGCTACTCTATCTAAAGCCTCTTCTACTACGTCATCAGACATACTTTCACAGAATGCTAACAGTCTTTTCCTATTGTTTTTATTGTCATACTCTTTTCTACCGCTAAAGGTTTCTAGGAATTTTTCAATAATTTGTGTATGTTTTATTTGATTATCTGGAGCATTCAACTGACTTGCAAATGTAATGTTGTTTCCCTCTACTCTCTTAATGTAGTTTAGGTCAATCGAAAAAGGTTTAAACTCAAAGATATATTTTGAAATTCTTCTACCTTTTTTTTCAGTGCTGAACTTTAGACCTTTAATTATCTGTCGTCCGTCGTCATATGTTAGACTTTGTAATTCTTCGATAGCACCCTTTAGAATTGATAGTTTATTTTTCTTTGCATAGGGAGTATTAAATTTCATAATCATATTTTCAAACACTTCTGCATCTATAGGTATTGGATGCGTGAATGAACGATACTCAGCAATCCACCGATATAAATTTTGAGCATATTTTTTTAATTGATTATGTAGTTCTCTGCCATATTTCAAATATGTTGTTTGAGACCAATCCTCATTGTTAAACAAGTCGGAAATTCTTTTCTTGTTCTGAACAATATTTCCTTCTTCGTCTATGATTTCTTCTTGGAAAACTTTGTCTGAAACATGGACTATCAATTCTTGATTTTCATGAAGGACTGAAAATTCATTAAATAAAGGGTAATCAATGAAACCACCCTTGCCAACTAGTACAGGTTTCTTGTAAGATACACTTTTTAACTTGGATTCAATAACTTCAATGAATAAATCAAAGTCTTTTCCAGTATCAGCATAGTATAGTCCATCTTTTGAACTTTTCGTAACATTATCTGACATATAGGCTATATCAGAATACGAGAAAACTATCCCCTCTGGATTGTATCTATCTCGAATTTCACCTAATATTGCATATACAACATTCGCTTCTTTTTTGTTTAAATCACCAAGGTCAAAGTATTTTGGAAAATCTCTATCGTATTGGATAACTGCTCTATACTTTTTTTGATTTACTTCTTTCAACTTTGTCATTTTTTTCTTAAACTCCGATTTTTTCTGGGTAGTAGCATTTTTTCTAATATTTTATCACATTTTAAAGATAATATGGTGCTATGATAGATATTTTAGAGGTTATATTCTACCTTTTTACAAAAATGAAAACGTTTTACTCGCTATTTTTAGGACTTTACTCGCACTTTCTAGGACTTTACTCGCTATTTTTAGGACTTTACTCGCACTTTCTAGGACTTTAATCACTATTTTTAGGACTTTACTCGCTATTTCTAGGACTTTACTCGCTATTTTTAGGACTTTCTTTGACATAATCCCTTGTCGCAGTAAGGTTCGGCTACACCTCTAACTAAAATAACTAAGGTAACTTAAGTAACTAAACTAATCTATATAACAATTATTAACTGTCGGATATCCGACTTATCCTATCATACTTTGATTTAGTAATGATTTTTTGTTATCCTAGTATTATAGAAAAAGAGAAAATGAAAAGAATTTATGAATAAATTAGAACAGAACTATCAAGAATTGGAGAGCATTCTTTCTCCAGATATTCATTTATATCTAGATTACTTTTTCACTACGAATAAAAGGAACACCTCTAGCTACTATAAGCTAGTTGAGTTGAGAAAGTTTCTGGACTTCTATGCAGATGAGTATCTAAAGAAATCTATCAGCGAAATCACTATGGACGACTTAGAGCAAACCCCTCTTGATGCAGTCGTTGATTATGTAGGCTCACTAAGGCTCAAACCAAATGGCAAGAAACTAGTCATTAAGATTTTGAGTGCCTTCTGGAACTACTACACCGTAGCATCTTTCACAATCGAGAAACAAGCGCCTCACTTCTATCGTAACGTGATGAACGAGTGGGAGGTTGTTTATGGTGCTGCTACTCTTTCCTCACAAGGCAAACCAAAGGAAAATACAGACTATATCGAAAGTTACAATCTTCAAGAAATCCTTGACTATCTGGATATGATAGACAATTCCCTTGTTACTTACCTTACCAAAGCGAAAGCACGGAATTGGGAGCGAAACAAGGAGCGCGATTTAGCTATTGTTGCCTTGCTTGCTGGAACTGGAGTTGATATTGAACAACTCGCACAAGCTACATATCGAGATATCGACCTTAAAAAGAGAACTTTGACTGTTTCTACACATAGAGGGGAACTCATTCAAAAGTCTATTATTAAGGAATTTATCCCTTATATCTCACCTTACATCAAAGAACGTAAGAAATGGTACAATACTGTTGCTACGATTGGCTCACTATTCTTGAACTACAAGAAGCAGCCACTATCCTCACAAGGTATTGCATCCGTGATCCATAGGATTTCCACGGTTGCTAAGAAACCTTTATCAGCTATCATTCTAAAGCAGACACACTCAGTCATTCTCTTTGAGAAAAACAAAGACTTGTCTGACTTAACAACGGCAGAGTCACAACGATTGACTAAATCTATAAAAGAAAGAGGAAGAATACTATGAGAAAAAAAGAAAGAGGTTGTGGGTTAGGTTGTCTAGCTAACGTACTCATAGGACTTCTGCTTATTGCTAGTGGTTTTTGGTTAGGAGATAGAGTTGGAGTAAGTCCTATTGATATCTTGAACCAAGCTACCTCTTTTGTTAAGAGTTCTGGAGCTATCGAGGACTTTAATAGTCAAGCAGACAAAGTAAAGAATAAAGTAGAGGGCGCAGTATCAGAGAACAAGCAATCAGATAGCTCTAAGGACACCTCAACTACTTCTACTACTTATACCCCTCTAACATTCAATGGTAAGAAACAACTAGAACTTGGAGAATATGACAGTCTAGGACGAGCTACCTACTCGCATATTCAATTAAACATCAAGGACGCACCAAAGGAGGAACGCGAAGGAAAAATCACCTACGATCCTGTCGGTTGGCACAACTACAAACTTCCAGCCACTATCAACGGTAAAAAGACTGAAAGTTGGCTCATGAACAGAGGGCATCTAGTAGGTTATCTATTTTCTGGATTGAACTCAGAGGGTAAAAACCTTGTACCAATCACACGTTATCTAAACGCTGGCACAATGGACGATAAAAAGATTGACCGTACCAACTACTACTCTATGATATTCTATGAAATGAACCTCAAAGAGTGGTTACGTGACAACTCAGATAAATACCTTGACTATTATGTAGTACCAATCTACCAAGGCAATGACCTACTACCTAATAAAATTGCTATGTACTGGACTTCTTTCGACAAGAATGGAAATCAGCAAGCTATTGAGTTGAAAAACAAAGGTCAAGCGACCACAGAGGGAAATATCTCGTATGTTATACTCGATAACACTTCACCTAATGCAACAATCAACTACGCAGACGGAACTGCTGAAGCTAAATAGCAAATCTCAAAGATGAATGTATAAAGCATTCGTCTTTTTTATTTATCCGTACAATATAAAATAAATGCTCTAGGTTTACCCTATAAATAATATTTATTTACTAGGATAAAATAAATC
>ERZ773265.655-NODE-655-length-20314-cov-13.230367_pt1 | contig 20314 bp, 5 predicted proteins | sample MGYA00580512_ERZ773265 | MGnify/ENA primary metagenome ERZ773265 (study PRJEB29015, sample SAMEA2738169) | human oral metagenome | biome: human oral; feature: human-associated habitat; material: saliva | place: China | collected 2183 ... | reverse complement strand
ACCAGCAGGGCGAGACGAGTGATACTGAGCAAGATTTGACCTTTGTCAAGGTTCTGGCGCGTGTCATGGGTAAAAAACTAGACCAGCAAGGTTTGGAGAATCCAGCCCTCCCAACCAGTCCAAGCAGTAAGCAGTTGAGCAAGGATACCTTGCAGGCTCTCTATCCAGCTGATCAGGAATTTTACCTGTCTACGTCTGGTTTGACGGAGTTTTACCGAAACCAATACAGTTATTTCCTCCGTTATGTTCTAGGCTTGCAGGAGGAATTGCGCCTACGTCCAGATGCTCGTAGTCACGGAAATTTCTTGCACCGTATTTTTGAACGTGCCTTGCAGTTACCTGACGAAGATTCATTTGACAAACGTCTAGAACAAGCTATCCAAGAAACCAGTCAAGAACGCGAATTTGAAGCCATTTATCAGGAAAGTTTGGAAGCCCAGTTTACAAAGGAAGTTTTGCTTGATGTTGCACGGACAACTGGACATATTCTCCGCCATAATCCAGTTATTGAAACCATCAAAGAAGAAGCAAATTTTGGTGGAAAAGAGCAAGCCTTTATTCAATTGGACAATGGTCGCAGTGTCTTTGTACGAGGTAAGGTTGACCGAATTGACCGTTTGAAAGCTGATGGAGCGATAGGGGTAGTAGACTACAAGTCTAGTCTAACTCAGTTCCAATTTCCTCATTTCTTTAATGGGCTTAATTCTCAGTTACCAACCTACCTAGCTGCCCTAAAAAGAGAAGGGGAGCAGAACTTTTTTGGTGCCATGTACTTGGAAATGGCTGAGCCTGTCCAATCTTTGACGGCCGTTAAAAGTCTGGCAGGTGCAGTAGTAGAAGCTAGCAAGTCAATGAAATACCAAGGTCTCTTTTTAGAAAAAGAAAGCAGTCATTTAGGCGAATTTTACAATAAAAACAAGGCTAATCAGCTGACAGATGAGGAATTCCAGCTCCTACTGGACTACAATGCCCATCTTTATAAAAAAGCAGCTAAGAAGATTTTAACAGGCCAGTTCGCCATTAATCCTTATACCGAAAATGGTAGAAGCATTGCCCCCTACGTTCAGCAGCATCAAGCCATTACTGGCTTTGAAGCCAATTACCACTTAGGTCAAGCCCGTTTTCTAGAAAAGTTGGACTTAGCTGATGGCAAGCGTCTTGTCGGAGCAAAACTCAAGCAAGCTTGGTTTGAAAAAATAAGAGAGGAGTTGAATCGATGAAGCCTATTCCCTTTTTAATCGAGAAGGAAATTCAAAAATTGCAAGAAGCAGAAGCAAATTCGAACAAGGAACAAAAGAAAACTGCCGAACAAATTGAAGCCATCTACACTTCTGGTCAGAATATTCTTGTCTCAGCGTCGGCTGGTTCTGGTAAAACCTTTGTCATGGCAGAGCGCATTCTAGATCAATTAGCGCGTGGAGTGGAAATCAGTCAACTCTTTATCTCAACCTTTACGGTTAAGGCTGCGACAGAACTTAAAGAACGTTTAGAGAAAAAAATCAGCAAGCAAATCCAAGAAAGCAGCGATGTCGACCTCAAACAACACTTGGGTCGCCAGTTGGCAGACCTACCCAACGCTGCTATCGGAACCATGGACTCTTTCACACAAAAATTCCTTGGTAAACATGGCTATCTGATTGATATTGCACCTAATTTCCGTATTTTACAAAACCAAAGCGAGCAACTCCTTCTAAAAAACGAAGTCTTTCATGAGGTATTTGAAGCCCATTACCAAGGCAAACAGAAAGAGATCTTTAGTCATTTGCTGAAAAACTTTGCTGGGCGTGGCAAGGATGAACGGGGGCTGCGCCAGCAGGTCTATAAAATTTATGACTTCCTCCAATCCACCAGTAATCCTCAGAAATGGCTGAGTGAATCTTTCTTAAAAGGCTTTGAGAAAGCTGATTTTACGAATGAAAAAGGAAAACTAACTGAGCAAATCAAACAAGCCCTTTGGGATTTGGAAAGCTTTTTCCGTTATCATCTGGATAATGATGCTAAGGAGTTTGCAAAGGCTGCCTATTTAGAAAATGTCCAGTTGATTCTGGATGAAATTGGCTCCTTAAATCAGGAGTCCGATAGTCAGGCTTATCAAGCGGTGCTTGCGCGTGTTGTCGCCATATCTAAGGAGAAAAACGGTCGGGCTCTGACTAATGCCAGTCGCAAGGCTGATTTGAAGCCACTGGTCGATTCCTATAACGAAGAGAGAAAGACCCAGTTTGCTAAACTAGGACAACTAGCAGACCAGATAACCATTCTCTACTATCAAGAACGGTATCATGGAGAGACCTGGGAACTAGCTAAGACTTTCCAAACATTTATGAGTGATTTTGTGGAAGCTTATCGTCAGCGTAAACGCCAGGAAAATGCCTTTGAATTCGCTGATATCAGCCATTACACCATTGAGATTTTAGAGAAATCCCCGCAAGTCCGTGAAGCTTATCAGGAACGTTTCCATGAAGTCATGGTCGATGAGTATCAGGATACCAACCATATTCAAGAACGGATGCTGGAATTGCTATCTAATGGCCACAATCGCTTTATGGTGGGAGATATCAAGCAGTCCATCTACCGATTCCGTCAAGCAGACCCGCAGATTTTCAATGAAAAGTTCCAACGCTATGCGCAAAATCCAAAAGAGGGCAAGCTCATTCTCCTCAAAGAAAATTTCCGTAGTAGTTCAGAAGTGCTGTCAGCAACCAATGATGTTTTTGCACGACTTATGGACCAAGAGGTCGGCGAAATCAACTATGATAACATGCACCAGCTTGTCTTTGCCAATACCAAACTGACTCCCAATCCTGACAACAAGGAAGAATTTCTCCTCTACGATAAGGACGACACAGGTGAGGAAGAAGAGGGGCAGGCAGAAACGAAACTAACAGGCGAAATGCGCTTAGTTATCAAGGAAATTCTTAAACTTCATCAGGAGAAAGGTGTTTCCTTTAAAGAAATTGCCCTTTTGACCTCCAGCCGCAGTCGTAATGACCAGATTCTCCTCGCTCTGTCTGAATACGGAATTCCTGTCAAAACTGACGGAGAGCAAAACAATTATCTCCAATCCCTAGAAGTGCAAGTCATGCTAGACACCCTTCGTGTCATTCATAATCCCCTGCAAGACTATGCCTTGGTTGCCCTTATGAAGTCTCCTATGTTTGGCTTTGATGAGGACGAGTTAGCACGTTTGTCTCTTCAGAAAGCAGAAGATAAAGTCCAAGAAAATCTCTGTGAGAAACTAATAAATACTCAAAAACAGGCAAGCAGCCAAAAAGGCTTGATTCATACGGAGTTAGCTGAGAAACTAAAACAATTCATGGATATCTTGGATTCTTGGCGCTTGTATACCAAAACCCACTCCCTCTATGACTTGATTTGGAAGATTTACAATGACCGTTTTTATTATGATTACGTTGGGGCTTTGCCAAATGGTCCTGCTAGACAGGCCAATCTCTATGCCCTAGCACTGCGAGCAGACCAATTTGAAAAGAGCAATTTCAAGGGCTTGTCGCGTTTTATTAGCATGATTAACCAGGTCTTGGAAGCTCAGCACGATCTTGCAAGCGTAGCTGTCGCACCACCCAAAGATGCAGTAGAGCTCATGACCATCCACAAGAGTAAAGGGCTGGAGTTTCCTTACGTCTTCATCCTTAACATGGATCAAGATTTCAACAAGCAAGACAGCATGTCAGAAGTCATTCTCAGTCGTAAAAATGGACTAGGTGTCAAATACATTGCCAAGATGGATACAGGAGCAGTGGAAGATCACTATCCTAAAACCATCAAACTCTCCATTCCTAGTCTGACCTATAGGCAGAACGAAGAGGAATTACAGCTGGCAAGCTACTCAGAGCAGATGCGTCTACTGTATGTTGCCATGACGCGGGCTGAGAAAAAGCTCTATCTTGTCGGCAAGGGTTCTCGTGAAAAGCTGGAAGCCAAGGAATACCCAGCAGCTAAAAATGGAAAACTAAATAGCAACACTAGACTGCAAGCCAAGAATTTCCAAGATTGGATTTGGGCTATCAGTAAAGTATTTTCCAAGGATAATCTCAACTTTAGCTACCGTTTTGTTGGTGAAAATCAGCTGACTAGAGAAGCTATCGGAGAGTTGGAAAACAAAAGTCCTCTCCAAGATAGCTCTCAAGCAGACAATCGTCAGTCTGAAATCATTAAAGAAGCTCTTGAAATGCTGAAAGAAGTGGAAGTTTATAATACTCTTCACCGTGCAGCCATTGAACTTCCTAGTGTTCAAACCCCAAGCCAAATCAAGAAATTCTACGAACCCGTTATGGATATGGAAGGTGTCGAGATTGCTGGTCAAGGCCAGTCAGTAGACAAGAAAGTTAGCTTTGATTTACCAGATTTTTCAAGCAAAGAAAAGATAACTGGAGCTGAGATTGGTAGTGCCACCCACGAACTCATGCAGAGAATGAATCTCAGTCAGCGACCAACGCTTGCTAGCCTGACAGAAACTCTCAAACAGGTTCAAACCAGCCCAGCTGTCAGAGATAAGATCAATCTTGCTAAAATACTTGCATTCTTTGACACAGATCTCGGTCAAGAAATTCTCGCTAATACCAACCATCTTTATCGCGAGCAACCCTTCTCCATGCTCAAACGAGATCAAAAGAGTAAGGAAGACTTCGTTGTCCGTGGTATCCTTGATGGCTATCTGCTTTACGAGGATAAAATCGTTCTGTTCGACTATAAGACAGACCGCTATGATGAATCAAGTCAACTCATAGACCGTTATCGTGGACAGTTAGCCCTTTATGGGGAGGCTTTATCACGAGCCTATTCGATTGAAAATATTGAAAAATATTTGATTTTACTCGGTAAAGACGAGGTTCAAGTTGTAAAAGTATAATCTAGAAAGGAGACCTCATGACACTTCAAGTTAGAAAATCCCTGCATGATGCGGTTTTACAGGCTTCAAAAGCTGATACTTGGGAACAAGCTACCAAGGAATGGAATGAAGTTTCCTTGATTTTTAACGGTATCGGCCGTAGCAATTGTGTCTGTGGAAATGCTATCAAATACGCTTACGAACTCTTTAATGGTGTCACAGGCCAACGCCTCTTTCCGATTGGCAGCGATTGTGTTCGTCATTTTCATCGATTGACCCTTGACCAGCAACTAGAAGAGGAAGAAAAACTGCTCAGAAAGGTTGAAAATCTGACCAGAAAAGCCCAGAAAAAGGAAAAAATCAAGGTCAATAAAAGTGACTTTGACGAGCGTCTTCTAAAGTGGCTCTGGGAAAAAGGTGTTTTTAAACCCAATCGTGGCAATCAATTTGCACCTGAGAGAGACTACCAGCTTTTCCTAGAAGTCTTTCAAGGAGGAAGTTGGACCAAGGCAGAACCCAAGAAGAAAGCTCGTATGGAGGAAGTTCTTGAGAAGTGTATCAAACCCTTTTTACTTGGAAAGCCAGATGACCAACTCTATCTTGTCAAGCTAGGTAAGGAGAAAATTGATTACGAACAAGAACTCCGTATCCAGGCAGAGAAAGAACGCAAGAAGAGGGATAAAATCGCCAAGCAATATGCAGACAATCTAGTTCTAGCTATGGGACCAGCAGAGCGTGCCTATCAAGACTACTTTGGCTTTACAGAGACCCTGACTCAAGAAGAACGCAAGTGGGAGAAAATTCTTTTTGGTAAAAATCGAACAGAACGGGCTATCAAGGCCAAACAATACCAAAAAGAGTTGGAAAAAGACCAACGAATTGCTAGTCAGGATCCAATTGAAAGAAAGCAGAAGCAGACCTGGCTCCTCAATGCCTATTTTCGTGATCTACCTGAAGAAAAAGCCCGATTTTCTAGGCTCTTATTAGAATATCGAAAAAGTGGAGAAGTGCCATTTTCCACTGAATATCTGTCAGACCATCTGCTCGACTTTTTCTATAAAATGAAAGCCTTTGAGTTTGAAATCGCACCAGAACAAGTTCGAGATTTTCTAAAAGAAAGCCTCCAGACAGACATTCTCTCCTCAGCACAAGAAAGCTGGATAGAAGGAATTCTCCTCAACTGCCTCAAACCATTTTTAGAACGATTAGTGATATAAGTAACACCTACCGTGGAAATTTCATGGTAGGTTATATTTTATCCAAAAAGAAAATAGGAAATTACAAACCCTGCTCCTTCGTATTTTATATATAAAACAAAGTATGAAAGCGCAACGCAATTTTAAGACTTTTTGGTAAATTAAGAGTATAATTAAAGTGTGTTACCTTTTTATAAGATAACAAGCTAATATAAAAAAGTTTACCTTACATATTTTTAAATTGTATTTCAAGGAGGAATAATGGAAAAGTATTTTGGTGAAAAACAGCAGCGTTTTTCATTTAGAAAATTATCAGTAGGACTTGTGTCTGCAACGATTTCAAGTTTATTTTTTGTGTCTGTATTAGGTAGTTCATCTGTAGAAGCTCAAGAGACTAAAGGTGTTCACTATAAATATGTGACAGAGTCAGAGTTATCATCAGATGAAAAGAATCAGCTTGTCTATGATATTCCGACATACATGGAGAATGATGATGAGACTTATTATCTTGTTTATAAATTAAATTCCCAAAATCAACTGGGGGAATTACCCAACACTGGAAGTAAGAATGATATGCAAACCCTAGCTGCTGGTGCTAGCTTAGCTGCTCTGGGGATTTTAATTTTTGCCGTTTCTAAGAAAAAGGTTAAGAATAAAACAGTATTACATTTAGTATTGGTTGCAGGAATAGGAAATGGTGTCTTAGTTTCAGCTCATGCTTTAGAAAATAATCTCTTACTGAATTACAATACTGACTATGAATTAATCTCAGGAGAAAAATTACCTCTTCCTAAAGATATTTCAGGTTACACTTATATTGGATATATCAAAGAGGGAAAAATAACTTCTGAATCTAAAGTAAATAATCAAGAGAAATCAGTAGCTACTCCCAAAAATCAACAAAAGGTAGATTACAATGTTACACCAAATTTTGTAGAGAATCCATCAAAAGTACAAGCTAATCGGGAAGAAAAACCTGTTTCTACTAAATTAACCAATCCAACAAAAGAAGAGAAACAATCTTCAAATTCTCAATCACAATTAGCAGAACATAAGGATGTACAAGCTGGAGCTTTGATAACCAACAAAGGCACCCCAGAAGTTCAACCTGAATTGCCAAAAGCAGTTGTAACAGATAAAGGCGAACCAGCAGTTCAACCTGCGTTACCTGAAGCAGTTATAACCAACAAAGGTGAACCTGCAATTCAACCAGAGCTTTCTGAAGCGGTAGTAAGTGACAAAGGTAAGTCAGCAGTTCAACCAGCTTTACCAGAAGCTGTAGTAACCAACAAAGGCACCCCAGAAGTTCAACATGAATTGCCAAAAGCAGTTGTAACAGATAAAGGCGAACCAGCAGTTCAACCAGCGCTACCAGAAGCTGTAGTAACCAACAAAGGCACACCAGAAGTCCAACCAGCGTTACCAGAAGCGGTAGTCACGGAAAAAGGTGAAGCCGAAGTTCATCCTGCATTACCAGAAGCTGTTGTTACTGAAAAAGGTGAGCCTGAAGTTCAACCAGCTTTACCGGAAGCAGTAGTAACCGACAAAGGCGAGTCTGCAATTCAGCCAGAGTTACCAGAAGCTTTAGTCACGGAAAAAGGTGAAGCCGAAGTTCATCCTGCATTACCTGAAGCTGTTGTTACTGACAAAGGTGAGCCTGCAGTCCAGTCAGATTTACCAGAAGCAGTCGTTACTGACAAAGGCGAACCCGAAGTTCAACCAGCGTTACCAGAAGCGGTAGTCACGGAAAAAGGTGAAGCCGAAGTTCATCCTGCATTACCAGAAGCTGTTGTTACTGAAAAAGGCGATCCTGAAGTTCAACCAGCTTTACCGGAAGCAGTAGTAACCGACAAAGGCAAGCCTGCAATTCAGCCAGAGTTACCAGAAGCTTTAGTAACGGAAAAAGGTGAAGCCGAAGTTCATCCTGCATTACCAGAAGCTGTTGTTACTGAAAAAGGTGAGCCTGAAGTTCAACCAGCTTTACCGGAAGCAGTAGTAACCGACAAAGGCGAGCCTGCAATTCAGCCAGAGTTACCAGAAGCAGTAGTAAGTGATAAAGGTGAACCTGAACAGGTAGCCCCACTTCCAGAATATACTGGGAAAATCGAGCCGCTGAAATCAGAAAGTACAAAACCTTCTGAAGAAACTAACAATACAACAGAAACGAATAATGTTCAAAAAAATGCCAGTGCACTACTTAGAATGAATTTTGTTAAAGGTAATCAAGCGTTATCTGGAACTGGTTCAGCTACATTTATAGCACCTAATGTATTATTGACAGTAGCACACAATTTCATTAATAATTCTTCAGATAACAGCACGGGTGAATTTAGAGGAGAAAAGTCTAAGAATACATATGAATGGGTAACACCTGATGGACAAAAAGGTTCATTTACTTCAGAGGATATTCATTTTTATAATCAAAAAGATTATCCAAAAGGATTTATCTATGATTTAGCAGTGATTAAATTACCACAATCTTTAGAAAGAAAACATGTAAATCTAGTAGAAAATTACTCGAAAGTAAATATTCATGACAAACTAAATGTCTATGGATATCCAGGTGGGGAATATACGCACTTAAAAGATGCTACAGTTGAAATGGAACAAAAATATGCGAATAATACCTACGGTGTTCAATATCAAGGTGGAAAACCTGGTATGAGTGGTGGAGGAATATTTAATACTAACGGTGAAGTCATTGGTGTACACCAAAATGGTGCTAAGAACCGTTCAGGAGGATTGATTTTATCTCCTACACAATTAGCTTGGATTAAGAGTATTATCGCAGGTAATGAAATTACTCCGACATATGATGCACTAGAACGTCATAAAGATGAGAAAAAAGACGATGTTAAAGAAGAAGACGTTAATAAGAAATTAGAGCTTAGAAATATATCTTCTGTAGAACTATATTCAAAAGAAGGTGATAAGTATCGTCATGTAACTTCATTAGATTCTGTACCAAATGACCCACAAAATTACTTCATGAAAGTTAAATCAGAGAACTTTAAAGATGTAATGCTACCAGTTACAAGCATTACTAATGATAATAAAGATAATAGAGCTGTTTATAAAATAGTAGCAAGTGTAAATAATCTGATACAACATGAAAATAATAATGTACTAGAAAATTATACATACTATTTACCAAAAACTCAGCAAAGTGAAACTGGTGTCTATACATCATTTAAAAATTTAGTAGATGCAATGAATAACACTCCTAATGGCACATTCCGTTTAGGTGCAACTATGGATGCTCGTGAACTTGAACTTCCAGATGGTCAAGAAAGTTATGTGAAAAATGAATTTCATGGAACATTAATAGGGCAAAATAATAATAAGTATTACGCTATATATAACCTGAAAAAACCACTGTTTAATGTGCTAAATAGCGCTACAGTAAAAGATATTTCAATAAAAGATGCCAATATTTCAGCAAAAGAAGATGCTGCAACACTTGCAAAAGAAGCGAGAAATGGAACTGTAATTAGTAATGTTCATGCTGATGGAGCGATAGCTGGTGAACATGGAATAGGAGGATTAGTATCACAAGTTAATAATTCTACTATTTCTAACAGTAGCTATACAGGTAGAATAACTAATACATATAACACAGTTGCTAGTTATCAAATCGGAGGTTTAGTAGGTAAACTTTCTGGTTCGAGGGGATTAATAGATAAGTCGTTCGCATCAATTGATTTAGCATCAAACGCAACTAAAGGGGATCAATCTATTGGTGGAATAGTTGGTGCAGTAGAAGATAGTGCGCTAATTAGTAATAGTTATGCTGAAGGAAATCTTAATAATGTTCAACGTTTTGCAAACGTTGGTGGAGTAGTTGGTAATCTTTGGGATCCAGCTGGAGGATTAGAAAAATCTGGTCGACTTTCTAATGTACTAAGCGACGTTAATGTTACAAACGGTAATGCTATAACTGGAAAAGATTTCACTAACATGCAAGCAAAACATGTGTATAGCAACAAAAATAATAAGGTTGTAAACGTAGTACAAGAAGATGATGAAATCTTAACTAAGGATTCTGATGTTCAAAGAGGAGAAGTATTAGAAGACGCACAAATTAGAGAGAAAAAAGCTGCTTTTGTATCTAAAAATACTATTAAAACAGAAGATTTTAACTTCTCTTCTAGATATGTAACTGACTATAGAAGTCTTGAGAATGCTGATTCATCAAAAGAAAAAGTATATAAAAATATAGAAAAACTATTACCATTCTATAATAGAGAAACAATAGTTAAGTACGGAAATTTAGTAGAGGCAAGTAGTAACCTTTATAATAAGGAATTATTGTCAGTAGTTCCTATGAAAGATAATGAAGTAATTAGTGATATTAACAAAAACAAAGAAAGTATAAATAAACTGTTACTATATTACGCAGACAATACATCAGAGACAAAAAATATAGAATATCAAAGTGATTTTTCAAGTGTAGCTGAGTATAGAATAGGCGGTACAAATTTAATTTACACACCGAATACATTACTTCGCAATTATAATAATATTTTAGGAGAAGTTTTACCAGCATTAAATAGTGTAGAATACAAATCAGACGCAATTAGAAAAGTATTAGATGTTTCTAAGGATGTTAGTTTAACGGAGTTATATTTAGAAGATCAATTCAATACTACAAAAACTAATTTGAAAGATAGTTTGACAAAACTTCTTACTGCAGATGCTGCAATAGCGGAAAATAACAATAAGGTAATAGATAATTATGTAATCGAGAAAATTAAAAATAATAAAGAAGCTTTACTTCTAGGATTAACATACTTAGAGCGTTGGTACAATTTCAAATATGGTGAAACAAAAGCGAAAGATTTAGTTATGTATCACTTGGATTTCTTCGGTAAATCAAATAGTTCAGCGTTAGATAATGTTATCGAATTAGGTAAATCTGGATTTAATAATTTACTAGCGAAAAATAATGTTATAACTTATAACGTTTTATTAGCGAAAAATTATAAAACTACTAATTTATTTGATGCATTAGAAAAATATAGAAAAGCTTTTGTACCAGATAAAACAAATAACGAGTGGTTTAAAGAACAAACTAAAGCCTATATTGTAGAAGAAAAATCTACTATTAAAGAGGTAAGTGATAAACAATCAAAAGCAGGCACTCCGCAATCTATAGGGGTTTATGATAGATTAACTAGCCCATCTTGGAAATACCCAAGTATGGTCTTGCCGCTATTAACATTACCTGAAAAATCGGTGTTTATTATAGCTAATATTTCGACAATAGGTTTCGGTGCTTATGATAGATATAGAAGTAAAGAACATCCAGCAGGAACTAATTTAAATGATTATGTTGAAACAAAAGCTAAAGAAGCGGCTGCTAGATTTAGAGATCACTATGATTACTGGTATAAAATACTAGATGATAAAAATAAAGAAAAATTATATAGAAGTGTTCTAGTCTATGATGCATTTAGATTTGGAAATGATGAAGATAATAAGATACAAGAAGCTAATTTTGAAACTAATCATCCAGCGATAAAACATTTCTTCGGTCCAGCGGGAAATAATGTTGTTCATAATTCTAATGGAGCCTACGCTACAGGGGATGCATTCTATTATATGGCATATCGTATGCTTGATAAAGATGGAGCGGTAACTTATACACATGAAATGACACATAACTCAGATCGAGAAATTTATCTTGGAGGATACGGAAGACGAAATGGACTTGGACCAGAGTTTTATGCTAAAGGATTATTACAAGCTCCAGATCATCCAAACGACCCAACTATTACAATTAACTCTATATTGAAGTATGAAGAATCAGAAGATCCAACTAGACTTCAGGTAAAAGATCCTACAAAACGATTTAATAATGCAGAAGACTTGCAAAAATATATGCATAATATGTTTGATGTAATTTATATGCTAGAATATCTAGAAGGAAATGCTGTTGTTAACTTAGATATTTCTAAGAAAAATGACTTGTTGAGAAAAATAGAAAATAAATTTGAACTGGATCCAGACGGAAGTAAAGTATATGCAACTAATGTTATTCGTTACTTAAATGATAGTGAACTTAGCAAATTAACGACATTTAATAGTCTAATTGAAAATGATGTTATTACAAGAAGAGGATATGAAAATGACAATGATAATACCTTTAAACGAAATGGCTATTATACAATTAAACTATTTTCACCAATATATTCTGCTCTAAGTAATGATAAAGGAACTCCTGGTGATTTAATGGGACGTCGTATGGCGTTCGAGTTGTTAGCTGCAAAAGGTTTTAAAGATGGAATGGTACCATATATTTCTAATCAATACGCAGAAGAAGCAAAAGCAAATGGTGACGTTATTACATCATATGGTAAAAAAATCGGTAATGTAACTGATGATTTAGTGCTTAAGAAAGTGTTTAATAATGAATATAAATCATGGATTGATTTCAAAAAAGCAATGTATAATGAGCGAATAGCTAAATTTAATAAATTAATGAGCATTAGCTTCATTAACCCAAATGGAGATTGGTTCAGAAAAGATAGAGTGACAATAACAAATATAAATGCGCTTCAAAGAATGATGACTACTGCTGTCAATGAAGATGCTGAGGATTATCTTGTGAATATATATCCAGAAAGAAGTAGAGTTCATAAACTTAAACAGGCAATATATAAAGCTTATCTCGATCAAACGAATGATTTTAGAAGTTCAATTTTTGAGAATAAAAAATAGTGTTTGCTATTAGGAAATTAAAAGTAAAGGTAGAGGATTACAATTGTCATTATTAAAAAAAGATAAATTTTCCATTAGGAAAATAAAAGGTATTGTTGGCTCAGTATTCTTGGGAAGTCTTTTATTCGCTCCGTCAATTGTTGGTGCATCGACTTATCACTACTTGGATTATAGTAATTTGACACAAACTGAACGTGATCAGCTCAAACAAGGTAGACCTGACGAATCAAAAGAATCATATGCTTTGGTTTATGAGAAAGACGCACTACCAAATACTGGTCAATCACAATCTATTATGACTGTATTTGGTTTATTGACCATCGGTAGTCTTGTTGTAGTTATTACAAAAGATAAGAGAAACAAAAAAATAGCTACATTTTTGATTGTAGGGGCGACAGGTTTAGTTACACTATCAACTACTTCAGCACTTAATTTGAATGCTAACATCCATGAGTCTGGACGTGATGGTGTGTTGCAAATTTCTGGTTATAGATATGTTGGTTACTTGGAACTTGATGAGAGAACTGTTTCGTCGGTTTCTCCAGCATCAACTGTTTCGCCAGTTGAGCAACCCAAAATTGTAGCAGAGAAAGGCGAACCTGAGGTTCAGCCAGAATTACCAGAAGCGGTCGTAACCGACAAAGGCGAACCAGCAGTTCAACCAGAATTGCCAGCATATGTAGTCACTGAAAAGGGCAAACCTGAGGTTCAACCAGCTTTATCAGAAGCTGTAGTCACTGAAAAAGGAGAACCTGAGGTTCAAGCAGCTTTACCAGAAGCCGTAGTCACTGAAAAGGGGGATCCTGCAGTTCAACAAGAATTACCTGAAGCTGTTGTAACTGAAAAGGGCAAACCTGAGGTTCAACCAGCTTTATCAGAAGCTGTTGTAACTGAAAAAGGAGAACCCGAAGTTCAAACAGTCTTACCAGAAGCTGTTGTGACTGACAAAGGCGAACCTGAGGTTCAACCAGCCTTACCAGAAGCTGTTGTGACTGATAAAGGTGAATCTGAAGTTCAACAAGATTTACCAGAAGCTGTAGTCACTGAAAAAGGAGAACCTGAGGTTCAACAAGATTTACCAGAAGCTGTTGTAACTGAAAAGGGAGAACCTGAGGTTCAACCAGCCTTACCAGAAGCTGTTGTAACTGAAAAAGGGGAACCTGAGATTCAAGCAGAATTGCCAGTAGCCGTAGTCTCAGAAAAGGGTAAACCAGCAGTTCAACCAGTGTTACCAGAAGCTGTAGTCACTGAAAAGGGGGAGCCAGCAGTTCAAACAGCCTTATCAGAAGCAGTTGTAACTGACAAAGGGGAACCTGAAGTTCAACCAGCCTTACCAGAAGCTGTTGTAACTGAAAAAGGGGAACCTGAGGTTCAACAAGATTTACCAGAAGCTGTAGTCACTGAAAAAGGAGAACCTGAGGTTCAACAAGATTTACCAGAAGCTGTAGGCACTGAAAAGGGAGAACCTGAGGTTCAACAAGTGTTACCTGAATATACTACAAAAGTTGCACCAACTTTGACTTTGGATAAGGTAGCAGAAGATGCGATGGCTCGTTCAGCTAAATTGGATTACACTCTTGAAAATACAGGTAATGCTGAAATCAAGAGCATTATAGCTGAGATTAAAGATGGGGACACTGTTGTTAAGCGAGTTGATTTATCTAAAGAAAAATTGACAGATGCTATTCAAGGTTTGGATTTATTTAAAGATTATAAAATTGCAACAACAATGACTTACAACCGTGGTGAAGGTGATGAAACGTCTAAATTGGATGAAAAACCTTTACGTTTAGAGTTGAAAAAAGTTGAAATTAAAAATATCGCATCTACTAATTTAGTGAAGGTAAATGACGATGGTACTGAAACACCTAGTGATTTTATGACTGAAAAACCTTCAGATAAAGATGTGAAGAAAATGTACTTAAAAATCACTAGTCGTGATAATAAAGTAACACGTTTAGCAGTTGATAAGATTGAGTTGGTGACTGAAAAAGAAAAAGAACTTTATAAAATTACAGCAACTGCCCAAGATTTGATTCAACATGTTGACCCATCTAAAACTAGAAATGAATACATTCATTACATTGAAAAACCTCGTCCTAAGGTTGATAATGTTTACTATAATTTTAAAGATTTAGTGGATGCTATGAATGCTGATAAAAATGGTACATTTAAAATCGGAGCAGATTTGAATGCAACGAATGTACCAACACCTAAGAAATGGTATGTTGATGGTGATTTTAAAGGTACATTAAAAAGTGTGGAGGGGAAACATTATACCATCCATAACACGGAGCGTCCGTTATTCAAGAATATTATCGGTGGTACAGTAACCAAAGTAAATCTGGGGAATGTAAATATCAATATGCCTTGGGCTGACCGCATTGCACCGATTGCCGACACTATTAAAGGTGGCGCTAAAATCGAAGATGTCAAAGTGACTGGTAACGTATTAGGTAGAAACTGGGTATCTGGATTTATTGATAAGATTGATAACCAAGGTACACTCAGAAATGTGGCCTTTATCGGTAACGTAACTGCTGTCGGTGATGGTGGACAATACTTGACCGGTATCGTTGGTGAAAACTGGAAAGGTTTAGTAGAAAAAGCATATGTGGATGCTAATCTTGTCGGTGATAAGGCAAAAGCTGCGGGAATTGCTTATAGTTCACAAAACGGTGGGGATAACGGTGCTGTAAGTCGTGATGGTGCGATTAAGAAATCAGTAGCAAAAGGAACCATTAATGTAGCTAAACCAATTGAAAATGGTGGTGTTGTAGGAAGCATGAAGCATCACGGTTCCGTTGAAGATTCAGTTTCCATGATGAAAGTATCTAATGGTGAAATTTTCTATGGTTCTAGTGATATTGATTATGATGATGGCTATTGGACAGGAAATAATGTGAAACGAAATTACGTTGTAGTAGGTGTCAGTGATGGGAATTCTAGCTACCAGCGTTCAAAAGATAAAAATCGTATTAAACCTATTTCTGAAGAAGAGGCAAAATCTAAAATTGAAGCTACAGGCATATCCGCAGATAAATACGAAATCAACGAACCTATAGTCAACCGCTTAAATCGTTTAACAAGAAAAGAAGATGAGTATAAGACAACTCAAGACTATAAAACAGAACGTGATTTAGCATATCGTAACATTGAAAAGCTTCAACCGTTCTACAACAAAGAGTGGATTGTTAACCAAGGTAATAAACTAACTGAAGGTTCAAACTTGTTGACAAAAGAAGTATTATCAGTTACAGGAATGAAAGACGAACAATTTGTAACGGATTTATCAGATATTGATCATGTGATGATTCACTATGCAGATAAGACTAAAGAAATCAAAGCTGTTCATCAAAAAGAGTCTAAAGTAGCGCAAGTTCGTGAGTATAGTATCGATGGATTGGGTGACATTGTTTATACACCAAACATGGTTGATAAAAATCGTAATCAATTGATTCAAGACATTAAAGATAGGTTAGCGACTGTTGAATTAATTTCTCCTGAAGTACGTGCCTTGATGGGTAATCGGGATAGAGCTGAAGAAAATACAGAGGAACGTAAAAACGGTTATATCCGAGACCTTTATCTTGAAGAAAGTTTTGCTGAAACGAAAGCTAATCTTGATAAATTGGTCAAATCTTTGATTGAAAATGCTGACCATCAATTAAATAGTGACGAAGCGGCTATGAAAGCACTTGTTAAGAAGGTGGATGAAAATAAAGCTAAAATCGTGATGGCTCTTACTTACCTTAATCGTTACTATGATATCAAGTATGGGGATATGACTATCAAGAACTTGATGATGTTTAAACCTGACTTCTATGGTAAGTCAGTTGACCTTCTTGATTTCTTGATCCGAATTGGATCAAGTGAGCGAAATATCAAGGGTGACAGAACTTTGGATGCTTATCGTGATATGATTGGTGGAACTATTGGTAAAGCTGAATTACATGGCTTCTTAGATTACAACATGCGTCTCTTTACTAACGATACTGATTTAAATGATTGGTTTATCCATGCGGCTAAGAATGTATATGTATCAGAGCCTCAAACAACGAATCCTGATTTTGCTAACAAACGTCATCGTGCATTTGATGGTTTGAACAATGGTGTTCATAATCGTATGATCCTACCTCTATTAACTCTTAAGAATGCACATATGTTCTTGATTTCAACTTACAATACAATGGCTTATAGCTCATTTGAGAAATATGGTAAGTATACAGAAGAATCTCGAAACGAATTTAAGAAAGAAATTGATAAAGTTGCTAAAGGGCAACAAACTAATCTTGATTTCTGGTCAAGATTAGCTCTACCTAATGTACGTGATAGACTTCTTAAGAGTCAAAATATGGTACCAACACCAGTTTGGGATAACCAAAACTATCATAACGTTGAAGGTGTAAATCGTATGGGTTATGATAAGAACAATAAACCAATTGCACCTATTCGTGAATTATATGGACCAACTTGGAAATTCCATAATACCAACTGGAATATGGGAGCTATGGCATCTATTTTCCCAGATCCTAATAATAATGACCAAGTTTATTTCATGGGAACAAATATGATTAGTCCGTTTGGTATTTCAGCCTTTACTCACGAAACAACACACGTTAATGATAGAATGCTTTACTTCGGTGGTCATAGACACCGTCAAGGTACAGACGTCGAAGCCTATGCGCAAGGTATGTTACAGACACCTGATAAATCGACAGGAAACGGTGAATATGGCGCTTTAGGTTTGAATATGGCTTATCATCGTGAAAATGATGGTAATCAATGGTACAATTATAACCCTGATAAGCTTCAAACTCGTGAAGATATTGATCGCTACATGAAGAACTACAATGAAGCGTTAATGATGTTGGATTATGTTGAAGCAGATGCTGTAATTCCAAAATTAAATGGTGATAATAGCAAGTGGTTCAAGAAAATTGACAGAGTCGATAGACATGTTGATGGCTTAAATAATTTAACTGCTCCACACCAATGGGATAAAGTTCGTGACCTAAATGACGGAGAGAAAACTAAACCATTGGCAAGTATTGATGATTTGGTTGATAATAATTTAATGACCAAACATAACAATCCGGGTAATGGTGTGTTCCGACCAGAGGACTTCACGCCTAATTCAGCATATGTTAATGTTCAAATGATGGCTGGTATTTATGGTGGTAATACAAGCAAAGGTGCTCCAGGTTCATTATCATTCAAGCATAATGCCTTCCGTATGTGGGGTTACTTTGGCTATGAAAATGGATTTATCGGATATGTATCTAGCAAATACCAAGGTGAAGCTAATAAACAAAACCAGGGTAGATTGGGTGATGATTTCATTATTAAAAAGGTTTCAGACAACCAATTCTCAAACCTAGAAGACTGGAAGAAATATTGGTATCACGATGTTAAAGCTAAAGCAGAGCAAGGATTTACTGCTATTGAAATTAACGGTAAACAAATTACCAACTATACACAATTGAAGGATATCTTTGTTAAAGCGGTTGAGGAAGATTTAAAGAAATCGGATGATTTTTCACATACTGTTGCACTCAAAGAAAAAGTGTTTAAAGCCTTGTTGAAAGCAACTGATGGTTTCTTTAATCCTTTGTTTAAATGAATATAACAAATTGCTATTTAATATGATGATGGACAAAAACTAGATTCAAAATAAAACCACACAGTGATTTCAGTTTTATACTCAATCAAGCTGAAAGAAACATTGTGTGGTTTTTGAATGGTTAGCGTTTTATACCTAAAAATCCAAAAAACTCATAAAATTCCACTCTTATACTCAATGAAAATCAAAGAGCAAACTAGAAAACTAGCCGTAGGTTGCTCAAAGCACTGCTTTGAGGTTGTAGATAAGACCGACAAAGTCAGCTCAAAACACTGTTTTGAGGTTGCAGATGGAAGCTGACGTGGTTTGAAGAGATTTCGAAGAGTATTAGTTCTCCCTAATATGAAGTAATAGCTATAATAGATATTGAATTTCAAAGGATATGCTTGAATTAAACTATGTCTTAAGTAAGACTTCAATAAAATGATAGACTTTAATTTTGAATTAGTATAATCTGAAAACAAGAGCGGACAAAATAAAGAAGTCATGATATAATATAAATTAGATTTCTATGTCATAAAACAAGAACTGTTTGGACATCATTCATTTTAAAATTTTCTATGTTCAAACGATAATAAAATAGGGACTCTAAACTCTTGATACGAAAGGAAAAAACTCAATGGCTACTATTCAATGGTTTCCTGGTCACATGTCTAAGGCTCGCAGGCAGGTGCAGGAAAATTTAAAATTTGTTGATTTTGTGACGATTTTGGTGGATGCACGCTTACCTTTATCTAGTCAAAATCCTATGTTGACCAAGATTGTTGGTGACAAACCAAAACTTTTGATTTTAAACAAAGCAGACTTGGCCGATCAAGCAATGACCAAAGAATGGCGTCAGTATTTTGAATCACAAGGAATCCAGACGCTAGCTATCAACTCCAAAGAGCAAGTAACTGTAAAAGTTGTAACCGATGCTGCCAAGAAGCTCATGGCTGATAAGATTGCTCGTCAGAAAGAACGTGGTATCAAGATTGAAACCTTACGTACCATGATTATCGGGATTCCAAATGCTGGTAAATCAACTCTTATGAACCGTTTGGCTGGTAAGAAAATTGCTGTTGTCGGCAACAAACCAGGTGTTACCAAAGGGCAACAATGGCTCAAAACCAATAAAGATCTTGAAATCCTAGACACGCCAGGAATTCTCTGGCCTAAGTTTGAAGATGAAACTGTTGCGCTTAAGTTGGCCTTAACGGGAGCTATCAAAGACCAGTTGCTTCCTATGGATGAGGTAACTATTTTTGGTCTCAATTATTTCAAAGAACATTATCCAGAAAAGCTGGCTGAACGCTTCAAACAAATGCAACTTGAAGAAGAAGCGCCTGTTATCATTATGGATATGACCCGTTCCCTCGGTTTCCGTGATGACTATGATCGATTTTACAGTCTCTTCGTGAAGGAAGTCCGCGATGGAAAACTCGGTAACTATACCTTAGATACATTGGATGACCTCGATGGCGACGATTAAAGAAATCAAAGAACTCCTTGCTACAGTCAAGAATCTAGATAGCCCTGTTTTTTTAGAACTTGAAAAAGATGGTCGCTCTGGAGTTCAAAAGGAAATCAGCAAGCGTAAAAAAGCCATTCAAGCTGAATTAGATGAAAATTTGCGTTTGGAATCCATGCTTTCCTATGAAAAGGAACTTTATAAGCAAGGGTTGACCTTGATAGCAGGTGTTGACGAGGTTGGTCGTGGTCCTCTGGCGGGGCCTGTAGTCGCTGCAGCCGTTATTTTACCAAAAAATTGTAAAATTAAAGGTCTCAACGATAGCAAGAAAATTCCTAAAAAGAAACATCTGGAAATTTTCCAAGCCGTTCAAAACCAAGCCTTGTCAATCGGAATTGGTATCATGGATAATCAAGTCATCGATCAAGTCAATATCTATGAAGCAACCAAACTAGCCATGAAAGAAGCAATCTCCCAGC
>ERZ773265.654-NODE-654-length-20322-cov-4.637835_pt1 | contig 20322 bp, 10 predicted proteins | sample MGYA00580512_ERZ773265 | MGnify/ENA primary metagenome ERZ773265 (study PRJEB29015, sample SAMEA2738169) | human oral metagenome | biome: human oral; feature: human-associated habitat; material: saliva | place: China | collected 2183 ... | reverse complement strand
CATCCTCAGGGGAGCAGGGGACAAGTTGCCCTGGAAGCTTTGGTGGGCTTCCTCCTCTTTGGGGCCATGATGGCCCTCTACCTTCCAGCCCTGCATCAGGCTTACCAGCGACTTGAGGACAGTCAAGTGGCTAGTCAGGAGTGGCGGCTCTTTGCCTTGATGGTGGAAGGTTGGATGCGACAAGACCAAGACTGGCTAAGCCAGGCCAGACAAGCCCATCCCCAAATACTTGATTTTGCTTGTCAGGACCAAGATTGTTGGATTGAGTTTGAGCGGGGGAGTCATTACCATGTTCAAGCGACGGACTAAGCAAGGCTTTTCCTTAGTGGAATGTCTCTTTAGCCTCTTAATTTTGGCCTTGCTCTTTGAGGCGGCCGTCCTGACCCTGCAGTCTTACCAGCGTTGGATTAAGGCTGCCGAGACCGACCATAGCCTAGAGTGGCAAAACTTCGTCATGGTCTTCGAGGCCGAGCTCAATCATTTTCAAGTCCAGCAAGTAGGGCTGGACTATCTGGACCTAGTAGACAGGCAAGATGACAAGAAGACTTATCGCATTGTCTTGAACAAGCAACGCCTCTATAAGCAACCTGGCTACCAGCCCTATCTCTATCAAGTAGCAGAGTGGCGGCTGGCACAATTTGGAGAGAGTTTGCGAGTGGAGGTGAGCTTCACCAATGGACAAGTCTACCAAACTTATTTTTGGCTCAGACCAAGGCAAGATGAAAGTGGGCCCTAGGGGCTTTACCTTTCCCTTGGTGCTAGCCTTCATGCTGATTAGTCAGCTGACCTTAATGGGTGTCCTGTGGCTTTTGGCTGGCCACGCGGCCCATTTACATGAAGTCAGTCGTTACTATGAGGCCAATATTCAATGGTCTATGGTCAAATCCCAACTTAGACGTGACAGAGAAGAGCAAGCCAAGGGCTTGCTGGTGCAAATCCAAGACCAGGTGCCCGTCCTCATGGGACAGGTCTTGGGTCTGAGTGAGCCAGGTGCTATGCGGCAAATTGATGGGGCGCATTACCTGGTTGATTTGACGCAAGGCCCCCACAAAGGGGAAAGAATCTTGGTCCGGGTACGACTGGATCTATCACCCCAGTTAGCGGCCGGCTTAGATAAAAAAGCCTGGCAAGCCTTGGCGGTCTATGGGCCAGGTCCTATGGAGAGGGACTGGCAAAGTGACCTAGCAGCCTTAAAAGAAGTGGCGGCTCAGGCAGACCCCAGCTTAAGTCAGGACAATTTTATTAAGGCAGACCACCAAAAGAGGCAGGGCCACTGGAAGCCGCAGGAGATGGGCGGCCAAGAGTGGCAGTTTGAGGATGGACAAATTGAGCTTGGGCCAGACGGCAAGACCTACCTCAACCGTGTGGGTGGTGATTATCAACGACAGGAGACCTTTGACTCCTGTCAAGGAGACTATGTGTTGCTATATGAGTTCCTTCACTATGAGTTAAAATAAAAAAAGACCGCAGTTTAGGCTAGGCCTAGGCTGCGGTCTTTTGGGTGTCAGAACTAGCTTAGCTAGCCAAGGCCACTGTTCACAGCAGGGACCTTCCTATCCACCATCCGGGTGCGGCCTCACAAGGAGACCTATGATAGGCTGACGATGGCAACCTACCAGGTTGCACATCGGCTCATCGAGCTCTAAGTATAACATAGGGCAGGGAATGGCGCAAGACTTGTCCCAAAGAAAAAGGCTAGGACAAGCCTAGCCTCATTCACTCTATTAGTTGTTGCGCATAACTTCCAAACGGTAGCCATCTGGGTCTGTGACGAAGAAGTAGCGTGGTGGTTTGCCAGGCAAGCCCTTCATTTCAGTTGTGGCATAGCCTGAAGCCAAGCAACGTTCATGAACAGCTTCCAAGTCATCAACGCCCAGCGCTAAGTGGCTGAAGCCATCACCGACTGTGTAAGGACCGTGGTCGTAGTTATAGGTCAATTCCAATTCGAAGTCACTGCCTGGAACTGTTAAGTAGACCAAGTCGAAGCCGTGATCAGGGTAGCGGCTCTCGCGGCTAAGGGTGAAGTCGAAGAGTTGAGTATAGAATTTAAGGGTTGCTTCCAAGTCTTGGACGCGGATGCAAGCATGGAGTAAAGTTTGTGCCATGGGGTACCTCCTAAGTATTGATACTTATAGTTTACATTTTTAAGGACTCGAAAGCGAGCGGAACGATTTGGCTGACCGTGGTCTCGTAAATTTGGCCATCGCGACGGGTCAGATAGACGGGCACATCAGGCCGGCAGAATTCCACTAGGACCTGGCGGCAAATGCAGCAAGGCGGTAAGAAATCCTCTGTATCTCCGGCAACGGCGATAGCCTGGATGGATTTAGGACCGTAACCTTGGGTGACAGCCGTGAAGATGGCCGTCCGCTCCGCGCAGTTGGTAGCACCGAAGGAAACATTCTCAACATTGACCCCTTCAATAATTTGGCCATCATCCATTAAAAGGACCGCCCCAACCGGAAAATGAGAATAGGGCGCATAAGCCTTAGGCAGGAGTTGGCGAGCCCGTTCAATCAAGCTTTCTTTGTTATATGTTGCCATGTAAAGTCACCTACTTTTCTTGTGTCTTTCTATTTTACACTAAAAGATAAAAAATTGAAACGCTTTACACTATTTTTTCTTGTTTGGGTGTATAATAAGAATGAGTGCAGCTTAGCTTTTTCATAAAAAAGACGAATGATTACGCAAAAATGATGGTGGAACTTATGACTTTTTGTGGAAAAAGCTAGGAAAGTCTGATAAAATTAAGTAAATTTAGACTAGGCACAGGATAATCGAAAGACTAGGAACTGGAGCTGGTTATATGGCAAAACGAAAAGTATATTTAATCTCTTTTGACGCATTTGGCTATGAGGATGTTGCCTTTGCGAGTAAATTACCTAACTTTAAGCGTCTCTTAGATAAGGGGACTTGGGTTAAGAAGGTCCAATCGACCTATCCTTCACTGACCTATGTGGCCCACACCAGTATTATGACAGGTTTGTTGCCTCTGCATCACCAAATTGTCAATAATACCAAGATTCAGCCAGAGCGTCATAGTCCTGATTGGCACTGGTATGCTAAGGAAGTTCAAGGGGAAACCCTTTACGATGTCTTCAAGCGGGCCGGCTATAAGACGGCTTCCTTACTCTGGCCGGTCATGGGGCGTAACAAGTCCATCGACTATAATTTAGCGGAAATTATTCCCAACCGTCCTTGGCAGAATCAGGCAATGGTGTCACTAGCTGCTTCCAGCATTCCTTTCTTGCTCAAAATGGAAGCCCGCCATGGTCATAAACGCGACGGCATTCAGCAGCCAGCCTTGGATTATTTCCTAGAAGGAGTCTTGCTGGATACCATTCGTGATTACAATCCCGATTTCGTGACGGCGCACTTCCTGCAGCTGGATAGCATGCGCCACTACTACGGAGTGAATTCGGAGCAAGCCAAGCAAGCCATTATCGACTTCGATGGTCGCTTAGGGCGTATTATTCGACTCTTAGAAGACATGGGCCAGTGGGAAGACTGCCTCTTCGTCTTGGTGGGGGACCACTACCAACTCAACACTCATACCGTGGTGCGGCCTAACAACCTGCTCAGCCGCCAACCCGGTTGGCAAACCCTAGGTCGTGACGGCACCATCAAGTCTTGGCAAGTTTATTGCAAGGGCGCGGATGGCTGTGCTTATATCTATCGCAAGCCGGGCGCTAAGATTACGGTCAAAGAAATTTTAGACACTTTACGGCCCATGATGCCCATGATTGAGACAGTTTACACAGCTCAAGAAGCGGCTGACTTTGGGGCAGACCCTAACTGCCTCTTCATGATTGAAGCCAAGAAAGGTTACTATTTCTTAGATGATTTAGCGGGTGATTTCCAAGAATCAGTGGATAATCCAACTTCGGATGCCAAGCTCTTACATGCCACCCACGGCTATCATCCTGCGCGTAGTCACTATGCGACGACGGCATTTTACCACGGGCCAGATGTTAAAGTGGGGCACGCAGTAGAGACGGGCAGATTGATTGATCATGCGCCAACCATTTTATCGGCGCTCAAACTTAATTTCCATCAATATGTCGACGGGAATATCTTGTACGATATTTTCAGGTAAATAAAATAGCAATTTGTCTAGTGGTATGCGTTTACATGAAACGCTTTCAGTGCTATAATAAATGTATAAACAAACAAAGGGAGGGATAGAATGACTTTCGCAGCATTACAAGAACAACTTTCGGAACACATCTATCATTTCAATCATGGTAACCATGAAGCAGCCTACCAGTTTTTAGGCTGTCACAAGGTGGACCAAGATGGAGTGACGGGCTATCGCTTCGCCATTTGGGCTCCTCATGCAGCCAATGTCTACATTCTAGGTGATTTCAATCACTGGCAGAATGAGCCACTAAGCCATATTGAAGGTGGGGTATGGGCTGGCATCATCCAAGGCGCCGAGCGAAGTCAGTGTTACAAGGTTGGGATTGACCATGGCAATGGTCATATCGAATATAAGATTGATCCCTTTGGTTTTAATTTTGAGATTGCGCCTAAGGATGCCACGGTTGTCTGGGGCTTGGAAGACTTTGAATGGTCTGACCAGGTCTGGATGAACCAGCAATGGCGTAAGAATAGCGTTCATTCGCCGCTCAACATTTATGAAGTGCACGCCAGTTCTTGGCGTCGCCACCCTGACGGTCGCACCTATACCTTTGCGGAACTGGCAGACAGCCTGATTCCTTATGTTAAGGAAATGGGCTACACCCACATCGAAATGATGCCACTCATGGATCATCCGCTGGATGCTTCTTGGGGTTATCAGATTACCGGTTACTATGCGGTTTGTGGCCGCTACGGGACCTTGGAAGAGTTCAAGGACTTCGTTGACCAAGCCCACCAAGCCGGCATCGGGGTCATCATGGACTGGGTACCTGGTCACTTCTGCCGTAATGCCAATGCCTTGGCTTACTATGATGGGACGCCAACCTTTGAATATCAAGATGTCAACCGGGCTAACAATGTAGGTTGGGGGACGCTCAACTTCGACTTGGGTAAGAACCAAGTCCAAAGTTTCCTGATTTCTAACGCCATGTTCTGGCTTAAGGAATGTCACCTGGATGGTTTGCGGGTGGATGCCGTGTCTAACATGCTTTACTTGGACTTTGACCAAGGGCCTTGGACGCCTAACGAAGACGGCAGCAACCACAACCGACAAGGGGTGGCCTTCCTCCAAAAACTCAATACCACGATTAAAGACCACCTGCCTCATGTCCTCATGATTGCGGAAGAAAGTACTGACTGGAAGGGCATCACCCATGCAGTTTCAGAAGGGGGCTTGGGCTTTGACTACAAATGGAATATGGGCTGGATGAATGATACCCTGCGTTTCTTCGAGACCGATCCTTACTACCGACCACAGAATTTCCGTTTAATTACCTTCGTCTTTATGTACCAATACAATGAACGTTATGTCTTGCCATTTTCTCATGACGAAGTGGTCCACGGTAAGAAGTCGCTCTTAGATAAGATTCCTGGTAGCCGCGAAACCCAGTTTGAGACCTTACGTCTCTTGCATGGTTACATGATGGCCCAGCCTGGTAAGAAGCTCCACTTTATGGGTAACGAGCTAGGCCAGTACCTGGAATGGCGCTACTACTCCGAGTTGGAGTGGAAGGACTTGAGCTTCGAGTTCAACCGCGAGTACCAACACTATATGAAGACCCTCAATCAAATCGGTAAGGACTACAAGGCCCTGCATTATTATGATACTGAGCCAGCAGGTCTGACTGTCCTAGATGCTGACAATGTGGAACAGGCTGTCCTGACCATGATGCGGCAGGGTAAGGCCAAGCGTGATTTCTTAATCATCGCCTTGAACTTTATCCCAGTTGAACGTCAGGAATACCGAATTGGGGTGCCTTATAAAGGAGAGTACGAAGTCCTGCTCAACTCGCAAATGCAAGAGTTTGGCGGACGGTGGACCGAGAATCTACCGGTCATGAAGACAGAAGAAGTGCCTCATGATGGACAACCATACTCCATTGTCACAACGGTTCCTAGTCTGGGTGTGCTCTATATCAAACCCAAACGTGTTTACGGCGCTAAATAAAAGCTAAGAAAGGAGATGAAATTAACTGACTTCTTACGCCGAGTGAGTCAGCTAGTTTCGCATGTGTGTATATGAAACAAGATATGATCGCGATGATTTTAGCCGGTGGTCAAGGGACCCGTCTGGGTGTCTTAACCAAACAAACGGCTAAGCCAGCCGTTCCCTTTGGAGGGAAATACCGCATTATTGACTTTGCTTTAAGTAACTGCGCCAACTCTGGGATTAAGAATATTGGGGTAGTGACCCAGTATCAACCTTTAGAGCTTAACGAACACATTGGTAAAGGGGCAGCCTGGGGCTTAACTAGCCGTTCAGGTGGGGCTACTATCCTCCAACCTTACTCTAGCTCAGATGGCGAAAAATGGTTCAAGGGGACTGCCAATGCCATCTACCAAAACATCAGCTATATTGATTCCTTAGATCCTAAGTATGTCCTCATTCTATCAGGTGACCATATCTACAAGATGGACTATGCAGCCATGTTAGAAGACCACATTAAGAACAAGGCTAGCTTGACCGTTGGGGTTATCCCAGTTTCCATGAAGGAAGCCTCACGGTTCGGGATTATGAACACAGACCAAAATAGTCGCATTATCGAGTTCGAAGAAAAACCAGCTCAACCTAAGAGCAACCTGGCTTCCATGGGGATTTACATCTTCAACTGGGATACCTTACGCCGTTACTTGGTGGAAGACCAAGCTAAGAACCGTGAAATGGAAGACTTCGGTAAGAACGTTATTCCTGCCTACCTAAGCAATGCTGAAAACTGCTTTGCCTACTCATTTGAAGGCTACTGGAAAGACGTGGGTACGATCGAATCTCTCTGGGAAGCTAACATGGAATTCTTGGACCCAGAACATCCACTCAACATTAGTGAGGATACTTGGCGGATTTATACCTCCAACCCTGTGACCCCACCACAATTCTTAACAGAGGATGCGCAAATTAAGCACTCGCTAGTTGTGGATGGCTGTTACATTGCCGGCCAAGTGGACAACTCCCTCTTGTCGCGTGATGTCAAGGTAGGGCCTAATAGCCAGGTTGACCATTCTGTGGTCATGTCCAGTGCCACCATCGGTAAAGGCTGTCGCGTTGAATATGCTATTATCGGTGAACAAGCCGTGATTGCGGACGGGGCAAGTGTCATCGGGACCCCAGACCAAATTGCCACTGTAGGATATGCTGAAGTAGTAGGAGGACCAAAAAATGATGGTGAAGAATAAGTTATGTGCGATTCTCAATTTGACCGAAGATGATCAATTATTAAAACCATTGACCCAAAACCGGCCCATTGCCGCCTTACCATTTGCTGACCGCTATCGGGTGATTGACTTCGCCTTGTCCAGCATTTGCCATGCGGAAATTGATTCGGTAGCCCTCTTCATCGCTGAATCAGGTCGTTCAATCTATGACCACATCCGTTCTGGGGCAGCTTGGGACTTGGATTCTCAAGTATCAGGTGGGATTTTCACCTTCTCTCAACAGAACTGGAAGCTCCGCCACCACCAAGAAAACCTCTACGAAGATTACTACTACAACCATCGGGTCTTCATGGCTCGGGCTAAGGCTGAGTACGTCTTTGTAGCCGGTTCTAAGATTATTGCTAACGTGGATATCCGCGGCGTCTTCCGCCACCATGTGGCTGAAGGTAAGGATATTACCCTTATCTACAAACAATTAGACAAAGAAAAATTAGGCGATCAAAACCCTAAATCTCGTGCCCTTAAATTCGATGCCAACCGCCAAGTCCAGGGATTGGTTGAGTACGGTGATTTAAGGGAGGAAGAGAAGGTAGATGCTTCCCTCAGCATGTACTTGCTCAGCGTTAAGACTCTTAACGATATTATTGATCGGGCAGTGGACGAAGAAGTCTACATGGAAGTGGATGAATTGATTCAACACTATCTCTTAGACTACACCGTCAACCCATACAAGTACACGGGTTATATGGCGAACATTGACTCCATTCAACGTTACTACAAGGCTAATATGGACATGTTAGACCGTCAAAACTTCACTTCCTTGTTCTATTCAAGCCAACCAATCTTGACTAAGACCAAGAACGGGGTACCATCCTACTATGCGCCAAGTTCTGATGTGCGTTCATCCGTGGTGGCCTCTGGTTCTTACCTAGCAGGTAAGGTGGAACGCTCACTCATTTCCCGTAAGGTACACGTATCGGACGGGGCTCATGTCAAGGATTCCATCATCCTACAAGGAACTAAGATTGGCGATGGGGCTCGTGTTGAATACGCCATCCTGGACAAGGGCTGTGTCGTTGAACCAGGCGCTCACGTCATTGGGACACCTGACAATGTGGTCGTGATTAGCAAGAACACCGTCATCCCAGCAGAATAAAGGAGTCGCCATGAAAGTTTTATTTGCTTCCGCAGAAGCGGCACCCTTTTTCAAGACGGGCGGGCTAGGTGACGTTGCCTATGCCTTGCCTAAGGAATTAGCTAAGCAGGGCGTGGACATTCGGGTGGTCTTACCTTACTACACCCAAACGCCTCAGCAATACAAGGACCAAATCCAAGAAATTGCCCATTTCCGTTTCCAATTAGGCGGCCGGAATGTCTACTGCGGCATTAAGTATCTGGAAATGGACGGGGTCAAGTACTACTTTATCGATAACTTGGCTTACTTTGACCGGCCGGCCCTCTATGGCCAATGGGATGATGGCGAACGTTTCGGCTTCTTCTCAACGGCTATTATTGAGATGCTGGAAGTCATTGACTGGATTCCAGACATTATTCACTGTAATGACTGGCATACGGCTATGGTGCCCGTGCTCCTGGTGGACCGTTATCACTGGAAAGACCGCTTGCGTCATATCCGCAAGGTCTTGACCATTCACAACCTACGTTTCCAAGGGGTCTATGATCCGGCCATCCTGGGCCAAGTCTTCGGCACCGGCTATAATGTCTATACCGAAGATGGGGTCAAGTACTATGACCGGGTCAACTATCTCAAGGGTGGCATTAACTTCTCTGACCGTATTACCACGGTGAGTCCAACCTATGCCCATGAGATTACCACCCAAGCCTTTGGTGAGAACCTAGAAGGGGTCCTCAAGTACAATGAATGGAAATTAAGCGGGATTATTAATGGTATTGACTATGACCTCAATAACCCTGAAACAGATCCACTCATTCCTCATCACTTTAATGTCTCTGACTTAAGTGGTAAGGCAGCTAACAAGGCGGCCTTGCAGGAACGTTTGGGCTTGCCGGTCAATCCAGATGTGGCCATGATTGGTATGGTCTCTCGCTTGACCGACCAGAAGGGCTTCCAGTTAGTGGAAGAACGCATGGAAGAATTACTGCAGGCAGAAGTTCAGGTAGTCCTCTTAGGGACTGGGGAGCCGCAATTCGAGCACTCCTTCCGTTACTTCGAGTCACGTTATCCTGACAAGATGAAGAGTCTCATTACCTTTGACTTGGGGCTAGCCCAACAAATCTATGCTAGCTGTGACTTCTTCTTGATGCCAAGTGCCTTCGAGCCTTGCGGTCTGTCACAACTCATGGCCATGCGCTATGGGACCTTGCCAATTGTCCATGAGACAGGGGGCTTGCGTGACACCGTTCAACCTTATAACCAATACACCGGGGAGGGGACAGGTTATTCCTTCAATCGTTTTGACGGTTGGACCATGCTCCAAACCATCTACTATGCGCTGGATGTCTACTATAACCAACCTGGCGCTCACAAGAAATTGGTAGAACAGGCCATGACCCGAGACTTCTCTTGGACCGGGCCAACCAAAGAATACTTAGCCCTCTACCATTCGCTAGTTCATGGATAGTTAGCTCAGAAGAGACCAAGCGCTTGCTTGCGTCTCTTTCTTGGGCTTATGCCACACTTATTTAGGAGGAAATCAATGAAGGTCGATGCATTCAAAGACGCCTATAAGAAGAAGTTTGAAGACATGTTCGCCGTGCCTTATACCTCTGGTAGCACTACCGAACAATTCCAAGCCTTAGGCCAATTATTACGCTCTATCTATACTGACAAATGGGTCCACTATAACCAAGTCAAGCTGGACAGCAAGCAGAAGCAAGTCTTCTACTTCTCCATGGAATTCTTACCAGGTCGCCAGCTCAAACGCTATTTGCTTAACTTAGACTTGTTAGACACGGCTCGCACTGCCCTGGAAGAATTGGGCTTGGACTTTGAAGCCGTAGCGGCGGCGGAAGTCGATCCAGCCTTAGGGAACGGGGGCTTGGGCCGTTTGGCTTCTTGCTTCATGGATTCCATGGCAGCCACTGGCGTGCCGGGCAATGGCTGCGGTATTCGCTACCGTTATGGGCTCTTCAAGCAGAAATTCATCGACGGCTACCAAATTGAATTACCAGAAAACTGGTTGCGTAACCCTAACTCTTGGGAAGTCCGCAAGGAATCCAAGTCGGTCATTGTCCGCTTTGGTGGCAATGTCTGGTTGGAAGCCAATCAGTATGGGGACTTGAAGCCAGTCTATGAGAATACCTTTGATGTTTTGGCGGTGCCCTACGATACGCCACAAATCGGCTATCGTAATGACGTGGTCAACAACCTACGTCTCTTCACGGCCGAAATTCCGCCAGGCCACGAGTCTTATTTCACGACTCCTGAACAACGCAAGGAAATTCAAGAAATCACCGAAGTCCTCTATCCAGATGACTCCAACTATGAAGGCCGACTCTTACGCCTCAAGCAAGAATACTTCATGTGTTCAGCTGGGATTCAAAGCATTGTTCGTTACTTTAAGAGCTTGGACTTGCCTTGGAGCGTCTTCCCTGATAAGGTGGCCATCCACATTAACGATACTCACCCAACCCTTTGTATTCCGGAATTGATGCGGATTTTGGTCGATGAAGAGAGCCTGACTTGGGGGCAAGCTTGGAACATCGTTAAGAAATCAACTTCCTATACCAACCACACTATCTTGGCGGAAGCTATGGAACGTTGGCCAATCTATATGATTGAAGGCCTCCTGCCACGGATTATGCAGATTATCTATGAAATCAACCGCCGTCACTTGGTTAACAAGACCGCCCTCTACGGGGCAGAACTAGCCCACCGTACAGCCCCAATCGACGGGGACCAAGTTCTCATGGCCAACCTGGCCATTATTGCCAGCCACAGTGTTAACGGGGTCGCCAAGCTCCATACTGAGATTTTGGAACACTACACCTTGCGGGACTTCAAGACTATCTATCCTTTCCGCTTCAACAACAAGACCAATGGGGTGACCCACCGTCGTTGGGTGCAGCTGGCCAATGAAGGCCTGAGCAAGGTCCTCGACCAATACATTGGCAAGCGCTGGCGCTTCAAGCCACGGGAAATGAACATTCTCCAAGCCTTCCGTGACAATGATGAGGTCTTAGAAAAACTACAAGAAGTCAAGCTATCCAATAAGGAACGCTTTGCCCGTTTCGTCAAGGAAGAGATGAAGCTAGACATTGATCCGACCGCCTTATTTGACGTGCAAATCAAGCGACTCCACGCCTACAAGCGTCAACTCCTGCAAGTCATGCATATTGTGGATCGCTACCTGACCCTCAAGGAGAATCCTAAGGCTGACTTGGCTAAGCGGGTCTTCATTTTCGGGGCCAAGGCAGCGCCAAGCTACCACTATGCTAAGTCTGTCATCAAGATTATTAATGAGTTGGCGAATTTGGTTAACAATGACCCAGCCATTGGGGACAAGATCAAGATTGTCTTCGTAGAAAACTATGGGGTCTCCCTAGCCGAATTGATTATCCCTGCTGCTAACCTATCCGAACAAATTTCCTTGGCGGGTAAGGAAGCGTCCGGGACTTCTAACATGAAGTTAATGGCTAACGGGGCCTTAACCATGGCGACCTTGGACGGTGCCAACGTTGAAATCTACGACCTAGTTGGTGACGACAACATCTTCCTCTTTGGTATGACGGCCGACGATGTCCAACAACTGCGTGAGGCTAATAACTACTACTCACGGGCCATCTATGAGGAAAATCCACAGATCAAGCGTGTGCTCAATGCCTTCATTGACGGGACCATCCCTAATATCGAAGCAGAAGGGCGCGAGATCTTTGATTCTTTGGTGCTCTACAATGATGAGTACTTCCTCTTGCAAGACTACCCAAGCTTCTATGAAGCGCAAATGACGGCTGACAAGCTCTATCAAGAGCCGAAGGAATGGGCCAAACGTGCCCTGACCAATATTGCCTACTCGGGCAAATTCTCGTCAGACTACACCATCTTGCGTTACGCCGAAAGCATCTGGAATGTGTCGCCTGAGACCAACTTGCTTGGCGAAGGCTTCAGCAATTTAGACTAATCACCAAACAAGACCGAGATCCAGTCTCGGTCTTTTTTTGTACATTGGATGGATATTGCGTTATAAAAATAGTGATAATTAACCGTGCAGTATGTGAAGTATGAAGAGTATTAACTGAATATTTACGATAGAAATTATACCGATTTATAATAATGAAGACAAAATGCTAAAAAATGGATGCAAATTACTCAGCTCTGTATTATAATTATTAACGTGACAAAAACGGTCTCTGCCCTAGATGGAAGCCCTTTTCAAAGTTGAGGTTTGCTCATGATAAGGGGGAAAATATACTGATGCCAATAGACCTGTTTTGATACCTAATGATTGGAAGGACGAATGTGAATGTTCAGTAAACGTAATAAGCTGATGAACGAACAACGTAAAGGTGAAAAAATCACCCGCTACGGCATTAAGAAGTATAGCTTTGGTGCGGCTTCTGTTGCGGTAGCTTTCGGGATTTATTTTGCTAACGGTCCTGTGGTGACGGCGCAAGAAGTGTCCAATGCCACCAGTACCGAGGCTAGCCTAGAAGTGCCGGCGACATCAGCCAGTGAAGTAGCCAGTGCTGAGACACCAGCGCCAGAAAGCCAGGCGTCTGAATCTAGCGCTAGTCAAAGCTCAGAAGTTGAGTCAGCAACTAGCCAAGAAGAAAAAGAAAGCCAAGCTAGTCAAGAAGTAGATAAGAAGGCAGAAGAAGTAGTTGCCCCAACTGCAAATGCCGAAAGTCCTGCTGAGGCTAACAAACCAGCCAGACGGACTCCGGGTTATGCGGTCAAGCCAGTGCCTAAGCCAAGTACAGCTTCTATGCCACGCGCTACGAACCAAGGGCAACCCATTCCGCAAGGGACAGGTTTCCGCGATAGCGGGGCAACGGGGATTACTCCTGGGACTGGTCCTGCAGGGGCGGATGACGCGACCTCTGTGCCACGTGTGGCCAAGCCAACCTGGGAAGAGTCCGAGCGCAAGAACAGCGTGCAATTAGCCAAGCAAATTACCTGGCTTGATTTCTCTGATAGTGCCAGTTGGAAGAATTTGGACGCTAGTGGCGGCCTTCAAGTAGGGACCATCTACAAGAAAGAAATCTCACCTGGCTATGAAGTGACCTTGACCGTCACTGAACTTAAGCCTTTCAACTCTACCGAAATCTATAAGAAACGGGTGGAAGGGACAGCCTCTGCCGGGACCTATAATCCAGATGCCAAGAACGATTTCCTAAAATCAGCGCCACAATATGGACGCGTCGCACCTTCTGTCAAGGGGGCTATTCAAAACCAATGGACAACCATCCGGGGCCAAGGCTTTAATACCCAGGGACGCAAGACTCAGATTGTCTTACCAGAAAACTCCACCAACTGGGGGGTAAAGTTCAATATTGAAGCGACCTACCGTGGCAAACAGGTTAAGCCATCGGTTGTTATGGCCGATGGGGAAGATGCTAACCCTGGTGAATTTGCGATCTTCACGACCAACGGGGCTGGCTGGGAATACCTAGGTGAATGGAAAAATGGAACAGCTGCCAAAGAGCCTTATACTGTCATCACCAAGAAAATGGTAGAGGATGATAATAAGCGCCGAAACCTCTTAATTCTACGCGATAAGAGTGTGGACTGGGATAAATACCTGAGTCCAGATACAGTGACAGGTGGTTTAGGCACCCAAGTCTTTGGGCCTAACCTCTCCAACCAACGTACGGTACCAGTCGTGATGACGCGTGGGGCTTCTGAAGTTGGCTTCTATGTGGCTTCTTCCGGTCAACAAGCCATGATGATGGGCTTCTTAGTAGTCGATGGTAGTGATGCGCCAGACAGTTATGGCGAAGCCTTCCATACGGTTTCATCACGGGATTCTTTGACCAATGCCACCATTAACCAACCATACTTGGGAACAACGCCTGCCGATATTGACGTTGATACGGCCAATGATTGGACCTTTGACGATCGTAAGGAATTAGCGGACGAGGGTGCTAGCCAGTTATTGACGGATGAGCAATTGGCTAACTCTAATGACCTGCTTGATCTAAGCAAGGCTCAAAATGGGACCTACAAACTCAAGATTAAGGCCAGCCCAAATGGAAATCCTAAGGCTTATATCAAGGCCTGGGTTGACTTCAACCAAAATGGCGTTTTTGACGATAATGAAGCCAGTGAGGTCAAGGAAATCACTGCAGCGGGCGACCATACCTTGAGCTTTAATGCTGTTCCAGGCTTAACAGGTGGGACTGTTAACCAGTTAGGCATGCGGCTTCGGATTGCAACCAATGCAGGTGATATTGAGAAGCCAACCGGCTTTGCCTTCAGTGGGGAAGTCGAAGATATGCTCATACACCGTATTTATCCACCTCAAGGTGAAAAGCAAAGTACGGATGGTTTTACCGGCCAAACTCAGACAGCTAGCCTCCACTTTACCCCTAAGGGAACAGACCGCTCAGACGAGAAGGTTCAGGCGGTCATGAGCACGCAAGCACCTCAAGTCTTGGACAATCAAGGCAATGTGCTGACGCCAACTAGTGGCAATACTTATGTGCGACCTGAAGGGACCTATGTAGTGACCCACAATGGTAATGAGGTTCAAGTGGCCTTTACGCCGACTGCTGATTTTTCAGGGACAGCCGATGGCATTAACATTCGCTGGAAGGACAGCAACGGCAGCTCAACTAATTGGCAGTCTAGCGATGCAGCAGATCCAAATAAGAATGACATTCTCAACAATATGGACGGCCGTTATGTGCCAACTGTTCGTAAAATTCCAAATTACGAGTCAAATGGCCTCCAAGGCTTGGAACAAAATAAAACCCTAGTCTTTAACGATGATGATGCGAATGCGACAGTCGTCACACCAGATGCGACTCGTCCTGCTAGCTTTGTAGATGCTAGCGGTCAGCCGCTAGTGGGCAATTCGGTGCCTGCCATGGCCAATGGTCAGCAAGTGGGGACCTATGAATTGGATCCAAACACTGGTCAAGTGACCTTCAAGCCTAATAAGAGCTTCTTTGGGACCCCAGATCCTGTCGTCGTTCAAGTCATGGATGCGGATGGCAAAGCCCACCGAGCACGTTATCAGCCAACGGTAACTAAGGTCACGCCAACTAGCACCAACGACAGCTCAACGGGTCTGCAAGGCCAAGAACAGTCTGGTAAGCCAACCTTTACGGCGGGAGACCCTGCGGTACCGCTTGATGATAGCAAGCCAATGACCTTCGAAGACGGTCAGTCAACTAAGACCGTGCAAGGTGTTGGGGTCTACACCATCAAGTCAGATGGCTCCATTACTTTCACGCCAGAAAAACAATATGTCGGGACACCAGCTCCAGTAACCGTCAAACGAGTGGATGTGAACGGGACCGAAGTGACTGCTACTTATACGCCAACGGTGACCAAAGTAACCCCAACAAGCACCAACGCAACCTCGGAAGGCCTACAAGGCCAGCCGCAAAAGGGCAAGCCAACATTCACCGAGGGTGATCCACTGGTGCCACTTGATGACGCTAAGCCAATGACCTTTGAAGACGGCTCAAGCACCAAGAAAGTGCCAAATGTCGGGACCTATGTCATTGAATCAGATGGCTCTATTACCTTTACGCCAGAAAAACAATATGTTGGGACGCCAGCCCCAGTTACTGTTAAGCGTGTGGACAAGAACGGTACGGAAGTCACCGCTAAGTACACGCCAACCGTAACGAAAGTGACGCCAACAAGTACTGATGCCACATCGAACGGTGTTCAAGGCCAGCCACAAACAGGCATCCCAGTCTTCACGCCAGGTGACGATGCTGTGCCAATCGACCTAGACAGTCCAATGACCTTTGAAGACGGCCAGCCAACTAAGACGGTGCCAGGTGTCGGTGTTTACTCCATCAACCCAGACGGTTCGATTACTTTCACACCAGACAAGCAATATGTTGGGACGCCAGCCCCAGTTTCTGTTAAACGCGTCGATAAGAACGGTACGGAAGTGACTGCTCAATACACGCCAACTGTAACTAAAGTAACACCAACAAGTACTGATGCTACATCGAATGGTGTTCAAGGCCAGCCACAAAAGGGCACGCCAACATTCACCGAGGGTGATCCACTGGTGCCACTTGATGATGCTAAGCCAATGACCTTCGAGGATGGTTCAAGCACCAAGAAAGTGCCGAATGTCGGGACCTATGTCATTGAGTCAGATGGCTCCATCACTTTCACACCAGACAAGCAATATGTTGGGACCCCAGATCCAGTTACTGTTAAGCGCGTAGACAAGAACGGTACGGAAGTCACCGCTAAGTACACTCCAACTGTGACCAAGGTAACGCCAACAAGTACTGACGCTACATCAAATGGCGTTCAAGGCCAACCACAAAAGGGCACGCCAACATTCACCGAGGGTAATCCGTTGGTACCACTTGATGTCGCTAAGCCAATGACCTTCGAGGATGGCTCAAGTACTAAGAAGGTACCGAATGTCGGGACCTATGTTATTGAGTCAGATGGCTCCATCACTTTCACACCAGACAAACAATATGTTGGAACACCAGACCCAGTTGTAGTCAAACGCGTTGACAAGAATGGAACGGAAGTGACCGCTAAGTACACGCCAACCGTAACGAAAGTGACGCCAACAAGTACTGACGCTACATCAAACGGTGTTCAAGGCATTCCGCAAACAGGAACGCCAGTCTTCACACCTGGTGACGATGCTGTGCCAATCGACCTAGACAGCCCAATGACTTTCGAAGACGGCCAGCCAACTAAGACTGTGCCAGGTGTTGGGGTCTACACCATCAACCCAGACGGGTCCATCACTTTCACCCCAGACAAGCAATATGTGGGGACACCGGATCCTGTAGTTGTAAAACGTGTTGACAAAAATGGTACAGAAGTAACCGCGAAGTACACGCCAACTGTGACTAAGGTAACCCCAACAAGTAATGACGCTACATCGAATGGTGTTCAAGGCATTCCGCAAACAGGAACGCCAGTCTTCACACCTGGTGACTCAGCCGTGCCAATTGATTTGGACAGCCCAATGACCTTTGAAGATGGACAGCCAACCAAGACGGTGCCAGGTGTCGGTGTCTACACTATCAACCCAGATGGTTCCATCACTTTCACACCAGACAAGCAATATGTAGGGACGCCAGATCCAGTTGTGGTCAAACGTGTAGACAAGAACGGTACGGAAGTGACTGCTAAGTACACGCCAACTGTGACCAAAGTGACGCCAACAAGTACCAACGCAGAGTCAACAGGTGTTCAAGGTCAGCCTCAAAAGGGCACACCAACTTTCACCGAGGGCGATCCATTGGTGCCACTTGATGATGCTAAGCCAATGACCTTCGAGGATGGCTCAAGCACCAAGAAAGTACCAAATGTCGGGACCTATGTCATTGAGTCAGATGGCTCCATCACTTTCACACCAGACAAGCAATATGTTGGGACCCCAGATCCAGTTACTGTTAAGCGCGTAGACAAGAACGGTACGGAAGTCACCGCTAAGTACACTCCAACTGTGACCAAGGTAACGCCAACAAGTACTGACGCTACATCAAATGGCGTTCAAGGCCAACCACAAAAGGGCACGCCAACATTCACCGAGGGTAATCCGTTGGTACCACTTGATGTCGCTAAGCCAATGACCTTCGAGGATGGCTCAAGTACTAAGAAGGTACCGAATGTCGGGACCTATGTTATTGAGTCAGATGGCTCCATCACTTTCACACCAGACAAACAATATGTTGGAACACCAGACCCAGTTGTAGTCAAACGCGTTGACAAGAATGGAACGGAAGTGACTGCTCAATACACTCCAACTGTGACCAAGGTAACGCCAACAAGTACTGATGCCACATCGAACGGTGTTCAGGGTGTTCCACAAACAGGGACCCCAGTCTTCACGCCAGGTGACTCAGCCGTGCCAATTGATTTGGACAGCCCAATGACCTTTGAAGACGGACAGCCAACCAAGACGGTGCCAGGTGTCGGTGTTTACTCCATCAACCCAGATGGTTCCATCACCTTCACACCAGACAAGCAATATGTGGGAACACCAGACCCAGTTACTGTTAAGCGTGTTGACAAGAACGGAACGGAAGTGACGGCTAAGTACACTCCAACTGTGACCAAAGTAACACCAACAAGCACTGACGCTACATCAAATGGCGTTCAGGGTATTCCACAAACCGGTACCCCAGTCTTTACACCTGGCGATCCAGCAGTACCAATCGACTTGGATAGCCCAATGACCTTCGAAGACGGTCAACCTACTAAGACTATACCTGGTGTAGGTGAATACTCCATCAACCCAGATGGCTCTGTCACCTTTACCCCAGACAAGCAATATGTTGGGACGCCAGCTCCTGTAGTCGTAAAACGTGTTGACAAGAACGGGACCGAAGTGACGGCTCAATATACGCCAACTGTGACTAAAGTGATGCCAACAAGTACTGACGCTACATCGAACGGCGTTCAAGGCCAGCCACAAAAGGGCACACCAACTTTCACCGAAGGTGATCCATTAGTACCACTGGATGACGCTAAGCCAATGACCTTCGAGGATGGCTCAAGCACCAAGACTGTACCAAACGTTGGTGTCTACACCATCAACCCAGATGGTTCCATTACCTTTACCCCAGACAAGCAGTATGTTGGGACGCCAGCCCCAGTCACCCTTAAACGTGTCGATAAGAACGGTACGGAAGTGACCGCAACATACACACCGACGGTGACTAAGGTAACGCCAACCAGCAGCCCGGCTACTTCAACTGGTCCGCAAGGTCTTGCTCAAACCGGCAACCCAGTCTTTACCCCAGGGGATCCGGCTGTGCCGATTGATCTGGATAGTCCAATGACTTTTGAAGATGGTAAGACCACGAAGTCCGTCCCAGGCGTAGGTGAATATGCGATCAACTCAGATGGCACCATTACCTTCACGCCAGATAAACAATATGTCGGAACTCCTGCGGCAGTAGTCGTCAAACGTGTCGATAAAAATGGTACGGAAGTGACCGCAACTTATACGCCGACGGTGACCAAGGTAACGCCAACTTCTGAGGATGTCAGCTCAACTGGCCTTCAAGGTCAACCACAAACCGGTACGCCAACTTTCACCCCAGGTAACCCTGAGGTGCCAATGGATGACACGGTGCCAATGACCTTCGAAGATGGTTCAAGTACTAAGTCAGTTCCGGGTGTGGGTGAATACTCTATCAACCCAGATGGTTCCATCACTTTCACACCAGACAAACAATTTGTAGGCAAACCAGACCCTGTAAGAGTCAAACGTGTGGATAAGAACGGCACCCCAGTGACCGCTGACTACCAAGTAGAAGTGACGCGAGTTACTCCTACTAGCACGCCAGCTACTTCGACAGGTCTGCAAGGTCAACCACAAACTGGCAGTCCAGTCTTCAAAGAAGGGGCGCCAGAGGTGCCAATGGATGACACGGTGCCAATGACCTTCGAAGATGGCTCAAGCACTAAGAAGGTGCCAAACGTGGGTGAATACTCTATTAACCCAGATGGTTCCATCACCTTCACTCCAGACAAGCAATTTGTCGGGACGCCAGATCCGGTAACAGTCAAGCGCGTAGACAAGAACGGCACCCCAGTGACCGCAACTTACACGCCAGCTGTGACCAAGGTCACCCCAACCAGCACTCCAGCCACTTCAACAGGAGCACAAGGTCTACCACAATCAGGTACGCCAAGCTTCACCCCAGGTGACCCAATTGTGCCAATGGATGTCAGCGTTCCAATGACCTTCGAAGATGGTTCTACGACTAAGTCAGTTCCAGGTGTAGGTGAATACTCTATCAACCCAGATGGCTCTATCACCTTCACACCTGAAAAACAATTCGTAGGGACGCCAGACCCAGTAACAGTTAAACGCGTTGACAAGAACGGTACGCCAGTGACCGCGACTTACACGCCAACTGTGACCAAGGTAACGC
>ERZ773265.653-NODE-653-length-20359-cov-79.113721_pt1 | contig 20359 bp, 2 predicted proteins | sample MGYA00580512_ERZ773265 | MGnify/ENA primary metagenome ERZ773265 (study PRJEB29015, sample SAMEA2738169) | human oral metagenome | biome: human oral; feature: human-associated habitat; material: saliva | place: China | collected 2183 ... | reverse complement strand
GGGCTCTCTAGCACGTCTTCTACGCTTTTTGTGGCAAGACTACAAACTTTCGCTTTCTATCGCCTTTATCCTCATTGTTGTTGCTTCTTTGGCAACGGTCAATTTGACGGCCTCTATTCAGTCCTTGGTTGACGTATACGTTCAACCCATGCTCAAATCTGGTAGCCATGACTTTGGTCCGCTTTTGCATTTCTTGACTTCAGTGGCTGTCTTCTGTCTTATCGGTGTGATTGCCAACTATGTGTCATCACTCCTCATGGCGACGATTTCGCAAGATTCTCTACGTTCCCTTCGTAATCAGCTCTTTGCTCGCATGCAAAAGCTTCCTGTTCGCTACTTTGATACTCACCAACATGGTGACATCATGTCTATCTACACCAACGACATCGATGCCCTCCGTCAAGCTGTTGAGCAGTCTATTCCGCAGTTGCTACAAACGGCCATTACCCTTATCGGGGTAACTGTAACCATGCTTACGGTTAGTCCTCTTCTCTTTATCGTGGTCCTAGTCATGGTAGGCATCATGTTTATGGTCATCAAAAATGTATCAGCCAAATCAGGCCGTTACTTTGGTGAACAACAAAAGAATTTGGGGATTGAAAATGGCTTTATTGAAGAAATGATGTCAGGTCAAAAAGTGGTTAAGGCCTTCGTCCACGAAGAAGAAAGCATGGCTGATTTTGACAAGATTAACGAGCAACTCTTTGAATCTTCTTACTTGGCCAACCGCTATGCCAATGTTCTCATGCCAATTCTTGGAAACTTAGGAAATGTTTCCTTTGTTTTGACCGCTTTGGTCGGTGGACTCTTTGCCCTTAATGGTGTCGGTGGTTTGACTATCGGTGGTCTCATGGCCTTCTTACAATTGAACCGTTCTTTCAACGGTCCTATTACTCAGGTCTCTCAACAACTGAACTTTGTTCTTATGGCGCTTGCAGGTGCTGACCGTATCTTTGACCTTCTGGACGAACCAGAAGAAGTTGACCAAGGTAAGGTCACTTTGGTCAACTACGAATTGGTAGATGGTCAGATGGTTGTGACAGAGAAGAAAACCAATCTCTGGGCTTGGAAACACCCACGTCCAAATGGTGACTACGAATTGGTCGAGTTGGTCGGAAATGTGGTCTTCCAAGACGTTGATTTCTCTTACGATGGTAAGAAACAAATCCTTCATGACGTTAATCTCTATGCAGACAAGGGGCAAAAGGTAGCCTTTGTCGGTGCGACAGGTGCTGGTAAGACGACGATTACCAACTTGATTAACCGTTTCTACGATATCCAATCTGGTGTGATTACCTATGATGGTATTGATGTCAAGTTAATCGAGAAAGATTCTCTTCGTCGCTCGCTTGGTATCGTGCTTCAAGATACCCATCTCTTCACAGGGACTATCGCTGAAAATATTGCCTATGGTCGTGCCGATGCGACACGCGAGGAAATTCTTGAAGCTGCCCGTATTGCTAACGTGGATTCCTTTGTGCAACACTTGGATAATGGGTATGACACTGTTCTTACAGATGACGGTGCAGGCTTGTCTAATGGACAACGTCAGCTTATCGCCATTGCGCGTGCTGCCCTTGCCAATGCACCGGTTCTTATCCTTGACGAGGCGACATCCTCTATTGACTCTCGTACTGAAAAAATGGTACAAGAGGGGATGGACCGACTTATGGAAGGACGTACGGTCTTCGTTATTGCCCACCGTCTTTCAACCATTGTCAACTCTGACGTTATCATGGTTATGGACCACGGACGAATCATTGAACGTGGTGACCACGACAGCCTTATGGAACAAGGTGGTACTTACTACCGACTTTATACCGGTGGTCTGGAAATTGATTAAGACTAAAAAAACTCAGGTTTTGCCTGAGTTTTTTTGCATCTGAAGAAAAGGTTTCTTTTGAGACTTTTCTTGCAAAAACGATAGATTTGAGATCTTAAATCTCAACTTCTTCTAAACCTCGTGAGTCTAGGCGATAGATCTTTTGGCAGACTTGTCTGAGGTAGTTGACATCATGCGATACCGTCAGAATTGCCCCTGGATAGTTCTCGAAGAGCTGTCGGACTTGGGGTTGAGAGGTGGGTGAAAAATTTCTGGTTGGTTCATCTAAGATAAGGAGTTGGGGGCTTTCTAAGACAAGGTATAGCAGGAGTAGTTTTCCTTTTTGTCCTCCAGATAAATCAGAGATTGCGTGGTTCATTTCATCATGACTAAAGTTGAGGTTGGCGAGATGGGAACTTATGATTTCTCTCTCAGTTTTGTCACCAGTCTTACTTAAAAACGCTATCGGTGACAAATCCAGTGGCAAGATAGCATCATAATGCTGAGGCATGTAGCCAATAGTCAGGTCTGTCTTCTGACTAAGTTTTTGGTAGAGATAGTGTAAGAGAGTAGATTTACCGCAGCCGTTATCTCCAACAATACCAACTTTTTCTTGCCCTTTCAAAGAAAGTTTGAGATGGTCAATGTTCAGGTGAGGAGCAATGTTTATCTGCTTTTCATCTAGATTTAAGAGATATTTTCCCTGAGGTAGAGGGTCAATATGAGAAAAGAAAAGTTCAATGCTGTCTTCTTTATCAGGCATCTGTGTCATATCTTGGGCAAGGCGGTCGTAGCGTTTTTCTTGTGAGAGGACTGCTTTCATCTTTTTAGCAACCAATCGTCCTTGCGTGCTGTCATGCGTATTGCGTAGGGTGGTTTGGACATTTTGTTTGATACGACGATGCTTGGCCATGGCTTTGTCATAGGCTTTTTTCTCAGTTTTGGCTTGCTGCATCTGTTGTCGGTAGCTATCAGTGCGTTGTTGGCTATAGTTATCATAGTCGAGGTGCTCCACACTGGTCCTTGCTTGTCGACGACGTTTAAGCAGCTCCAGATGGATAATGGTATCCGCAGTCTGGCTTAATAGGTCCTCGTCATGTGAGATGTAGACAATCGTTTTATCAGAGTGCTTGATAAAGTCTTTTAACCAAGTCATAGTAGTCAAGTCCATATCGTTTGAGGGCTCATCAAGAAAAATAAAGTCGTGGGGACGAGCTAATTCTCGGATGAGTTGAATTTTGAGTTTCTCACCACCTGATAGAGTGGAGATAAGCTGACTACTGGCAAAACGCTCACTATCAAAACGAAGTTCATCAGCCAGACGATAGAGGATGGCATAGTCAAGGTCATAAGTGTCCGCAAAGAAGTAGTCGTTAAGAGTTAGAGATTGCAAGCTATCCGAAATCTGTTGGGGAATATAGACCTGTGGGCTATCTGTTTTGTTAATAGTTCCCTCGAAAAAAAGATGGTCAAAATGTGCTTTTGGATTGACCAGAAGGGCAAGGAGACTAGATTTTCCATTGCCTTCCTCTCCAATGATGGCGACTTTTTCGCCTAGAGCTATCGTTAGATTTAGATCATGAACGAGTTCACGCAAATCCTTGGTATGTGTTATGGTTAGGTGTTGAATCTGTATCATAGGACCTCCTAGGTCTGAGTGCTTGTAGATATTGTTTCATGGGTAGTACAGTTTTTACTTCAAACAATATCAAAGGTCAAAAAACAGTCCTACCTTATAAGATAGAACCGTCTTGAATCTAGCTAAAAAGCCCTCTAGGAGATAGTGATGGTGTGGATGCAAAAAAACTCAGATACCACCAATAAATTTTCTACAGAAAAAGAGCGCAAAAAAGACATGAAAACAATCTATCGAATAAAGCAGGTTTATTGTGAATAGACTTAGTTGTTCATGTCTCCATTTACCTCCGAATGTTACTTGCCTTGATTGTACTCTGTCCGAGAGATTTTGTCAAATGAAAATAAAATATCCAACCTTATTAGACTGCCAATCTACCTTATCAATAGTCTCCACCTATGCTATGAGTGGAATAGGATAGATCTACTTTATTATAGAAAATAAATCTATATAAAGTTATAAAGAAGCCGAAGTCAATTTAACTCTTGAAATTAGCTGAAAAAGCAGATATTGAAGATTATTCAAACCAGTAAGGTCTAAGTCTTTCTATACTTAATGATTAAGGCTACTTACAAACGTTATTTGCTACAAATAAAAAATATCTCAGTTTTAAAATCCAAACATTGAATAAATGAACATTCTAGCTGACTCGAACAATTTGGAGCATGGCCAATCTTTTTAGTGTCTAATATTTGTGATGTACTTTTTGCTGTCTGATAGACTTCTTGGACTTCAATTAGCAAATGAGTCAAGATATGATTGTAGTGTTTGAAAAACAAAAAAATAAATTTACTTACTTTTTAACATGCGGATATGATAGGCTAATTTTTTGCTTCAACAAGAAGAAATATTAAAGCATAAATGAGAATATCAGCCATTTAAACTAGTTTTATTTTCTCAGGAGTTTAGAATGATAACATGTTCAAGTCGATTAGGTTAAAAATGAAAGTGAATTTTATATTTTCATAGAAACTGGGAAATACGCCATAATAAAGAGTTTTGACATATTTTAGATAGAATTCAGGAAGTAAAAATAATAAAATTGTCAGACAACTAATATTTTTTTAAAAAAGTGAGATTAAAACCTTGACTGTAAATTGTCAGAATGTTAGAATATGGAGTGAATCATGACTATGAGAAAACTGACTTATAATCATGTGACCTATAACTAACTATCTTTTAGAGGGAGATTTTTAATGAAAGACTTTTTTAATAGACGCCAACGCTTTTCATTGCGTAAATATTCGTTTGGTGTCGCTTCAGTCTTGCTAGGAACAGCACTTTTTGCTGCTCATAGTGTACAGGCAGATGAAGTAGCGACTCCAACTGTAACGGCGGGTAATCCGAGCACATCCGTAGCAGGAGAAAGTTCAAGTAGTTTAGTCAATACTACGACAACAGCACCCCAATCAAATCCAGCAGCTAGCGTGACTTCCCCATCTGCTTCTGCAACATTTACATCAACAATTCCTTTGGGATCACCAGCTTCTGAATTACCAAGTGCTTCAACAACAGAAACAACGTCTACAGCTACAGCACCAGCGACAACAGCAACAGCTGCAGCTACTGCTAGCTCAACTCCAACAGCTGCGGGTACTACATCTGTAGGTTCAGCACCTTCTTCTTCAACAGGTGCAACTAGCACATCAGCTGTAACTCCAACAGCGGTACAACCTACAGTGGCACAGCCAGTCGCTTCAACAACACAACCGACGGCTACAACACAACCTGTATCAGCGCCTACAGCTACTCAGCCAGTTGCTTCAACACAGCCTACATCGGCTTCAGTGGCACAACCTGCAACGACAACTTTGACAACGTCAACACCAAGTCCAACGTCTGCTGCGAATACAGCAGCTTTGACAACAATGTTGACGGCGAACCCAATGTCCGCTGCAGGAACTGCACCAGAAGTACGTAGTCGTAGCAGTCGTAGACGTCGTGATGCGGCAAATCCGGTAACAACTAACTATACGACCGGTCCAGCTACGGCAACTCCAGCTATGAGTGATCCTAACGGGGCAACAATTTCAAGCCGTCCCTTAGTTGTTCCAACACCTAAGGATTCTGGTCAACATGTAACTACAGGAATTGACTTTCAGTTAAATCCCAATCCGTCACAATACACCTTTGCTGTAACTGATTTAAATAGTTTTAATGCAACATACAATAAAAAATACTATTATCGTCTGTCTAAACCATACAATGCTTCAAATGATATTACAATTGAGTTAGTTAATGGTCAGAATAATAATGTGGTTGAAACTAAGTCAATTAATGGTTCCGGTACTGTAAGTTTGGGTCAATCAATCTTAGCTCCTCTGACTGGTAGTTCTCAGGCCTATATTGAATTCCGTTTTGAGAATATTCAGGATGCGGATAAATCAAGTCGACCAGCTCTACGTGCGACATGGAAAGTATCGGGACTAGTTCAGAACTTTGCAGGTCAACGTTCTGGTATTCAAATCTATGATGTTGCGAATAAAGCAAACGAAGGTACATCAATCACAGACCCACAGTACTATATTCCTCGCTTAACAGATAAAACAACTTATTATAAAGCTGTTGATAGAGGGACTAGGCAAGATGTCTCTAGAACCGAGGGTATTGCTACTATCACGACTGCTAAACGTTCGAATGACGTGAAGAATTCTGATATTGTTGCAAGATATGCAGACGGGACTGTAGATGTTAGAAACGAAAATGGTCAAATTGTTAACAAAACAACCTATGTTAATGTGGACCGTAATAATATCAATCCTCAGGAATATAAGGAAGACGGCGCTGAGATCAACCTTGGTACTTACACATCAACAGGTATGGAGGGGCAAAATCTTACTGCTTCAGGTCTTCGTGCATTTGAAGGCTATAAATTGTATCAGACAGCTGATTCAAGATCTCTTATTGATGTTTTGAAACAACCTTTCCATGTTGGGCAACGTTGGTTTGATGTGGCAAATGCTCAGGGGGGAGTTAAGCGTATCAAAGAGGTTGTCAGTGAAGATGGGACTGTACGCATTGAAATGTGGGCCATCAAGTCTGACAGTCTGAATAAAATCTCTAGTGACCTGAATACAGATGGTTACTTTAAAGTTTACGAAACTGTTATTCCACCAGGAAAAAACAACTACGATGTCCGTCCTCAAGATGCAGGTAAGGATATTGATGTTTCTGACCCAGGTTGGAATCAAGATAATAACACTCCACAAATTCCTAAACCAGGTTTTGAGTACATTGACTCACTTAAGAGTAAGCTGGTACATGGTAAACCATTTACTATTTTTAGTGATAAACAAGTCACAAACTATAAGGGCGATCTTCAGTTCGAAAAGACAGAAAATAATGTGACAACTCTTCTTTTCAAGAGACCAAATGGAACGTTCTATAAGATGGATAAGGAGTACTTACAAGATGCATCAGGTAATCCAACTGGAAAAGTTACTATGAAGGAAACTGATGTTTCAGCAACTGATGCAAATGGTTATAAACCCACCTATGTTTCAAAAGGTGAGTTCTACGTAAACCGAGGTGATAAGGATAATGCGTATTCTATTAATGGCACACCTGTATCTTCTGGGAACGTCTTCCGTTTACAAAATGATTTGAACCCAGTTTATCGTACGGTTTATTACTATGCTAAGCCTGAGCCAGTAAAAGTTAAACTTCAGTTTACAAAAGCACTTGCAGGTCGTACCTTGCAAGATGGTGAGTTCGACTTTAAGATTCAAGATACAGCAAGTGGTTACAATGAAACAGTATCTAACCAAAATGGTAAGGTTACTTTTAGTGAGCTTACTTTCACAAAACCAGGAGTGTATACCTACAAAGTGAACGAAGTTCCAGGGACAGATACAGATGTAGACTATGATGGTATGGAATCAACTGTTACTATTACCGTAACAGAGAAAAATGCTATTGGTGATTTGGATGCAAAAGTCACATACACCTCAATCAATGGTCAAGATGCCTCTGGAAACACAACTGACACTAATGTTTCAGCAACAAATCCAGACAAAAAAACCGGTACTGATACAGAGTTTAACAACTTTGTCGTAGCTCCAGTAAACGTTGAATTTGACTTTACGAAGAAATTATCTGGTCGTAATCTAAAAGCAAATGAGTTTACTTTTAATCTTTTGAATGAAGCAGGTGCAGTGGTTGGCACTGCAAAAAATGATTTGAACGGCAATATTAAATTCACGGGCATTAAATACAAAGTTAGTGATCTTGGAACAAATTCTGCAGGAAAGCGAAATGACAGCAAGACCTTTAACTACACTGTAAAAGAGGTTGTGCCAACGACAGCCGAAGCTGGTATGTCTTATGACCAAATGGAAGCGAAAGTAGCTGTTACTGTTACTAAGACAGGTCATACTTTGACAACTGCTACAACTTACTCATCAGTTAATGGTATTGATGCTAATGGTAACCCAACGACGGGTGTAGATAAAGAATTTAACAATACCTTCACACCGAACCCAGTAAAAGTAAACCTTGAGTTCGATAAGTCTCTTTCAAATGGTACGCTTAATGCTGGTGATTTCAGCTTCAAATTGACTGGTGACGGTAATGTTAATGAAACAGTAACAAATAAAGCTAATGGTAAGATTAACTTTAGTACGTTGTCATTCGATAAAGCTGGTGTCTATAACTACACTGTAAAAGAAGTAGCTGGAACAAACACAGATGTTGATTATGATGCGATGACAATCAACGTGAAGGTTACCGTAACAAAAGATGCCAATACGGGTCTATTGTCAGCAAGCACGGTGATGACTTCATCAGGTGGTGAAGCAACAGATGCCAATGACAGAGTCTTCAACAACTTTGTCGTTCCTCCAGTACCGGTAAATGTTAATTTCACAAAAGCTTTAGCAGGTCGTACACTTGTAGCAGGTGAATTTACATTTGAAATGAAGGATGAAAACGGAGTTGTTGTTGCTACTGGAACCAATGATGAACATGGTGTTGTTACCTTTAATCAACTCCCAGAAGTGAAAAATGCTCAAGTTGGTAAAGTCATCAAGTACAAGGTGACTGAGAAAGTTCCAGCTAACAAAGAATTCGGTGTCACTTACGATAACATGGTTGCAGAAGTTTCTGTGACTGTTTCTAAGAATGCAGACCACACTTTGAAAGCAACGGTAACTTATCCAGGTGGAGATACAGAGTTTAACAATACGGTGACTCCTCCAACAACGCCAGATTTCCAACCAGAAAAATTCATCGTTAACAAAGAGAAATTTGACATCACTGGTAACAAGTTGATGGATGACGACGATGAGTTGGCAAATGAGTATACAGATACGAATGCGAACCCATATGTAGATGGTACAATCAACAATGAACCTGAAAACTTGAATACCAAGACAGTTAAGAAGGGCGATAAGATTGTCTACCAAGTATGGTTGGATACAACAAACTTGAAAGCAAGTGACAATATTCAAGCTGTTGGTATTACAGATAAATATGAAGCTGACAAACTAAAGATTAATGTTGCAGATATCAAAGCTTACGATTCAGTAACGGGTGCAGATGTAACCTCTAAGTTTGTCATCGCAGTAAACAACGGAGAAATCACTGCAACTTCTAAAGACGAATTTATCAAAGATAAAGTTAACAACCCTGTTATCGACACAACTAAGTTCGAATTTGGCCGTTACTACAAATTTGATATTCCTGCTACTGTTAAGACAACGACTCCAGATGGTGTGGATATTGTAAATACAGCAAATCAAATTGTTCACCAGTACGATCCGACTAAGAAGGATGTCACAAAACCGAAGAAAGATACTCAAAAACGTGTCGTAAATCTTCCAATCTCACTTCCTCTTAACTTCACTAAGAGACTTGATGGTCGTCAGCTTCAGGCTAATGAATTTACTTTTGAACTCCGAAAAGATGGCGTTAAGGTTGCTGAGGCCCAAAATGGTGCACCAAATGCCAATGGTGTTGCTAAGATTAACTTTAAAGCACTTCAGTTCACCCATGCTGATCTTGGAAAAACTTATACTTATACAGTAAATGAAGTTGCGGGTTCAGATGCAACGGTGACATACGATACCATGGTTGCGACGATTACAGTCACTATCCAAAAAGATGGTACGGCTAAAGCTATCGTTGCACACTTGGACCAAGATGCACCAGATAAAGAGTTTAACAATACGGTGAAACCACCTGAAGAACCTAAGTTCAACCCAGAAAAATACGTTGTTTCTAAAGAAAAATTCGATATCACAGGTGACAAATTGCTTGATGATGATTCTGAATTGGCAGACAAGTATGGTGATACAAAAGTCAACCCATATGCGGATGGTACAGCTAACAATGAACCAGAAAACTTGAATACGAAGACAGTGAAACCAGGCTCTAAATTGGTTTACCAAGTATGGTTGGATACAAAACAATTTAGCGCAACTAACACTGAGAATATTCAAACAGTCGGCATCACAGATAACTATGATGAAGCCAAGTTGAATGTGAACTCAATCAAGGTTTACGATAGTGTGACTGGTGCAGATGTTACTTCTAAGTTTGATATTGCAAATACTGGTGGCGTGATCACAGCGACCCTTAAAGCTGGCTTCACGAAATCACTAGGAGATGCCAACAACACTCAAATTATTGATACAACTAAGTTTGCATTTGGTCGTTACTATAAATTTGATATTGTGACAACCGTGAAAACGGATGCCCCAGCAGGAAAAGATATCGAAAATACAGCTGGTCAAATTGTTCACTACTACAACCCAAGAACCAACACAGTTGAAAAACCAGAAAAACCAACTGAAAAACGTGTAAATAGCGTTCCAGTTCCACTTGAGTTGAATTTCACTAAGAAACTTGATGGTCGTCAACTTAAAGCTAACGAATTTACATTTGTTCTTAAGAAAGATGGCGTTGAAGTAGAACGTGCGAAAAATGGTGCTCCTGATGCAACTACTGGTATCGCTAAGATTAACTTCACGAAACTTGAATTTGGTAAGGATGATATTGGCAAAACTTACAATTATACAGTGGAAGAAGTTAAAGGAACAGATTCAACAGTGTCTTACGATGGCATGGTTGCAACAGTAAGGGTTTCAATTTCTCATGATGGTACGGCAAAAGCAATCGTGAAGAATGTTGTAGACGCACCAGACAAAGAGTTCGATAACCGTGTGACACCACCAGAAGAACCTAAGTTTAACCCAGAGAAATATGTTGTTAGAGATGAAGACTTTGATTTAACTGGTAAGAAACTTTTGGATGATGATTCTGAGTTAGCTGATAAATACGGCGATACTAAGATTAATCCTTACGCAGATAAATCTAATAATAATGAAAAAGTTACTGTCCGTAATGATAAGGGCGAGTTGGAAGAAGTCTTTGAAAACCTCAATACTCAGCCTGTTAAACGTGGTCAGAAATTCTACTATCAAGTATGGCTTGATACAACTCAATTTAGTGCTAACAATAAGGAAAATATCCAAACTGTTGGTATCACAGACAATTATGATGAATCAAAATTGATTGTGACTAAAAACACTATTAAGGTTTATGATGGTGAGACTGGTGCAGATGTGACATCTAAGTTTGACGTTGCTGTTACTAACGGTATTATCACTGCAAACTTGAAATCAGGCTTTACGAAGTCACTAGGTGATGCAAATAATACTCAAGTTATTGATACAACTAAGTTTGAATTTGGTCGTTACTACAAAGTAGTTATACCTGCTACAGTTAGTCAAGATGCTTACGATGGTTCTGAAATCGAAAATACTGCGACACAAACGGTTCATTATTATAACCCAAGAACGCATACAGTTGAGACTCCAGATAAGCCAACGCAAAAACGTGTAAACAACATTCCAACAGCTATTCAGCTAATCTTCGGTAAGACACTTAATGGTCGCAAATTGCAAGCAGACGAATTTAGCTTTGTCTTGAAAGATAAAGAAACTAATAAGATTCTTGAGAAGGCTAAGAATGATGCAGATGGCAAAGTTACCTTCAAGACAATCAACTATTCAAAAGCTGATATTGGTCAAACATTTAACTATATTGTTGAAGAAGAGAAAGGTGACAAACCAGGTGTTACTTATGATGATATGAAGGTTAACGTGACTGTTCAAGTTATTCAGCCTTCTTCTGGTGATCAGTTGTCAACAGTTATCTCTTATGCTACTGAAGGTGGAGATGCCTTTACTGCGGATGATACAGTATTTGACAATAACGTAACACCAAACTTCAAACCAGAGAAGTATGTTGTTTCTAAAGAAAAATTTGATCTTAAGGGCACAAAACTTCTCGATGATGATGCGCCTAACGGTAAGGTTGAAGCTGAAAACTTGAATCACCATACACTTACTCGTGGTCAGAAATTCTACTACCAAGTATGGCTTGATACTCGTGAATTTACAGCTGAAAGCAATATTCAATCAGTAGGAATCACAGATGACTATGATGAAGCTAAACTTGATATTGATGAGTCAGCAATCAAGGTTTATGATGGTGAAACAGATGTTACTGATAAATTCAAAATTTCAATCAAAAACGGTGTCATCTACGCAACTTCTAAACCAAGTTTGACTAAACCTATTAGTGCAACTGATGCGACTCCAGTTATTGATACGACTAAGTTTGCCTTTGGACGTTACTATAAATTTGATATCCCAGCAACTGTTAAAAATATTAAAGACAATGACGGTGTTGAGTTTAGTAATACGGCCAATGAAATTGTTCATCAATACAACCCTTACAATAAGCAAGTTACAACTCCTAAAAAACCAACTCAAACACGTGAAAATAACGTTCCAGTTCCACTTGAGTTCAACTATACTAAGAAACTTGAAGGACGTGAGTTGACTGCAGGTGAGTTCAGCTTCTTATTGAAAGATCAAGATGGAAAAGTTCTTCAAACTGTATCAAATGATAAAGATGGCCACATCAAGTTTGAACAACTCTTGTTCAGCAAGGCTGATCTTGGTAAGACATTTACTTATACTGTAGAAGAAGTCAATGACAATAAACCTGGTATTTCTTACGATGCTATGAAAGCAACGGTGACAGTACAAGTAACTAAGGATGGTAAAATTCTTAAGACTGTCGTTAATCATGCTTCAGCAGGTGGAAATGCTACAGATGCTAACGACAAAGAGTTCAACAACAAGGTGGTTCCACCAGAAAAACCTAAGTTCCAACCAGAGAAATATGTTGTAAACCAAGAGAAATTTGACATTACTGGTGATAAACTCGTTGATGATGATAAAGAGTTGGCAGACAAGTATGCGGATACTAATGCGAACCCATACGTAGACAAGACAGACAACAACGAGAAAGAAAACTTGAATACTAAGACTGTGAAACGTGGCGATAAATTGGTTTACCAAGTATGGCTTGATACAACTAAATTTGACGCAAACAACAAGGATTATATTCAAACCGTTGGTATCACTGATAACTACGATGAGAAGAAACTTAATGTTAACCAATCAGATATCAAAGCATACGATGGTAAAACTGGTAAAGATGTTACAGCAATGTTCGATATCAAGGTTGAAAACGGTGTGATTACAGCCAACCTTAAAGATGGCTTCACTAAGTCACTTGGTGATAAAGATAATACCCAAATTATCGATACAACTAAGTTTGCCTTTGGTCGTTACTATAAGTTTGACATTCCGGCAATTGTTAAAGACAGTAAGAATGAAAAAGGTGAGTTTGACGTACCTTCTGGTTCAGATATTGAAAACACAGCGGGACAAACAGTTCACTACTACGACCCAACAGTTAAGAAGGTCGTGAAAACACCTGAAAAACCAACTGAAAAACGTGTTGTTAACATTTCAGCTAGTGTTACGTTTGAATTCACTAAAAAACTAGAAGGTCGTGACCTTAAGGCTGGTGAGTTTAGCTTTGTACTTAAGGATAGAAAAGGTAAAGTGATTGAAACTGTAAGCAATGATGCTGACGGTAAGATTAAGTTCTCAGCACTTGAGTACAAACATGGTGAAGAAGGTATCCACTTCTACACGGTTGAAGAAGTGAAAGGTAATGATACTACAGTAACTTACGATAAGATGGTAGCTAAAGTTACTGTTTTGGTAGCTAAGGGTGGTAACGTTATGACAGTAACTTCTAAATTGCCAGAAGATACTGAGTTCAACAACATTGTAACGCCACCGACACCACCAACTCCAGTGGTGCCACCAGTTACACCACCAACACCACCAACTCCAGTGGTGCCACCAGTTACACCACCAACACCACCAACTCCAGTGGTGCCACCGGTTACACCGCCAACACCACCAACTCCAGTGGTGCCACCGGTTACGCCGCCAACACCACCAACTCCAGTGGTGCCACCAGTTACACCGCCAACACCACCAACTCCAGTAGTACCACCAGTTACACCACCGACATCTCCAGAAGTATCTAGAGAACAGGGTCTTCCTAAGACTGGCGAGAACAAGTCTGTAGTAGCAATGGCATTCGGAGGACTCCTTGCGGCAGCTGGACTTGGTTTGGCAGGAAAACGAAAAAAAGAAGACTAAGATAATAATAGGCGTAAAAATAAGATAGTTAGTAAGATTATTTCAGTTTTCAAGAAGAGAGGCTTGACCGAATAAGGTCAGGCTTCTTTTTGTTCGGCACTTAAAAATATCGTAAGTGACCAATAATGAAGTCAATTAAGAAGTTCCAAAGTCTTTATGGGCTGTGGAACTTTTTTTATATTTTGCTAACTTATTACATGGACATGTGTGAGGAGGATGATCTGATTGTTTCTCTCACAAGAGATGAGTAGATTCAAATTGATATTAACTTCTTCATGACAGTAGATTAGTACTTTCAAATAAAATATATTATGAATGATGTGGGTAATGGTAGAAGCTGATAAAAGACTTTGAGCTATTGTCTATTTAGTTATGGTGAATTTGATAATCTTGCAGTCACAATAGAAGCATCTTATCTAGGGGCTACACCATCATTTTTTGATTGAGAAATCAGAAAAAATCAAAGTTTAAGTTCTCATATGAACTTTCAATAGACTATCATTACTCATTTTATGATTAAGATGATGGGAGGTAGAAGTTTCATAGAAGCAATAGGGAGCGACATTAAAGATAACATCTAGTAGTCGGATTAGTTAACAGTATTGGAAAGGGAGGAGACTTTCTGATAGTTGCTTTGTAATTGGATGCTCAAAGATCTCTTATAAGATAGAAATGTATTACTGGTACTATTTTGAGTATTGAAATTATTTCGTAATATCGTTGGTTATTCTTTCATTTGTATTTGAATAAGATACTAGTAGGCATAATTTTTCTCACAGGTTTTGTTATCTTTTGATTTTTTGAAGTTAGAAAATACTAGGACTCATTCTCTATTAATCCTAACTTATGAGAGTCTTTTTTAAGTTGAATACTAGTATGCTAAACAGGTGAGAGCAATTATGGATGTTGGATTGTTGCAAACTTTCTTTAAGATTTTACTAGTGTTAATGAAGAAATACTGTTAAACGAAGAAGATGTTAGTGTTATTTTAGACGGATAAAGTTATTCTAAGGTTAGGACTAGATGTATATGCCATTTTCATTAAAGATAAAAATATCTATATGAGTGTAAAAGGAAAAGAAATGAGAGGTTATGTGCGTATATTGCCATTATTATGGATTAAAGTGAGAATAATATAGTGTATATTATAAGATGTTAATTCATTTTTATAATATTATTTCTTTCGGATTATAGATTTAAATTACTATTTTTAGAACTTACTTCTGTTTATATATGGTGATTTAAGTATTTATGGACCATGAGATGGGTTTGGAATCTTTGACGCTTTTATTAGAAAACAACAAATGTAATCCGAGTTAATTTATTTTAAAAAAGCGTAATTTATATAATGAAATATTAGAAAACAGTAGTTGTCGTCTTATTTTAGAAAGCGCTTAACGTATTATAAATAAAAGGTTTCTAACGTTTTTATGTCTTTTGTAAATAACGTTACTCTTACAATTGTCAGACAACTAAACTTTTTTTAAAAAACATTGTTTAATCACTTGACTCTAAATTGTCAGAATGTTAGAATGAAAAAGAATCATGGATATGAGGGGAATTAACTTATAATCATGTATCTATAACTAACTATTTTTTTAGAGGGAGACTTAAACATGAAAGACATTTTCAACAGGCGCCAGCGCTTTTCATTGCGTAAATATTCATTTGGTGTCGCTTCAGTCTTGTTGGGGACGGCACTCTTTGCTGCTCACACTGCACAGGCTGATGAAGTCGTAGCATCTGATGCTTCTTCATCAAACCCTGGTTCATCAGTTGAGGGCGAAAGTTCCTCAGAACTGGTTGAGACGAATACAGCATCAACAGCTCAAGCAGATCCTACTGCAGTTGTATCTTCAACTGAGGCAACTGCGTCAACATTTAACTTGACGCCAGAAGCTTCAACAACAGATAAGGTTGCCACAGAGACAACTGACAAACAAGCTACAGAAACTGCGAAACCAGAAGCTTCTAAACCAGCTTCAGAGGCTGCAAAGCCAACAGAAAAAGCTACTTCAGAAGCAGCTAAGCCAGCTACAGTAGCATCAACAGCTACAGCCAGCAACAATGTTGAAACACCAGCTTCAACAAGAACAGCTTCAAACACTTCAGCTACAGCATCAACAACTGCTCCAGCAACTGAAAATACTGAAGCAGCTGAAACCACAGCAGAAGCTACAAGTGTTAGCCCACGTGTTACAGCAAATACTTACTCTGTAAGATCTGCTGCAGACCGTAGTGCAACACTTGACCGTGCTGCTAGTGATATCACAAATGCTGGTGCTTTGGCAACAGGTCGTAGCCGTCGTCGTAATACACGTGCTTTGACAGATCACAACTATGAGGCGGTCTCTGTAGAAACTCACCTTAAAGATGGTGAAAAAGCTACTCCAGACATGACAGATCCTAATGGTGCAACTGTTCGTTCTCAAACAGTGCCATCGGGCTACCAAGCTAAAGAAGGTGACTACTATACTTATAGTATCGTAGATCTTACTAATTTTAACAAACGTTACCATACAAATTACTATACACGTGCTTACAAGAGATTTGATGCTTCAACAGATACTACTGTTGAATTGGTTGACAAGAACACTGGTAATGTATTAGAAACAAGAACCGTATCAGCTTCTAGTGGTATTCAAAAATTTACGACTACCAAAGCAGCCTCTAATGGGGAGTTAACTTGGCAAGTAGATTACGATAAAGGTTTAGGTGCTGGACCAGGGAAGACAGATTCACCGTTTATCCAACTTGGATATGAAGTTGGTGCAAGTATCAAGGCTTTAGTTGCTCCAGGACACAATCTAACTCCTACAGAACAAGCTTTATATGATGCAGTTTATGCTGCGCGTAATTCAACGGATATCATCAACGTTGTAGAACCAGCATATAATGGTCGTACTATTACAGATACGAATGCTAAAATTCCATTATTTGTTCAAAAATCAACTTACTATAGAGTAGTCGATAGAAATAATACTTCATTTAATGCGAATAAAACAGATAAAACTGTTCAAGATTATGTACCAAATGGTAATGAAGTAACATTAGCCAACTACACGCTGAAAGCGATGGAAGGACAACACTTTACAGCATCTGGTGAACGTCAATTTGATGGTTACAAACTTTATCAAACAGCTACTCCAGATTCAACAACTGGTTATGTTAGCCGTCCTTATACAGTTGGTACCAAGTTTATGGATGCTGATCGTGCTGGAATAAAACGTATCAAAGAAATTGTTGGAGAAGATGGATCTGTTGTCATTCGTGTTTACTTATTAGATCCAAGACAGCAAAACAAACGTTCTGATGGTACATTGAACACTGATGGCTATATGTTGCTAGCAGAAACCAAGCCTATTAAACCAGGTGATTATAACAAAGAAGAGTTGGTTGTTAAGAAAACACCACTTAAAACGATTGCACACACTGTAACTGATCCAAGAACAGGGGCAAAAACTAATTATCCAAATGGTAAGGACGTTCCATTTGATTTCCAAAGAGATGCTTCTTACACTCCGTATAAGACAGTATTTGTACCATTCTTGGGAGATAATATCGGTCACCTTTCTCCAAACGCACAATTAGAGCGTGGAGTAGGAGGTATTGGTACTAACGTTGACTTGCTCAACTCTTTGACGCCATACAAGCCAACAGTCTACTACTATGTGAAGTCAGAACCTGTAACAGTGACTCCAGAAGTTGAAAAACAACTTGAAGGACGCACACTTGTTAATGGTGAATTTAGCTTTAAGATTAAAGAAGAGCAAGCTAACAAATCAGTTCCTTCATATGAAGAAACAGTAACTAACCAAAATGGTAAAGCTACATTTAGTAAATTAACATTTAACAAAGCTGGAGTATACACTTACACAATTACTGAGGTTAAAGGCTCAGATACAAACGTCGATTATGATGCAATGACTGTTACAATGACAGTTACTGTAACTGAGAAAAATGCTGCTGGTGATTTGCAAGCTTCGGTTAAATACAGTGCTGAAGGTGGATTCAAATCAAGTGCAGATGATAAAATTTTCAACAACTACGTTGTAGCTCCAGTTAAGACTAAGTTCGACTTTAGTAAGGCTCTTGCAGGTCGTACTCTTAAAGAAGGCGAATTTACATTTGCTCTTAAAGATTCAACTGGTAATGTTCTTCAGACCAAGAAAAACAGCGCTAGTGGTGTTATTGCCTTTGATGACTTGACATTTGATAATACTCAAGTTGGTACTCACAAGTATACTGTAGAAGAAGTTATCCCAGATAATAAAGAAGCTGGTATGACTTACGATACAATGAAAGCTGAAGTAACAATCACTGTTACTAAGGAAGGCCACGTTCTTAAAGCAACTAACATTCTTCCAGCAGATACAGAATTCAATAACACATTCACACCAGGTGCGGTTAAAGTTAACCTTGACTTTGATAAATCACTTTCAAATGGTACTTTGAACGCAGGTGACTTTAGCTTCACGTTGACTGGTGATAACAATGTTAATGAAACTGTAACCAACAAAGCTAACGGTAAGATTAACTTTAGCGAATTGTCATTTGACCATGAAGGTGTCTACAACTACACTGTTAAAGAAGTGAAAGGCAACAATGCCGATGTAGACTACGATGAAATGACTATCGCAGTTAAAGTAACGGTTACTAAAGATGCTACTACAGGTCTTTTGGCTGCTAAGACTGAAATGACTTCAACAGGTGGTGAAGCAACTGGTACTGATGACAAGATCTTCAACAACCACGTTGTAGCTCCTGTAACTGCTCAATTTGACTTCAGCAAAGCTCTTGCAGGTCGTAACTTGAAAGCTGGCGAATTTAGCTTTGTATTGAAAGACAAAGATGGTAGAGTCCTTCAAACAAAACAAAATGATGCTAGCGGACGTGTTCGTTTCGATGCCTTGACATTTACAAATGCTCAAGTTGGTAACCACAAGTACACTGTAGAAGAAGTTCAAGGTTCTGAAGCAGGTATGACTTATGACCCAATGAAAGCTAACGTAACAGTTACTGTTACTAAGTCAGGTCATGCGCTTACTGCTGTAGCAACTCTTCCAACTGATACAGAATTCAACAATACATTCACATCAGCTCCAACTCAAGCTCAATTTAAGTTCACTAAACGTCTTGAAGGTAAAGCGCTCACAGCAGGTGCCTTCACATTCGAATTGCTTGAAAACGGCAATGTTATTCAAACTAAGAAAAATGAAGCAGATGGTTCAATCACATTTGATGCTATTGAATACAGCGCTGAAGGTGAACACACTTACACTGTGCGTGAAAAAGCTGGTAACGATACAAACATCGATTACGATACAATGAACGCAGAAGTGAAAGTTAAAGTTACTAAAGATGCTGCTACAGGTCTCTTGAGTACTGCTGTTACAATGCCTGAAGACACAGAGTTCAACAACTATGTGGTTTCTCCAGTTGTAACTAAGTTTGACTTCACTAAGAAATTGGCTGGTCGTGAACTTAAAGCTGGTGAATTTAGCTTTGTATTGAAAGATGCTGCTGGTAACGTCGTTGAAACTGTTAAGAATGATGCTGCTGGTAACGTAACCTTCTCAGAATTGTCATTTGACAATACTAAAGTTGGTACACACACTTACACTGTAGAAGAAGTGATTCCTGAAAACAAAGAATTCGGAATGACTTACGATAAGATGAAAGCTACAGTGACAGTTGAAGTTGCTAAGAACGGTCACACATTGACAACTGTTACAAACGTTACATCAACTGGTGGTGTAGACGCTAACGGTAACGCAACTGACGGTACTGCAGATAAAGAATTCAACAACAAAGTCACTCCTCCTGAAACTCCTGAATTCCAACCAGAAAAATTTGTCGTTTCTAAAGAGAAATTCGACATCACTGGTAACAAGTTGATGGATGACGACGATGATGTACCTGGTAACGAGTACACAGCAACAAATGCGAATCCATATGTTGATGGTGTTGCAAACAACGAACCAGAAAACTTGAATACTAAGACTGTTAAACGCGGTTCTAAATTGGTATACCAAGTATGGCTTGATACTACTAAATTCACAGAAGCTAACAACATCCAATACGTTGGTGTATCTGATACATACGACGCAGATAAATTGAACGTTAACGCATCTGATATCAAAGCCTACGATTCAGTAACTGGTGCAGATGTGACTGCTAAATTCGACATCAAAGTTGAAAACGGCACAATCACTGCAACTTCTAAAGAAGCATTTATCAAAGATAAAGTAAACAACCCTGTTATCGATACTACTAAGTTCGCTTTTGGACGTTATTATAAATTTGATATTCCAGCAACTGTTAAAGAATCTGTTAAAGCTGGTGCTGATATTGAAAATACAGCCA
>ERZ773265.652-NODE-652-length-20440-cov-12.673829_pt1 | contig 20440 bp, 18 predicted proteins | sample MGYA00580512_ERZ773265 | MGnify/ENA primary metagenome ERZ773265 (study PRJEB29015, sample SAMEA2738169) | human oral metagenome | biome: human oral; feature: human-associated habitat; material: saliva | place: China | collected 2183 ... | reverse complement strand
TGTTGATGGTACTGCATCTTGGTGGGTGTGGGAGAGTAGATGGCTGCCGCAATAATAATTTTGTTTAGAGGTAAGTATGGGTGGGGGTTTCCTGTGGGGAGCTTTTGCCCATGCTTTTTGTGTTTAACGGTGGTTTTACCAAACAACCCCAACCCGGTGCAGTATCCCCTTGACTATAAGTGCGGTTTGGGCCTGGTAGGCTATACCGGGACAGCCTTAACCACTCAATTAGTGGTTAACTCCGGTACAACACCCAAGAATGGTCCTCAAAACCTCCGCTACCGATGCCCTACCTGTACGGATCTCTGACGAAAAACGGTACCACCAGCGCAGGAAAACCCGGTAACGATGCACCAACTGCCGGGTCTTAACAACCATTCAACACCTCAAACTCACCCAACGGAACTAGCTATGCTTTTATCGCTTGGAATACCAGCATTAGCTTTCAACACGTAAAGCCCCGGAAAAGTACCCTCTAATTCCAGCTGTATATGTAAGCCGGTACTGGGACGTCATGTATTCATACTCCCGTTCACCCTGTTGCGAGGTGCAGCTCGACGGGATCTACCTTTGGTGCAGATTATGGCATATATCGCCATAGCCGCGTCGTTCTTATATCGTCTATGCAGACAGAAAATTGGGTTATGGAATAGAATGTGTGTCTGTTCTAATGTTCCTAACCTGAATTGTGGGTGGGGCTAAGCCGTATTCTGAAGCTCTTACACCGTATCCCTTACCCACTAAAACCCTGAGCAAGACGGAAGTGTAGAGCATGATTACTCGAACAGCTATAGCGGTTCTGGAGGTTTTGACGGTGCCGATACTCTGCTAGAAGCTCGCTGAGGAACACTGCTTGCGGCGTGTGTAGCCATAAAGTACTGCGAGGCTTGTCCACTAGTACTGTCCACTAGCAGGGTGCTCGTGAAGAAGAACAGCTGGATCACAACGTAGATAACTGCTAAGTGCACAGGGGGTGACTACAGGATAAAGGGATAGGCGATGTCCCAAGGCGCCCGTGATAAGGTTCGTCAAATTGTGGCTAAGCAAGTAAGATACTGTCAGCATGAGACATTGACATCGCCGATGAAACTAAGCTGAGTGTAGTAGAGTCATCGCATGCTATTATCCCCTGGAATCTTAGGGCGAAACTCGTTGGTTGAAGCTGTTCTAGTAAATATAGGGTTTATTGCTAATCTCGACTTCTGACTTGGTCTGCGGTCGAGGCTATCTTAGACCTTTTCCTTGGTAGCGCAGTCTTGCAGTATGAGGGTCTTATCCGTGGAACTTATGAGCTATAAACGGGGGGTCTCTGGAAAGGTATGGTTTACATACATGTCACCCAGAGAATAGGGGAACGAGGCAACTTATAAGGCACCGAGTCTGCTTTTGCTCATACCGCCAGGTTTATCCTGAGATGCTATCCCGCAGAATAACAAGTCTTATAATGGTACGCGCGGCTTATAGCCAGCGCAGGTGACTGTGGTTGCCCCGTAAAATAAGCTGTGAGCGTGAGAACGCGACACAAAGTGTAGAAAACCTGGCTATGACTGGCAGCTACCAACAACCTTCGGTAGGCTAGAACGGGTTAGCGGTAGGCGCATCCACCGCGTCGATCACAAGATAAAGGAGCAGGCAATGTCCCAGGACGCCCGCGAGAAGGCCCGCCAAATTGCGGCTAAACAATCAAAACGCGGCAATGTCGCGATGAACCGTCGATGGATACAACTTACCGTACTCGGCGTAGTCGTTGTTATTGTTTTCGTTATTGGCTTTGTTTATATCAATGGTCAGAACAATAAAGTACCCGAATCGGGTCCTGTGCCTGCGAGTTCGAATGAGTACGGCGGAATTGTGCTGACTAAGGACGGAATCGTCCAAAACTCCTCAACACGAGACACCCGTAACTATAAGGAACTAGGGGACTCTAACGCCTCCTACACCCCCTCGGTGAATGGTACCCCGCAGGCGGGCAAGAAGCTGCCACTCGGCGTTCAGTCGGCAGATGAAGCCTCTAAGAACGGCAAACCGGTGCGCGTAACGATCTTCCAGGACTACAATTGCGTGCACTGCCATGAGTTTGAGGATCAGTACGGCGAGGAACTGAAGAAACAGGTTCAAGAGGGTAATATCGAACTCGAAATCCGTAACCTGACCTTCCTTGATCAGAATTCACCCACCCAGTACTCGGCACGTACCGCTAATGCCGCATACGCCGTTGCTAACCAGGTGAGTGCAGATAAATTCTTGGACTTCCAGAAAGAACTGTTTAGTCACCAGGGAACCGGCGACCTGAACAACCAGCAGATTGCCGATATAGCATCTAAATACGGTGCAAATATCGGTTCGGATATGAACGATAACAAGTGGCGTTCTCTTGTGGATGTCGTGACCGCAGAATCCTCGAAGAACGATATTGGGGGCACCCCGACCGTTTTTGTGGACGGTGAACAATACACCAGCAATGACTTCACTGGCTTCCTGCAGGGGAAGATCGACGCCAAGAAGAATAACAATAACCCGCAGCAGTAATATAAAAGGATTCGCCCGCAAGCGCTAAGCCTGCGGGCGAATCCTTTCTATTGTGTAGTCTCAAAGGATACTGACACACTAGTCTAAGATTCCAATGCATGATTCTGTATGAGAGGGCATCTCTGTTAAGGCTCATCGACCGTTTGACATTTTCTGAGCCATATGAACATAGTTCGAAATCTAAAAGACTCAAAAAGTATAGTGATACGGGAAAATAGCGTTTAAGTAGACACATATAAAAACAGTGAACACGATAAACTTTCATAACATCCACTTTTGAATTAGCATACCTGTGCGTTTGCTGTACACTAGAAGACGTTGCCTCCTTAGCTCAGCTGGCCAGAGCATCGGTCTTGTAAACCGAGGGTCACCGGTTCGAATCCGGTAGGGGGCTCCACGAAAGTCCTGATTCATGCGTTACGCAGCTGATGCGTTGAATCGGGACTTTCCCCTTACAGGTCGTTAGCATTATATGAGACCACACACACCGATTTACAGAGCAGCACAGGACACGCGATATTATGGCAGCAGGTCAACCCGCAATGCATCAGCAAGCGGCGCAAACCCCGACTGTATCATCACCCTCAAACTCTTACCCCCTCGAAAACTTTATTGAAACTCGGGGATTCCGCCCCGAAATTCAGGGTCTGCGTGCATTCGCAGTACTCCTGGTAGTGCTATACCATGTCTGGTTTGGTAGGGTATCCGGCGGCGTGGACGTCTTTCTATTCATCTCGGCGTTCCTGCTCTCACTCTCGAATATGCGCAAAATCAACGAGGGCAGGCCGCTTAACCTCTTCACATACTGGCTACACGTGTTCCAACGCTTGCTTCCGGTAGCGACCGTAACCATCGCGGGAACGACCATCGCATCATTTTTTATCCTATCGCCAAGCCGCTGGGCCGATATGCTCGCGGATGCGAAGGGATCCCTCTTCTATTACCAGAACTGGCATCTTGCTTTTAACTCGGTAGATTACTATGCGCAAAACGCAGCATCGAAAACCCCGTTCCAGCACTTCTGGTCGCTGTCTATTCAGGGACAGATTTTTATTCTGTGGCCGTTGCTCTTCGCGCTGGTCGCATACCTTGTGCATCGTTTCCGCTGGAATCTGTTCACGACAACCATTTTGGTTTTCGATACGGTCTTTGTGGCATCTTTGACGTTTTCGATTATTGAAACCGAGACAAACCAGGGGTTCGCATACTTCGATACTCGTACCCGTCTCTGGGAGTTTGCTGTCGGGACGCTGCTCGCCATGGTAACCCTCAAATGGAAGGCCCCTGAGAAGGCGCGCGTCATCATGGGGTGGATCGGCGTTTTTGGGCTTGTGACCTGTGGCGCCTTCCTGCCCGTGCAGCGTTCCTTTCCCGGATTCTTAGCGCTGTATCCAGTAGTTTCAGGTGCTCTCGTCATTATGGCGGGCCGTACCAACAGTCGGTGGGGCGTAGACCGCTGGTTGGTCTCTAAACCTCTGCAGAGTCTCGGCAATATCTCCTACGCCCTGTACCTGGTGCACTGGCCCATCCTGATCTTGTACAGCACCGCTGTAGAGAAACCCCACGTGAATTTTCTTGAAGGAACCGCCATTATTGCGGTATCTATTGGCTTAGCTTGGGTTCTGATCCAGTTCGTGGAGAAACCGCTGCGTTACCGTAAAGACCCTTTCATTCCCTGGCTGATGAAAATACTGCGGTTTAAGAGGGTTTTCGCGGTCAAAACATGGGCCGATCAGCTTGCCTTCCTGGCCGCAACCTTTTTACTGGCAGGAATACCTCTTGCCGGTGCGCAGGCGTGGGTGAACTACTCCAATACTCAGGCGAGTATTCAGGCAGAAACGCAGACCCAGACTGCAACCGATAATCACCTAGGTGCTCGCGCTATCGGCACCGATCAGGCGCTCATGCACGACGACCCTATCCCTAATGGTGATTTGAAGAATCAATACGAGATGTTGAGCGACGGCAAATGCGAAGGCAATTTTGCCCTCTCTCATGACTCGCTTAAGAAGTACTGCTCTTCGCAGAAGAACGGAACAGATGATTCGCCGCTTATGATGGTCGTCGGTAACTCCCACGCGGAACAGGCAATGGCCATGTTCAAACCCGTTGCCGAGCAGTCCAAAGTTAATATGCAGTCGATCCTCTTGGGCGGATGCCAGTATCCGCAGCAGGATGCATCATCCTCGAACGAGTGCGCCGAGTTTAACCGGGACGTTACCGAAGAAATTCTGCAGCGTAAGCCGCAGACCGTGGTGATTATCGCAACCATCGCGGAGGCGCGGTCTAATGAGGAGCGCATCGACCCGGCCCTGGAGGAAACGGTCAAGAAGTTCACGGACGCTGGAATACAGGTGGTCGGTGTGCGCGATAACCCGCGGTACGACTACAACGTATACGAATGCGCACAGAAGGCAGGAGACGACCTGGAATCCTGCGCGCGCCCGGTCTCTGAGAAACTGGCTGAAAAGAACCCCGCCCAAGAGGTCTTTGACAAATACAAGGATAAGGGCGCGGTGCTGGTAGATATGACTGACCTGTACTGCCCGGAAGGAATGTGCCAACCGGTTGTCGGGAACGTCTACGTGTACATAGACGAGAACCATGTGAGCAAGGCATACGGGCGTACTATGGCGAAAACTATGCTTGAACGCGCCGCCAAGGGCGGCTGGATACCCACTGGCATGCTCTCGCTCTAAACACGTGCCAAGAATATACGATGCCGTGTCTTCTTAGCGGAAGGCGCGGCATCGGTACGTCTGAAGCCTCGGTGAACGGCGGCCGCCGCACGTTTACTATGCAGCGATGAAGTTTCATGTGCATATTTTGCAGACATCATATAAGTATCATGATCATGCAGGGGAGAAGGAACGACGTGTGCTCGTTGAAGGTGAAGGGACTCTCTGGCTAAGGTCTTCACACGGGACATGAAAAAGCTTTCATTCATACGCAGGAAGATACACACTCTTAGGCCCGGTGTTAGTAGGTGCCGTGATCGTGGTATGCGCTGATTCTGCAGCCGCAAACCTATTCCGGCATATAAAATTTCTGTAGGCATTTTTATGGCGTCTTCAGTACCCTCATACTTATCTGGTTGCTCGTGCAGAACCGAAAGGAAGGTAAATCATGAAAACCGTAACTGAGCGTACTCTGCGCGTAGACAACGTGAGCCTAGGATACGGCGCACAGCCTATCGTCAAAGACCTGAGCTTAGAATTCCCGCAGGGCAAGGTCACCGCCATTATCGGCCCCAACGGATGCGGTAAATCCACGCTTCTGCGGGGTGTTTCGCGACTCTTGCATCCCCTTGACGGCGAGTTTTTGCTCGATGGTAAGCCTACGCATCAGTACTCCATGAAGGGGTTCGCACGCATGGTCGGGCTTATGCCGCAGCATCCTATTGCGCCTGAAGGCATTACTGTTGCCGATTTGGTTTCGCGGGGGCGCTACCCCTATCAAGGGCTTTTCAAACGTAATAGCGCCGAAGATGATGAGGCGGTAGCCTGGGCCCTAGAGGCCACCGATACGATGTCGCTCGCCGAACGCCAAGTAACCGAGCTTTCCGGCGGTCAGCGCCAGCGTGTGTGGATTGCGATGGCGCTTGCGCAGGAGACCGATATTCTGCTGTTGGATGAGCCGACCACGTACCTTGACCTGGCGCATCAGGTGGAGCTGCTGGATTTACTGGCGGACCTGAACGAAGAACGCGGCACCACCATGATTATGGTGCTGCACGAGCTGAATCTCGCCGCTCGCGTTGCAGACTATCTGATCGCCATGAAGGACGGGCAAATTGTCAGTCGCGGATCTGCTCACGAGGTGCTGACCTCCAGAAATCTTAACGATATTTTTGGGCTCAAAGCCAAGGTTGCTGATCCGTTTAGTGACGGGAGCGTGGTGGTGGTGCCGCATCATCGGTATGCGCACGCTTCGCAGAAGATACTGGACGACGTGAACCCGTGAAATAAGACTTATGAAACAGGAGCGAGAAACCCGAACAAAACGCGGTTACGGTATGTTTGAGTTTGCTGCACGGATTGGTTTGCCCTGCCTGAAACCGCACGCAGCTGGATGTCTGCGGTCGATACCTAAGACAGACATATTATTCATGGGATACTGGCGGGTAGATAAAACCAAAAGTTAGGAAGTACCTACCATGCTCAAACTCGATAAAAATGCCAGACTGCACGGCGAACCTGTGCGTTATGTGGCGATGGGCGACTCGTTTACCGAAGGCGTGGGTGATGTCGATACCGACCGCCCCAACCAGGTGCGTGGCTGGGCAGATCGCGTTGCGGAAGCTATCGGCTCAGTCGATGCTCAGGCGCAGTACGCTAACTTGGCGATCCGCGGGCTTTTGATGCACCAGATTGTCGATCAGCAACTGGAGGCAGCCTTAGAACTGAGACCGAACCTTGTTAGCTTCTACGGCGGCGGCAACGACATTATTAGCCTAAACGTGAATATAGATGAGATTATCTCGCACGCAGAGCGAGCCTTTGCGGCTCTGCGCGCGGAAGGAATCGAGGTTCTGACGATTACGGGCCTAGACGTGAAGGGAGAGGGACCCTTTGCTCGGACCCGCCCGCGTACCGCCCTGTATAACGAGCTTCTACGCACGGTGGCGGATAAATACGGTGTGCACATTATCGATTACTGGCGTATGGACGATTTTCTGGATTGGCGGCTGTGGGCTGACGACCGCCTGCATATGAATGAGTTGGGGCATCAGCGCTTTGCATACCATGTGCTGACGCAGCTTGGGCTGGGGCATCTTGCGCAGGACGTGAACCTTATCGCCGGTGAAGAAGAGCCTCCGCCGCTGCGTGAGAGAGTTGCCGAGAGTGCGTATTGGGTAAGAACGCATGCTCTGCCTTGGATGGGTCGGCAGCTGACTGGGCGCAGTTTGGGGGATGGACTAAGCGCGAGGTACCCGAATTTGGTTCCTGCCGCTGGCCTTGGTGAGCCGGTAGAACTCGAAGAATAACCTGCCGTATGCCGTAAAATACGGGTCTGTACGAGTTAAGATGTTAATCTCACATTTAAAATTTCACCGATGTAATTAGATGTTTGTCACATGGATATCGACAAGGGACGAAAATTCCGTCATGAACTACCTTAAACTCCCTTGTGACTTGAGGAAACAGCGAGAACTGGTAGAATAAGCGGGTAACTCTATCGTGACCTTTCGGCGTGCCCGGAAGAAGTCTGTATCAAATGGTTACCCCTCAAAATCCAAAAAATCCTTGGTTTTTAAGGGGAGTTTCTGGCGTGCAGGCTTGCGTGAGTTGCTGGATTTACCTAGAATTTAACGCTGTTCGTAGTGGTGGAAACGCCTCTCGACACTAAATTATGCTTCACCGTTTTTCCCGCGGCGGGGATTGACATCTGGATCTCACCCAGATGCCGGTCTCAAACACTCTAGCCCGGAGAATAACCCGGTGCTTCTACATTGGTGACGGGACGTACGAGTAACATCGACTGCGCATCCGTCAGAAAAGTCAATCAATAAGGAGTGAAACATGGCAGCAGTCTGCCAGGTGACCGGAGCTGTTCCCGGCTTTGGACACAGCATTTCGCACTCGCATCGCCGCAATAAGCGTCGATTCGATCCGAACGTTCAGAAGAAGACCTATTGGGTTCCTTCGCTTCGCCGTAAGGTGACCCTGAACGTGTCCGCTAAGGGCATTAAGGTTATCGATGCTCGTGGCATTGATGCCGTGGTCGCAGAAATCATCGCACGCGGGGAGAAGATCTAGTACATGGCATCCAAGGCTAAGGACCTGCGTCCTATTATCAAACTCAAGTCCACTGCAGGCACCGGGTACACCTATGTAACCCGTAAGAATCGCCGCAATAATCCTGACCGTATGGTGCTAAAGAAGTACGATCCCGTGGTTCGCAAGCACGTTGACTTCCGAGAGGAGCGCTAGGAATGGCTAAGAAGTCAAAGATCGCTCGTAACGAGCAGCGCAAGGTCATCGTAGCTCGCTACGACGAGAAGCGTCGAGAACTGAAGAAGACGCTGGTGAACGAGAACGCTACCCCCGAGGAGCGCGAAGCAGCACGTGTAGCTTTGCAGAAGCTACCCCGCAACGCATCTCCCGTCCGCGTTCGCAACCGTGACCAGATCGACGGTCGTCCGCGCGGTACCTTCCAGAAGTTTGGTATCTCCCGCGTACGCTTCCGCGAGATGGCACACCGTGGCGAATTGCCCGGTATTACTAAGTCAAGCTGGTAATTTCTGGTATTTTGTACCTAGGCGAGTTATTTTTCCTCGTGAAAAGCAGCTCGACTTAGTCTGAAAAAGATAAGTCTCAGGAAGGGGCACCCCAAATGGCTAAGAACCGTACCGAACTTGTTGCAGAGGTAGCAGAGAAGTCTGGCAAGAGCCAGGCAACCGTGAACGCAGTGCTCGACGCAGTGTTCCAGGCTTTCGAGACCTCCGTCTCTAAGGGCGAGAAGATCACCATCCCCGGCTGGTTGGCTATCGAGCGTACCGACCGTGCAGCTCGTACCGGTCGCAACCCGCAGACCGGTGAAACCATCCAGATTCCCGCTGGTCACGGTGTGAAGCTGACCGCAGGCTCCAAGCTGAAGGCAGCAGTCGCTACCAAGAAGAAGGCCACCAAGGCCACCTCCAAGAAGAAGAAGTAACTTCTTGAGACTTCTAGGACCTGATAGGGGCTCCCACCACACGGTGGGAGCCCCTATGTTTATGGTTTGTTTTCTCTATCTGAGAGCTTCTGCCTCGTGATAACGCCCGATACCAAACTCCGTTTGAAAAGGTTGTCAGGACGGGATAAACTACCGGGGACGGAATCTTATTCTTCTAAGAACTTCACATTGAACATACGCATCGCAACATTACGCTGTAATACCTTTCGCCCCAAGAAAAGCGGGCAACACCTTGTCACCTAAAAGTCTCAATCAGGTTAGCTAAAATAGTAGTAAGTAATGTTGCAGCCTGAAAATATATCCTGTTATGACACAGAAACACTCAGAAAGACATACCGTGACCATCGTACCGAGAAAGTATAGCGCTCTTCCGTTAGCCCTTGCAGGGCTTGGTCTGTTGAGCGCGTGTGCATCCTCCGAACCTCAGGATCCGGTGACTCCCGCCGTGGTGACAGTGACTGCATCCCCCTCAACACATGGTACGGCTGCGGAACCTTCACCTTCGGCAACCTCTAACCCCTCGGCAGATCCCTCTCATGCCCCCGCCGCGCCCCAGGGTAATGGGGGAGGAGGAAATACCGCTGGCGGCTCGGTGAATGGTGATACTAATCAGAATCAGCCCGGAACCGGCGGGAACAATACGCCCGCGCAACGTAACAATGGTGGATCTCCAACCGAACCCAAGGTGAATGTGAATGGTTCCTGGACCCACACGAACTCCGAAGGCGATAAAATCACCGTTGAGACGAGCGGCGCGTGGGAAGTTATCAAGAGCGACGGCGAGGTCATTAGAGTGAGCGCAAGCGGCGCATGGACCCAGACCGACCATGACGGCGAGGTTATCACGGTTAACGCCGACGGTTCGTGGTCAGTCTCCGAGAACGGCATTGTTGAGGATGGAGAAGATCGGCCTGAAACCCCTACAATTCCTGGAAAACCCAATAGTTCGGAGGCGGCAACTCCGGTAACCCCTGCAACTCCGCGTTAAAACGCGGTTCTGTGCGGAAAACTGGTATACACAACATATAACTATGAACGATATAAATGTATAAGTATTATTAAATACTTTATATATAAACTTTATAAGTATTTCACCCTGTTCTCAAAATATCTATAAATCAAACGGTCCTTGCACAAAGATCTCTGCGGTCGGTTGGTCGGGTGATACTCTACTAAGCTGAGCTTTCTTGTGTTTTGGCATTTCTTGTCGTTGAGCGTATGCCTCTTGATACGTGAATGAAGTTTTGCCTTGTGGGGCAGGGGTTTGTGTATCGGGAGGATAAAGACCTTCACATAGAACTCTCGTAAGTGTAAAGAAAATATATATAAAAAGGTTGATTAACTTTAATCCGTAGTTTCATCTCCGAGATTTTGAAGTGTTTCCCAAGATATTCTTGAGGGTACCCGCAGAAATTAACGTGATATTTTTCAAGAAACGTGTTAATGGATAGCTTCAAGAAGCGGAACACCTTTAGAATAGATATATCCCTCCTTCCGGAAGGACTATTTATCCCGCAACGACGCTCTTCAGTGGGGATCACTATAACACCATATTCTTCGGTGCTGTGGTGCGCTCATGCTGAACGTCTGGGTGGTCGCAACGGGACGTCATCACCGGTTTATAGAAAGAAATGCAATGAGCATGAAGAGAACCTACGCCGTTGTATCGGTGGCTGTGGCGAGTATTCTTGCCCTGAGCGCCTGCGGCTCCTCAAATGAGGCGTCTTCCTCCGTAACGTTATCGCCCAACAGCAGCTCCTCAAGCTCAAAATCTTCCCCCACGAAATCTAAGTCTCCAAGTCCCAGTTCCTCGGCGAGTTCATCCCCTTCCGCGACGGCGACTGAAACCGCAACCCCCGAACCTGCGGATGCTACTCCCTCTTCAACCGCCGAGAGTAATACTACAGGTGAAGCCGTGAATGCTCCCACGCTCACGGATGCGGCAACAGCCCCCGAATCTCCGGCTGCTAATTCTCCTGAGGAAAGCGCAGCAGCTGGTGGTGTAGATGCGAATAAGGATGTCGATGAAGCGGCGAAGCCGGCTGACGGCTCTGCTGGAAGTAACTCTGGGCAGCAGGGAAATTCTGGAGGTCAGGGAGGAGCAGGATCCGTAAATAAAAATGGCGGTTCGCAAGGATCTACCGGCAACAAGGGAAATGGCGGTGCTTCTAGTATCAAGGTGAACCGCGATGGTTCGTGGTCTCAGACTGCTGCGGATGGAAGCACTATCAAAGTTGATTCCGATGGCTCGTGGAAACGCAAGAATGCCGATGGAACCCGAATTCGTGTGTACGACGACGGATCGTGGGTGCAAAAGTATCCGAATGGAAGCGAATTCGGTGTCACCGATAACGGCGAATGGTACTCCTCTAATGGATGGCGAATCTCGTCCTACACGCCCCCAGCGCCCACGTATCCTGGACGGGGGACGGCTCGTCCAGCACAGCCTAAGCGCGCTGTTTGGCAGGGGCGCGGGTAATAAAAACGGCTGACTTTCTGCCCTGAGATAGGAAAACACGTGAAAACTGCAAAAATTATAGCGAGTCTTGCTCTGGCATTTGCTTCTGCTCTGACGCTAAGCGCTTGCGTTGCTCATAGCTCCAGCGGTTCGGCCGCCTCTCCATCGGTGTCGAAAACCCCTAAGCCTTTTCCGTCCGTAACGGTACGCAGTATGGAGGAACAAACCACACAGGTTTCCTCGGATGGTTCATGGTCTTATGTATCCAATGATGGTTTGCAGGTGAAAGTCAATGCTGACGGTTCTTGGACTAAAACCGGGATTATGGGCGAGGAAACTGCGGTGTCGGCAGATGGGTCATGGACCCATAAGGCTCGAATCGAGATTGCAGAGCAGGGAACAGTGCAAGGCTCCCAGGCTAAGGTGCAGGCGGATGGTGGCTACACGACTGTGAAGAAGGGTGGACAGCCCGGAACTGCGAAACCCACGGTTCCTCAGATACCTGAAAAACCTGCAAACCCTCAGGCGGTAACGCCTAAGACCCCGGTTGAGCCCTCGTATGCTCTGCAATAGTTTGTGACTGCGACCTCTGTCGTGAGGACTTTCAGGAACCGAAGCGCCGCATCCACAAGGCTAGGATGCGGCGCTTCGGCTTTTCATCTGCCTGCGATAAGAGTCTGTGGTACGGGGGTATACCCCCACCCCTTTACTTCCGCGGGAATTTGGGGGCCTGAAATAGGTATAAAAAACCTTAAGATAATTTTTAAGTTTCTTAGGTTAAACACAGGTTTACATAGGCTCAACATAGCTAGAACCAGTAGAATAAAGGTATTCCCGGGCAGGGCATAGCCCTGTAATTTCAGTCTTGTGACGCGAAATTTTCGGGTACTGAATAGTAATTCATCATCAGAAAGACTACGCACATGATCACCAAGAAAACTTCCGCCCTTCTTTCTCTAGCTGTAGCAGGCGTTGTAGCCCTCAGTGCATGCGGCGCCAATAACTCCAATAATGCTTCGAGCTCTTCATCGGCATCCGCCTCTGCATCTGAGACTCCCAAGGTCTCCGTCTCCGATGGTTCGGTCACTGTGAATAATGGTGATACCTCTGTCACCGCTGGAGCTGACGGTAATATGCAGATGAAGAGTGGCGATGCCACGGTATCTGCTGGTACTAACGGCGGAATGCAAGCGGATAACGGCTCGGGGTCGAGTGCATCCGCATCTACTAGCAATAATGGCGGCGGGGCCGGTTCGCATACTGTTGTATCTGATGGGTCGTGGACTTACACTGAAGCTGATGGTGATAGTGTCGTTGTGGCTTCCGACGGCTCATGGGTTCGCACCGAGACTGATGGTGATATTACCACTGTGAGTTCCGATGGCTCATGGACTGTTAAAGATGGTGGTGATGTGACAGCTGTAGACGCTAGTGGCAGCTACACCGTTCAGGAGGATGGCAAGCCGTCCACTAAGAAGCCAAGCCTTCCGGATCTGCCCAATAAGCCAAGCGACTCTAAAGCTGTAACTCCTAAGTCCCCGGTTCAGCCAACCACTGCCGGCTAGATTATCCTATGTAAAGAGCCGATATGCCGTGCGTTGCCTCTGACGCGCTACGGTAACTACTGGTCTAGAAGGCTCCACCCGGACGTAGCATCACGGTATACGGCGCGATAATTCAAGCGGTGCGCATCCTTATGATAAGGATGCGCACCGCTTTGGTGTGTGGATAAAGGGCGGCAAAATAAAAACCCCGAAACCATAAGAGACGCTTGTATAAGTGCAAGGTATGCTCTAAGTTTTCTGAGGTCTAAGAGAAGGGTAAATATTTTAAAATATTAATTAATTTTAATAACACAAGGAAATACAGTTAATTGTTTGGGTTAGAAATGAGTATGCGTTAAAGGGTCTATTTATTGCTCTTAGCATAAAAAGAGCCACAGAGAGGGGAAAATTCCTGAAAAATACCGTTAGTGTGTGAGAGAGTTGAAAGCCAATCAATAATCACCGGCAGAAAGGATGGGCGTATGATCGCCAACAAGAAAACTTCCGCTTTTGTCTCCCTGGCTGTTGCTGGCATGGTGGCACTGAGTGCCTGCGGTTCGGATAACTCTAGCGGCTCCTCTTCAAGTTCTTCCGCAGGAAGCGGGGCGTCCGGTTCCGCATCGGCAAACTCTTCCGCTTCCGGCGGCTCAGACTCCTCGAACGCTAGCGGTGGCGCCAGCGGCGATGCTTCGGCAAACTCCAGTGCTGGTTCTGATGCTAGCGGCGGTGCAGACTCAGAGAAGGGGTCTGGTAGCGGATCTAGCGACGGCACAGGATCGGATAATAAATCTGATTCTGGTTCCGATTCTGGCTCACAATCAGGCAGCGAGGGCGGCTCCGGTGGAGGCTCAGGTGCTGAAGGTGGTGGCGGCGCTCAGGGCGGCGCACAATCGGGCAGCGGTGACGGATCAGGCGGCGGAGCGAACGGTTCTGGCGCTGAGGGTGGCGGCGGTGCCCAGGGCGGCAACGCTCCTAACTCTGGCGGCGGTGCTGCCGGCGCTGACGGTAGCGGCGCACAGGGTGGTGGCGCCAATGGCGCTCCCGGTTCTGAGGGATACGTTCTGGTCTCGGAGGATGGCTCTTGGACTGCTACTGAACCCGACGGCGATACGGTTACGGTCTACTACGATGGCTCTTGGACTAGGACCGACGCTTCCGACGGTCACACCGATCTGGTGGGCATCGACGGCTCCTGGGTTAAGAGCGAAGGCAATACGGTGACGGCTGTGCAGTACAACGGCGCCTACAACGTGATGGTTAACGGTCAGGCTACGTCCGAAAAACCCACCGACCTGCCGGATCTTCCCGTGGTTCCCAATACTCCGGGAGCGGCAACTCCTAAGTCACCTCTCAATCCGACCACTGCGGGCTAGCACCTGCAGATGGCCGTGAAGCGGCTGTGTAATCTGGCGCGCATCCTTAGTGTTTGAGGATGCGCGCCTTATTTCTGCTAAAAATACGGAAGATATAAATATGATGGGGGAATTTAACCGTTGGATATGCAATTAAACTACATAATTTTATGCACGCCATTTCGAAAATATTTATGGAAATGCAATGTATTTACGGCTCATAGCATAAAAACACTCCGTACCTGGGATAAATCCCTGAAAAATACTTTAGGTGTGTGAGAGGGTGGGTTTTGAACCAACAATTACCGGCAGAAAGGATAGGCGTATGATCGCCAAGAAGACTTCTGTTTTTGTGTCCCTGGCTGTTGCTGGCGTGGTGGCGCTGAGCGCATGTGGCTCTGGCAGCTCCGGTGGTGACTCCTCCTCAAGCTCATCCTCAGCATCTACATCGTCAAGTTCATCAGCCTCGCAGGGATCCGTGACCACGGACAACGGCGGCACATCAGGCGACTCCGGTTCAGGCGGTGGCGCTGGCGGCGGCTCAGGCGCAGAAAATAATTCTGGCGGCGGCTCACAGATGGAGAACGGCGGCGGATCCGGCGGCACTGGTTCAGAGCCTTCAGCTGGCGGCAACATGCAGACCGGTGAGAGCGGTACCGGTGGCCACATGCAGACGAAGCCCGGCAGTGAAGGTGGAGCCCGTATGGATAACCCGCCGGAGGAACAACAGCAACAACAGCCCCAGCAAGGGCAGCAACAGCAGCAGCAGCCTCAGCAGGGACAACAGCAGCCTCAGCAACAGCAAAAGCAGTAACCTGAGGCATTCGCCCCTCTGCGGCGGTATGCTGCCGCCGAAACAGGCGAGTTTCGGCGTATCTGTGCATATGGCGCGCATCCTTGAACGTGAGGATGCGCGCCATTGCGGCGTTCAAAACGTTAACCAGCCGAACATGTCACATCTTCGCCGTGAAATACCTGGTCAGCTGACAAACCGGTAGAATGTGGGATATTGACAGGTTGCGGGTACGCCCGCATATGACGACTACGAGCGAGGGGGCGGAACATGCACACACGCGCAAAGACGCGCCACCATGCCCGCCTTCTCGCCGTTAAAGACTGTGCCGAGCGGGAATCATCGCCGCGTGAGGTACAGCCAGCAACCGCTACTAGGCGAGGTGCCCGTGTGATGCGTGCCTGGCTTATCTCGGCATCTGCGGTTCTGCTGGGCTCGGCGGGGCATACTCTTGCCGGAGGCGGCGCCGCGCATCCGATGATTCTTGCGCTTTGCACCGCGTTAGGGGCGCTCGCCGCTCTGGGACTTCTAGCGCTTCTCGAACGTATAACGCGCTCACGGCAGCGAGCCATCTACCTGGGCACCGCAGCAGGCGCCATCACGGTGCAAACCCTGCTCCACGGTGTTTTCAACCTATCCCACGGATCCGCTCAGGCGGCGCATCGTGTGGCGGCACTGCAAGGAAACCACGCGCACGGTCATGCACATGCGCCCGGAACACCCCTTGCCCTTGAACACGGGAATGGGCTCAGCCACGCCGTCGCCCAGCACGCTACCGGCACTATGATCGGGGTGCACGCTCTTGCAGCCCTGCTAAGCCTTATACTTTTGCACCGTGGTGAACGCGCCCTCGCGCAGGCGTTGTGGGCTTTACACTGTTATCTGAATACACGTTTGCAGTCCGCTCTGCGCGTTCCGGTGTTGGCACCGCTTCCTGTCTTTCCCCGTATATACGGACGTTTTGTCATATCCGTTTATCTTCGTCGGCTGATGCTGGCGTTCTCCCGCGTGGAGCGAGGACCGCCTGCAGTCTTGGGAAACCCCGCGTAACCCCAACCATCGCCCGTGCTACGAGTCTGCCCACCGGCTGGCTTGTGTGAGTGTTATACACCTTCCTCGACTAAAACCGAGTGTGAAGGTGCATGCGGCATGGGCATTCGATGCAGATAAAGGATTTACACATATGCGCACCATGATGCGTACCCTGGCAGCGGTTTTGCTCGCCAGCCTGATGCTTTTCGGCGGTGCCGCAGCGCAGGCGCATGACGAACTGGTTTCTTCCGACCCCGCCGCGAACGCAACTTTGACGCAGGCACCTGCCGAGTTGAACCTGACCTACAGCGCGAACCTCATGAATATTGAGGGCGGAAACCGTGTGCGCGTGGTCGATTCGACCGGCGCATCCGTAGCTGAAGGCGAACCACAGGTGAAGGGAACGACCGTCACCCAGCCGCTCAAGATCAAGGATGCGAGCGCCGACGAGACCTACACCGTCACCTGGCGCGTAGTCTCCTCGGACGGGCACCCTATTCAGGGAACCTATACGTTCAGCGTTGGCGCAGGTAAAGCCGCAGCATCCCCGCAGGATGCGGGCACCGGCGAATCTTCGCAGGCCGCAGCTGATACCCAGAACTCCACTAAGTCAGATTCCGATTCCGGGGTGAATTGGTGGCTGATTGGCGGCGGTGTAGGTTTCTTCGTCGTGCTGGCTGTGGGGATTCTCGCCCTGCTCAAAAAACGTTCCGCATAATACCTTGTACACCCGTGACGTTACTGGGCAGCTTCCGGACGTCACACCCATTGGCAGGCGCCGCATCGGGATCTTCCCGCAGATTGCGGCACGCGCGATTAAAAGTCGCAGAATAATCGAACGTCGTGAACTGTCGCATGTGCCTGCCGAAGAATTGTTCGCACACACAGGCGGGTTTTACCGCCAGAAAAGAGTAAAAGATCATGAAGAAATTTCAGGCTCACCACAAGCTGATGGCTTTGAGCTCCGTAGCTCTCGCCGGGATTCTTACCCTGAACGCTTGTGGCTCTACCAACACGAACTCTGATTCGAGCGCATCCGCAACGAGCTCTTCCAGCGCAGCGGCAAGCGGTTCGGCACAGTCGTCTTCAGGCCCGATCAAGATTGAGAACACCTGGGCTAAGGCAACCGACGGTGGTATGACCGGCGTTTTCGGCAAGATTACCAATACCAGCGATCACGATGTGAAGGTCGTCTCGGCAACCTCGACTGCGACCGATGAAGTGCAGCTGCACACCACGGTTAAGGACTCTAACGGAAGCACCAAGATGCAGCAGGTGCAGGAATTTACGGTGAAAGCGGGGGAGACCCTGGAGTTGAAGCCCGGAGGCAACCACATTATGCTGATGGGTCTGAACTGCTCGCTCTCGGCGGGTGCCAGCACCACGGTAACCCTCAAGACTGAGGACGGCGCAACCCTGGAGTTCAAGCCTGAGGCACGCGACTACTCTGGCGCTAAGGAAGAATATCAGGGCGATGCACAGTCCACCGGCTCGGCTTCGGCGGACGCATCCGCATCAGCTTCGGGTGACTCCCATGAAGGTCACGAGCATGGTCACGGGGATGGTGAACACTCCGATCATGAGCATAATCATGGGGATGGCGAGCACTCCGATCATGAACATGGTACGCACGAACACGGTGAGCACAGCGACCACGACCATATGAGCGGCGAAGCCTCGGGGAGCGCATCCGCAAAACCGCAGTGTAAGTAGCCGCAGCGCTCGGCAACGGGTGTTTTAACACATCCACCGAGCCTATGCAGGATGCGCGGTGCACGAAACCGCAACATTTGGGGGACTGGCACCGTGCATCCTGCCTCACTCAACTGAAGCGCCGATAGCGCGCATGAGAGATAGCCGCAGGCATAGAGGAATGAAAGATTATGACGGCGGAGAATGACAAGATGGGTACCCCGCAGCCTCCGCATGAGCCTTCTTCGACGGAGGCCAACGAGCCGCAGGAGGGTACCGCCGGGATCTCTGAAGGAACGGCAGCTGCGGACTCTTCACGGCATCAAGGCGCCCGGTCTGTGGAATCTCCCGGGGTGCGTCGCCGTACAGCGCTCGCCGGTGCTTTCCTGGGGGTGGGCGCCGGTGTGGCCGTTGGCGCCGGGGCACGCGGGCTGATAACGCCGGAGCATGAAACTGGTGCGCACGAGACCGTACCCGTGCAGCAGGCGCAGACCGCTCAAACCGTGAATTTTTACGGCGATAAGCAAGCCGGGATTATGACCCCGGCGCAGGCTCATGCGCGTTTTATTGCTCTTGATCTGAACGATGGGCTGGAAGCCCCCGGGGTGCAGCGTCTGTTGAGGATTTTGACCTCCGATGCGGCCGCCCTGACTGCAGGGCAGACTCCGCTGACAGATCAGGAACCTGAGCTTGTGCAGGCTCCCGCACATTTGACTATCACATTCGGGTTTGGCGAAAAGATTTTTGATATTGTGGCACCCGCCAAAAAACCGGCGTGGCTTAAACCTCTCCCAGCGTTCCCGAAGATCGACCAACTGCAGCAGAAGTGGAACGGCGGTGATCTGCTCCTGCAGATTTGTGGGGATAATCTGCTGACGGTCTCGCATGCCCAGCGGATGCTCACCAAAGACACCCGCTCCTTCGGGCGTATCCGCTGGGTGCAAGAGGGCTTTCTGAGCGCCTTCGGTACCGGTCAGGGCACTCCGCGTAATCTTTTCGGACAGGTAGACGGCACCGTGAATCCGGTCGAAGACCCTCACGAGACACCTGGGCGCGGCGGCGGGTCGGCACACGAGATCGTGTGGGGCGAGGGGAACGCTGAGCAGAACTTCCCGCAGGCCTGGGAACCGGGCGGTACCTCCGTGGTGATTAGGCGCATCCACATGAATCTGGATACTTGGGATGAGGTCGATACCCCCGCTCGTGAAGACGCTATCGGGCGTAAGCTCTCTAACGGCGCGCCCTTGACCGGCAATGATGAATTTGATGACCCCGACTTTGATAAGCTCGATAACCTGGGTTTTGAGGTCATCGCCCCGTATGCGCATATTCGCCGGGCGCACGGCACCGAGCTTGAGAAGAAACCGTGGGAGCGCATCCTGCGGCGCGGCTATAACTATGACGAGCCGGTCTTTAACGCTTCAGGGTTCTCAGAGCACGGGCAGATCAGCGGTGGCATTTCGGATGCGGGGCTGATTTTCGTGGCCTACCAGGCAGACCCGGTGGCGCAGTTTGTGCCTATTCAGAAACGGCTTGAACAACTGGATATGCTTAACACATGGACGGTTCCGGTGGGATCAGCCGTGTTCGCAATTCCTGCCGGGGTACGTGAGGAAGGCGGGTATATCGGCGAAAGCCTCTTCACCTAGCCGCCCAAGATTTACGCGCATACCTAACACGCACCATCGCACACACCACAGATGAAAAAGAACTATGGCTACTACGTCTTCACAACCGCAGAAAACCGAGGCTGACCCTCAGCGCGCCGCCGTGCGCCCCGGGCTGTCCGCGCCCTGGATTACCGCCTATGTTGGGGTCGGTCTGCTGACTCTGCTGGTCTCGTTAAGGCTAACCCTGGCGAACTCGGCGACTGAACTTGCCGATGCTGGCGGTTTTGTACGCTGGGCGCTGCCTATTTCCGAGGTTATTCATAATTTCTCGATGGCGACGACCATGGGTGCGCTGATCTTCGCGATGGGCATTATTCCCCGCTATGCAGCCGATGCCGCCGGAACACGCCGCGGTAAACGCACCACGAAAAACGATGTCGAAAAAGAGTACAAGCCATTCGCCGATGTGCTGAACCTTGCCGCCGCCTCCGCCGTGCTGTGGACTCTCGCGGCGCTTGCCGTCTTGATTCTTTCCTATGCAGATATTTCGGGGCGACCCATTGGGGCTGGCACCGATTACGCCAGTGAGCTCATCAGTTATATCACCACCTTAGATGCGGGCAAAGAAAAAGGTATGACCGTCGTGGTCGCCGCCGTGGTCGCCACCGCCTGTTTCGGGGTACGCTCGCTTATGGGACTGTTTTTCATCTTCATGATCTCGCTCGTTGGTATCGCGGATATGGCGCTTTCGG
>ERZ773265.646-NODE-646-length-20517-cov-4.026977_pt1 | contig 20517 bp, 14 predicted proteins | sample MGYA00580512_ERZ773265 | MGnify/ENA primary metagenome ERZ773265 (study PRJEB29015, sample SAMEA2738169) | human oral metagenome | biome: human oral; feature: human-associated habitat; material: saliva | place: China | collected 2183 ... | reverse complement strand
CCTTGCGGGCTTCAATACCGGCGTGATTTCCTCGAAGCGCCAGGTCACGGCGTAGTACTTCGGGTCTGCGGCTGAAAGCTGAGTTCCGGGAGCGTTTTCTTCATTCGGGAGCAGTTAAACTGCTCCCGAATGAAGAAAACGCTCCCGCTTTTTACCTCTGCCCCCGCAAGTTCTTCCTACGAAGCTACTGACCGACGTATCTAGTGACGACCTAACCGTGCCCTGCCAGACGAGCGTAGGATTCAACAATCCAGGTAATCGCCCAATCATGGGTAAGCCAAATAGCAACTAGACCTGGCACAAGAACTACCAGAGCGTTGATGCGATACTCGCGAGAGTTCATAGTGCGAGGCTTATGGTGGTACAGCACCGCATATGAATTTACCAAGGGGAAAAACGCTTTCAGGAGCGCCAGAGACATCATCACGACTGCCAGCAGGTAGAGCATTACGACGAAGTATCCTTGAGGTCCATAGAGTTTCCCGATAGATGTCACAATATCTACTACTGAAACGTGCTGCCCCTGTGCAACGTTAATATTCTCCCAGATGCGTTGCCTCATGCTAGCAAAGCTCCACTGGTTTCCCGGAGTATTCATGCGTACTAGTGATAGGGCTAATGGTGCTGAAAGTGCAGTTACTTCTAAGGGGAACCAGAAGAACCGGGACGTTGCAGTATCCTTTAGCTTCTTAGATTTTTTCCCCACGATAATAACGGTAATACTCAAAATAGCTACGATAGCTAAGGCAACCGCCAAAATAGCATTCACTACTGGCCATGAGACCAGAAAAAGGGCAGCGACTAGAATAGGTATAGCGACCATCATGAGAATGTTTTCCGCGTCGTCATCGGGGTTTTTCTGCGGAGAATTATGGTTATGATGAGTCACGTTAGTACTCTGGTCAACATGATTATTGTCGCCTGAAACCTGCGCGACGGATCCATCTCCGTGATGATTCAACACTTGATTATTTTCTCCGGAGACATTGCCAATGCTTTGATTCACGTTGAGCACTCCGTTCTGATTGTCCCCATTTTTACATCGAGTCGGTTTAACTTTGACTGCTGCGTAAATACCGCTTGCAAGGGCGGTAACCCAACCGGCGATCAGCGTTGCGGTTGTGCTTTCTGCAATATTAATCCAGTTCATATCTTTCATTAACTCCTCTGCATTCAAGGTTCTGGAGCGGTCAGAGCCTTGAAGATTTAGATGATGGTATCCGCTCGATGTTTTTACGGTACGTCGTGTAAAACTCGTGATTCCAGGGGAAACAAAGTTACCCGGGGGTAACTTTTTCTGCGCTTTCCCGAGTTCTCTGCTGGGTCTAGTGTGTTTCTTGAAGGGGCGGCGAAAGAACTAACCCCACCAAAAGCGAAAGTATCCAAGTAGAGGGGATGTAAAGATGGCAAGATACAGCCGGAAAAGTCGCCATAACGGAAAAATCCGCCGGGAACTTTGCATGAAAGCTGGTAAGTCATACCGTGCAAAGCCCACAGGGCGTTGCGGTAGAACTGGCAAGATGGGATATGCAGACAGGCTCGCAGCAATGATAGCGCTCAGTAGATGTGCTAGTCCTATGAATCGCAAGAGTAAACGTGAAGAAAAACGAGTCTATCGATGTCCCTTTTGTTCAATGTGGCATTTGACCTCAAGAGATCTGTTCCCGCCTAAAAACCAGAGCGGCAAGAAATCTAAGAAATCGGGAGTGAGGCAGAAGGTGCGCCCACAGCCTATAAAGTTATCTAGTTCTGGTTCGAATCCTCGGTTTTCAGTGAATACAGCAATAAAACCAGATGTGGGTCAAGAACTAGTTTTATGGTAGCCGCATGTAAATCGATACCTGATAGGTCCTGCGTGCTGTCAGGGTTGACAAATCGTAAGGTGCACTCGGTGCACTGTTTGTAGAATAGTGAAGTGGTGGCGTGACTTTTCGCCTCTGCTTCAACCACTTGGATATTACCCTCATGGGTAGCGATCTCAATGCAACGCACTAGGTGTTGCAAGAATTTTTTGAGAGTTAGGATAAATCCTCATGGCTCACGCCGAACAGCAGGCTCTTGACTTAGAGAGCATCAGCACAGATAAGACCTCTACCCGTAAGGTGCTTCCAAAAGGATCTTCAACAAAGAAAAAACCAGGTGTCTCTACGCCAACCACGTCGAAAGAACTCGCCAGTCACCTGTGGAAGGCGGCGGATAAGCTACGTGGCTCTATGTATGCTTCGGAGTATAGTGATTTTATTTTGGGCCTAATTTTCTTGAAGTATGTGGGTGATACGTTTGAGGTTACTCGCGCTCAGCTGAAGGATGAGCTAAGTGAAATGTACGACGGAGATGACCTTCTGGAAGCTCTAGAAGACCCGGACGAGTACTATGCAAAGGCAGCATTCTACGTCCCGCGTGAGGCCCGTTGGTCAGCGATTTCCCAGCAGGTGAAGAGCGGAGCAGTTGGGGAGCTTCTGGATCGGGCGATGATCGCAATCATGGAGCAGAACAAGAACCAGCAAGGTACACTGCCCGTAATTTATAACGGTGATGGTGTAGATCAGCGCCGTCTGGCGAGCGTCATTGACTTGATCTCAAATACGAACTTTTCTGCAGTGCGTGATTCGGAGCACTCTTCAACGAAGGACGTTCTGGGATTCGTATATGAGTATTTCTTGGGGAAGTTTGCTCGCAAAGAGGGACAGAAAGGTGGTGAATTTTATACCCCGACTACGGTAGTGAATACTCTCGTAGGTATTCTTCAGCCGACGGACGGCACGCTGTATGATCCGTGCTGTGGTTCGGGTGGCATGTTCGTGCAATCAAATGTGTTTGTGGAGCACGCGGGCGGCAACTTTAAGGTCGATGACCAAGGTCGCCGTACGAAACTGTACGTATATGGGCAAGAGTCCATTCAAAAGACATGGCGGTTAGCCCGTCTTAATCTTGCGATCCATGGTATTGATGGAGATTTAGGTAACCGCTGGGGCGATACTTTTGTGGAAGATCGTCACCCTGCGAAGAGCTTTGATTTTGTGATGACGAACCCTCCGTTCAATGATAAGGATTGGGCTCGTAACACGGATGATCCCCGTTGGTGCTTTGGTATTCCTCCCGCAGGGAATGCTAATTACGGCTGGCTGCAGCATGTGTGGTCGAAGCTGAATCCCAACGGTACCGCAGCCGTGGTGATGGCTAATGGTACGTTGACTGTTGAGACAAGTGGGCAGGGTGAGATTCGCCGTGCCATGGTTGAACATGATGCGGTCGCAGCTGTATTGGTGTTGCCCTCAAATATGTTTACGACTACGACGTCCCCGGCATGCGTGTGGATTCTCTCGAAGGATAAGAAAGCAGGACGGAACGGCTCGAAGAACCGTTCGGGCGAGATTCTGTTCCTGGATGCTAGGAAAATGGGGCATATGGTGAGCCGTACGGAACGCGTGTTTTCTGAGGCCGAGATTGCGAAGATTGCAAATACCTGGTGTGCATGGCGTGGCGTAAAGTCGATGTATCACGATGACGGCACCTTGGTGGGTGAGGGCGAATCTGTAGCGATACAGCCTTATGACGATGAGCCAGGTTTTAGTTTCAGTGCGTCACGTGAGCAGGTAGCTGAACAGGACTATGTTCTGACTCCAGGACGTTACGTGGGCAGTGCCGAAGTTGAAGCGGAAGACGTGCAGGCATTGAACGCTCAGATAGCCGATCTGCAGACACAGCTATTGGAACAGTTCGCGGAATCTGAACGTCTGGCACAGGTAGTTCGAGAGCAGCTGGCATCGTTAGACCTTGGGGGCTTAATGCCTGAAGAAATGGAGAAGTAATGGCGACTCTAACGGATGCTCAGCGCGCGGCTGGGTGGAAAATTGTTAAGCTAGGGGATGCTACAACAAAGATCGGTTCTGGTTCTACGCCTCGTGGCGGTAAGTCTGCATACACCGAAAATGGAGCAATATTGATTCGCTCCCAAAACGTTCTAGATAATAAGTTAGACTTTATGGACGCTGTACATATATCGGCTGAGGCAGAACAGAAATTAAAAAGCGTAAAGGTATATGCAGGAGATGTACTTCTGAATATAACCGGTAGTGGAAATACTACGATCGGCCGTTCTGCGTATGTCAAGAACCTTCCTGAGGTTGCATATGTAAATCAGCACGTTAGTATAATCCGAGTGGACCTGAAAAAAATAAATCCTATCTATCTTCAGAAATACCTAATGGCTTTTAAAGACTCATTATTAAGTCTAAGCTATGGGTCTACTCGTGATGCTTTGACAAAAAGAATAATCGAAGATTTTGAGATTGCTCTTCCACCACTGGAAGAGCAGGAGCGTATTGCTGCTATTTTGGGTTCTCTTGACGACAAAATAGAAGCAAATAACCGTATCATCCAAACTATGAGTGATATATATTATGAAAGTCATAATATGGCACTTCCATTTAAAAAAAATGTATCGGTTAAAGATATAGTAGATATTATTCGAGTAAATGTTCCTGTCGAATCTATTGATCAAGAAATCTTATATGTTGCACTTGATAATTTACCAAGAAGAAATATTTTCTCACACTCATGGGAAGGCTCTTCACAAATTATGAGCAATAAGTCATCCTTTCAAAAAGGAGATATATTATTTGGTAAGCTTCGGCCATACTTCCACAAAGTCTCTGTAGCTGCAATAGATGGTATTTGTTCTACAGATATTCTAGTATTTCGACCAAAACCTGGTCTTGAAGGGTTAGCGTACGGAATTTTAGGATCTGACGACATTATTGAATATGCTACACAAATGAGTTCTGGAACTCGGATGCCTCGTGTATCTTGGAAGGATATCATGGATTATAAAACTACCATCACATATGAAAATATAGAAAATTTAAATTTGAAAATGATGAATTTTCATCATATATCTTCGTCTTTGATTCGGGAGAACATAATTCTTGCTGAGTCGCATAATAACATCATCAAAAAACTTATCGGTTAACTCTAGTAGTAAGGAGAGATAAAACCATGAAAATACCCTATGTGTATCGCAACTATACCTACCTCGACGGTAGCGTTCTCAATACTATTGCTGAAGATATTGATATGGATGTAAAGCTCAGCTATGAAGTTGTGGAACGTACTACAAAGGATAAAGGAGGAAAAGCAGGTTTTGGAGCTCGTGGTTTTACTGCTGGTGGTGAACTTTCGAGTAAATCTGAACGTCAGGAAACGTACTCACTAAGCAAAGATGGAAAATCTACATCTACTAAGATTATCAAGCACTTAGTTAGTAAAGATATGGTTTTTACCCATGATATGTTTCAGAATGAAGAGCAGCCTATTGATAAAGGCTCTCTTGTGGAACTGGAGGGTAGTGCTTTAATAACTGCTGCAAGCTCTATAGGGCGTCTAATGCACGCATTTCACCCAGTCATCAAAAGAACTAAAAGTTTGATGGAGTTACAAAATCTGGGTATGAGCTCTAAGGATATTGATAAGGTAGTTAGTAAGTATTTAATAGCAGAAGATCTCCCAAACATTAACTTGCTCTATAAGATGTCTGTGCCTGATATACCACCCAAAAATATCCTAAGTGTATATCTCAATTTTAAGCCTGGGAACTTTCTTGATACTCAAGAATCAGTCAATATGGAAGATCAGTTTACTGTATTTGGTGTAGTTAAATTGTTGGTTCCTGGGAATGGGAATGGTAAGGGTACTGACGCGTGGATTATGCCAGGATTTAATGATATTCTTCGAAAAACTGTATTGGCCGGTGGCATACCTGATAGTTTAATTAAGAACCCTCTTATCATTGAAAAAACTTCAGATACTGATCATCCTGAATATATTAAAGGGCCTGCCATGATAGTAGATGTTATCGCAATGTATTAAAATTCTAAACCTACTTCTAAAATAAATTTTGGGAAACTTGTTGTCATAACGCTTAGCTGAACCGTAAAACCAGTTAGACTATAGAGGAGAGGAGGGAAGTGATGACCGTTAAAGTTCCTGTAGAGCCAAGTGTACTTCGCTGGGCGCTTGACCGTGCTGACATGTCCGAGACTGAAAAGGCATTTGACAAGCTACGTGTTTTTGAATGGCTCAGACAAGATAGTCAGCCAACCATTAGCCAGCTCACGAAGTTTGCCCAGAAGACCCATGTTCCCTTCGGTATGCTCTTCCTCTCTGAGCCTCCTGTTGAAGAAAAACTTCTTTCTGATTTTCGGTTCCGTGGTTCCGCACCAGAGAAATACTCTGCTGAGCTGACTGAAACCATCCTGGAACAGCAGCGGCGACAAAGCTGGTACCGTGACTATGCTATTGCGCGTGGCTTAGAAGCGAATGAATATGTGGGGTCTGAGACTCTAGCAAGCAAACCTGAACAGGTAGCCGACCGTATCCGCCATGAATTCGGGTATATACCTGGAATGGCCCGTCCTGGGGCAGAGGCACGCAAAGCGATCATAGAGCTGCTGGAGGAAAACGGTTTTCTCGTCAGTATTGCTGGGGTTGTGGGCTCTAACACCCACCGCATCTACGATCCGAATGAGTTTAGCGGGTTCTCTCTGTCCGATGACTATGCACCCATTATCTTCGTTAACGGTCGAGACACTAAAAACGCCCAAATCTTTACATTGCTTCATGAACTAGGGCATCTTCTGCTAGGGGAAAGTGGGGTATCCGTCTCCGACGGTAATGAAGAACTACATCAGCAGCGTGCAGAGCAACAGGCTCACAATGAACGCTGGTGTGACTCCTTTGCTGCACATTTTTTAATTCCTCCTGCAGAGATACGCAAAAAAGTACAAGTATTACCCGGCGATGGGGAGGGGATAGAAGAGATAACAGAGGACTCGATAGAGAAACTGGCCTCGCACTTCTGCGTTAGCACCCTCACGACTCTCAATAGCCTGCTAACAGAGGAGCTTATTTCCAGGCAGAAATATGCAGCTCTGTATCCGTCCATGCGTGAAAAGGCCATTGCTCACGCACAAGAAAGCGGTAAAACCTCTGGTGGAGGTAATTATTACCTCACCAAGATCTATGCTCTGGGCAAACGGTTCGCGAGTGCAGTTTTCGCTGATGCCGCCAGCGGACGCACCACCTATACGGAAGCGCACCGCCTACTTGGTGTACCCAAAACAGAAACCTATGAGAAACTCGCACAGAAGGTAAGGGAAGCGTAACGTGTCTTCCGATACTATTTTTCTCCTTGACACTAATGTCTTAGTAGAAGCTCACCGCAGATATTATGCACACGATATAGTCCCCAGTTATTGGAGATGGCTCCACAATGAGATCGCTCAACAGGGACGGATCATCAGTATTCTTCCCGTTTATAAAGAGCTCATTGCTGGCAAGGATGAACTTGCCCAATGGGCCAAGGAAAGGGAAAAATATTTTAAACCTTTAACGCAGGAAAGCATAGGAACTTTCAGAGAAGTCGCTGACTGGGCGCAGAACAAAGAACAATACATACAAACGGCTAAAAATGAATTTCTGAGTGTCGCCGATAGCTCAATTGTTGCTTTTGCCAAAGCACATGACTACACGGTGGTAACTCTTGAGCAACCTGCACCAGAGTCTAGGAAACGAATTCTGATACCAGATGCCTGCCATGCCCATGGGGTAAAGTACTGCGATCCTTTCGAGATGATGAGGTATCTTGGCGGATCAATCTGATGGGCTTTCACCATCTGGTACACGGTGAAAGCCCATCAGATAAAACCCAAACTTGCTAATAGGCTGCTCCCGTTGGCTGGGGAAAATTATTCTGATCTAAATCTTGGGGGATACGTTGCACAGCGGAGGCAGACACCACGTTCCACAAAAAAATTAGTGGAAAACCCAGGACAAGTACTGTAAGGCAAAGTGCAAAGACACTGAAATTTACTCCTGCGGTGGGTTCAAGTACATACTGACGATGACGTACCATGTCTCGAATTAGAAAACCTACTAATATTGCTGCTGTAACAATCAAGATTCCAAGCCACTCAACCCATGAAGTTCCTCGTAACATTAGAAGCGTGAGGCTTAGAACAATCCAAGTTGAAGAATAAGAGATTTGTTTCTCCCGAATATCGACTTTAGCTAAATTACTGATCCCCATAAGAAGCGTAATAGATGCGAAGGCCGCTATTCCTTGTAACTGCGCAAATCCCTTAATCATGCTGTACCAGTCGACATTAAAATGTATATAGCGGAGAATTCCGTCAATTACTGGTTGAAAAGAATAATTCGAGCCTTCAAAGATCACGCACCAGGCAAGTAATGCTGTGATAAGAGTAAATAACGTACCCACACTAGGAATTGCCTTCTTGACCCGGTCTGAGGCGGCTGTGACAACGAATGCTCCAGTAGACATCGATCTTCCTCTCTCGAGCTTTTTATTTACCCAAAAAATGAGTATATTCTCACCGTATACATGTTTTAAGAACCTTGCCACCAAACTCGTCATCCTCCAGCATCGCTGCTGGGTGCGGCACGGTTTATGCACATTTCCTCCAGAATTTTGCGATAATCAAAATCAGAGAAAACTCATCACCACAGCATATTTTGTTGAAATGTAAAATTTTGCAGGAGATATATGGAGGACCTTCGTGCTCTTGTATCGGGCTTCTCCCTAAGCCGTGCCCGACTGGCTGCCGCAGCGGGAGTGAGCGAAGCAGCCATTAAAAAGCTCACCAAGAAAGAACTTGCCCCTGCACTTACCGCCGAGAACGAGATCGACTTAGGTCTTGCCTTCGGTATTATGCTTGGTCTTGACGATCATGGAAACGCCACAGGTAAGAACCGCACTAAAACATCAAGTCCCGAAGAATTCACCTGCAATTTGCTTCGTGAACGGTTTCTCGCCGAGTTTACCAACACCGCCGATCCGGTAGGAGTTACCGAGCTTTTGAGCGCACTCGTGATGCTCTACACCCCACTCGACCAGACGGTCGAAAACCCACTTCATATCCTTGAAACCGCTTACGTTCAGCGTCCACAAACTAGCTTTGAGCTCAAAGCATCAGAAACAGAACCTTATTCCCAGAACTCTATTCGTGTACATCGAGAACCACCCACTTGGCTTATTATTGAGGCTTTTCCTGAAGAGCAACGCCCGCTGATTATGGATATTGTGGTTCCTGTTTTAGAACAGGGGTGCGAAACCCTCATCCATGCACAACCGCGCAATACTCTGCTGACGTCTCAAGATTGCATGCGTCTTACCTGTGCTTACGCCTTCGCTGTAGCCGAAGAGTATATGGAGCAGAACCATAAATTTGCAGAAATACAGGCTGTTCGAGAGAAAATCTCTCACCGCGATCAGCACCACACCGTCCCCAACCACGAGGTTCTGCTTTATCTGGAAGAAATACTTGGTAACCGCCGAGAACTTCTGGTCCATGGCGCGAACAGTACATACGAATTTGCCTCTGTAGCTCTTGCCCACAATTTTGAGCGTGCTGAAAATGTATCCTTCAGTGTAGAATCGAGCGCTTCCTCAGAAAATACCGAGCAGCGGCAACTTAACGTCTATAAGCTGATGCTTGCTGCGCTGAGCGACGAAGGACTGCAGCGCGCTCTCGAAATACATGGATCAGAAACGCCAGATCCCTACAACGGGAAGCTGCCCTCTGATCACCTACTGTTTCTTCCCTTAGATACAGATTTAACAGGCCTGCGACACCTTTATGAAGCGCAAGACAAACAATGGGAAACAATCTTCGCATATGCCTACAGTGAGGATAAGCAAGTAAGTACTCTCCAACCTGGAGAAAACCTGGTCGTGCTTGGACTACACGATATCCTCAGTAAATTTGGAGGTTCACGTCGCCTGCCCCAAGAGACAAAGCCCTGGTATGTGCCCTATGAACGCACTGGGATGCTCAGCACAGAGCATGAAAACCCGTACCACAAGATGCGGTTACGTGCCTTGATCAACCTTGGCGATAACAGGCTTAAACGCAACACCAAAGCTAAATTGGGGCTAGCCGTATTCCGCGTTCCCACTCTTGGAGAACAGCTACAAAACTCCGTATATCTTGCTGATCTTTCTTACGCTACTTTGGCGGAAGATAAACCTGACTCGGATGAAAACACCCAGCGTGCCCATACAGTAGCCCAGACCGTGCTCTCATACCTGAATACGGGAGAAACTCATCCAGAAGATCTAACTATCGGGTGCATCGTCCGCTCAGACAAGCTTGAGCATGCTTCATTCCATGAAGTGTACCGTGAAGCACCTGGCGGTAGCCTGCTCAGTGATTATGAGATGATGCTGCGTATTCCCCGGCAGCTTCAGGAGACGCTAGACGATATTGCGGACACAACTTTAGAGCCTTGGCCAGTTATCCCGCGTAGTCTTGAAGAAAGCGCTCTTTATCGCGGTAATAATAATTACGAGGTTCCTCTAGAACATCTCATGGAAGAGCGCAGAATCCTGTATTATCCCGGCAGCAGACTGGACAAAAGCCATCTACGCTTTGGTGAACCCAACTACAGCGAACATACAGTATTAGACCCATATGCTTTGAGCCGATACAACATAATAGGAAAACTGCCTCAGCAGGTTCACTTTTTGACTTCGCAGAATTTGCCTGATGAATCTACCTTAACCGAAGAATACGATATTGTAGTGTACCCCGCGTATACGGCCGAAGCACCGGGGCCAGCCGTCTATATCGACCAAGAGGGTAATAACCTGGTGTCCTCACCAGCTTTCATTCTTCGGCTTTCCCCGTCTGAAGATGGAAACATCCACCAATATGAACGTGCTACAACATTAGCTGCCCTCCTGCTAAGTTCCCTTAACAGTCAGAAGGAGAGCGAAGGAAGCGGCGTGGGAAGCTACCTGCCTCCAGAGAAACGCATAAAATCAAAGGCTTTTAACTGGAAGCAGCTTCGCTTACCCTATACGGCGTACCTACCCAGCATGAAACTTCAGAACGCGAGAGATCGGCGAGTCCTATCGGCAAAAGAACGGCAAGGATATGCTTCCACTGAAAATCAGATGCTGTGGTTACTCGGTGAAACTGCGCCAACCCCAGAAGAAGAAGCTGACGTTAGCGCTTACGCTCGGTCACTCACAGATTTAAAAAGGCTGGAACATGATTTGCAGCATGCTCTTGAAAAGGTACGTACCATGCAAAACGTCAGCGCCCACGGTATCACCTCAGGCAATCTCAGCATCAGGGGATTTGCGCATCATCAAAACCTTCGGAAGAGGTCTGATGTTTAGAGCCCAAGCTACAGAAGCCGTTCCACCACATGAGGCCGGTCTCTAGTGTTACCCCCGGGTAACTCAGACGCTACTTGGGTACCAAGGTACAACCTGCCACACTGAGAATATAGGTTCAAACACCGCTTCAAATGCAAGCTAAGAACAGACCCAAAACAAAGGAACCTTAATATCATGCTTGAAAAAGATTGGGAAATACGCGTTCTCTCGGATCTCCACGACCTCGGCTGGAAAATTACCGACGGTACAGCTATAGCTCCCTTTACCGATCCCTCGGAGCGTCATCCTGCTCAAGAATCAATCCTGCCCTTCACCGTGCCTGAGCATGCTCGTGAAAGTTACCACTCCATCCTGATTCCTGGCGCTCTCAAAGAGGCGGTTAGCGTTCTCAACCCGTGGCTACCCCCTGAAAAAGTACAGGAGGTATTCACCAAAGTAACCACTGTTCAAAGTAATGACCTCATCTCAGAAAATATGCGAGCCTACCGGTACATGACCGAAGGGGTGAAGATTGAGATGACTGCAGCTGATGGATCGCAACAGACCCATACAGTCCGTATTATCAGCCGCGATGCGGACGATAATGAATGGCTGGCGGTACAGCAGGTGATTATCAAAGAACGTGAGCGAGAATACCGATTTGACGTAGTGCTCTACTGCAACGGGTTACCCGTTGGGATTATCGAACTTAAAAATCCCGGAGCAAGTACCTCAACTATTGAAGATGCCTACCAGCAACTTAATACCTACAGCACCTACTTCCCTCAAGCATTTACCTTCAATATTCTGAACATTATGAGTGATGGGATTACCTCCATGTATGGAACTCCTTTCACACCGTATCAATACTTAGCGCCCTGGAACTATACACCTAGTGGTACTGAAACCCCTATTCTTGAAGAAGTTGATGGGCAGACGTATACGACGTTGGATCGTATGCTCGACTCGATCGGTAATCCCGATATCCTGCTTGACATGCTCTTCAAATACACTCTTTTCGTGCAGAATGAAGGCAAGGCTGGACAAAGTCACCTCGCGAAGATTATTGCTAAGTCTCACCAATATTTTGCGGTTGAGAAAGCACTCACAAACACCATCAATGTGCCCACGGGACGAGGAGAGAAAGGACGTGTGGGTGTTGTATGGCACACACAAGGCTCCGGTAAGTCATATACCATGCTGTTCTACGCTCGTGCCATCATGGCTCATAAACGCATGCACAACCCTACTATCGTGGTGGTTACTGATCGGACTGACCTTGATGATCAGCTTTATTCCACCTTCCGTAAAGACCAGCTTCTCACTGACCATCCTCAACGCATTCAAAGCCGGGATGAACTGCGCCTAGAACTTAAAGGTCGCCAAGCAGGAGGAATCTACTTCACCACGTTACAAAAATTTGGTCTAACGGAAAGCGACAAGCAGGAACACCAAGAGTTTCCGTTGCTTTCAGACCGTGAGAACATCGTGCTCATTGTCGATGAGGCGCACCGTTCCCACTACGGCAGCTTAGATGACGGTTATGCTAATAACATTAATCGGGCCCTGCCACACGCCAAATATATTGCCTTCACCGGTACCCCTATCGACAATACTACCGGCTCAACTGTTCATGTATTTGGCGATTATATTCATGTGTATAGCATCGACCGCGCCGTAGCGGAAGGAGCCACAGTACCGCTCTACTACGATTCTCGCTACATTCCTCTAGCCTTACGTGATGGTGAGAGCGAAGAGACTATCACCGCGCTCGCCGAGCAGATCACTGAAGATCTTGATGAAGAACAACGCCTAGACATAGCTAAAAATGTCGCTCGCTTAAAAGAGCTTCTGATCTCGAAAGATCGCCTTAAACAAGTTGCTCAAGACATCGTGTCCCATTGGGAAACGCGACGTGAAAACATGGAGGAAGAATTAGGGGTGTATGGAAAAGGTATGATCGTCACATCATGCCGTGAGCACGCCTCAAAACTGTACGACGCTATCGTAGAGATACGCCCTGACTGGGCGCCGGAGCGTAACGGTGAGGATGTACATACCGGTAAAATTCAGGTTATGTATTCTCGTGGTCCTGCTTCTGAAGGACCTGAAATGGCTCGGTTCGCACGTATCAAAAAACAGTCACGAGAATTACAGGCACGTATTAGGGACCCCAAGGACCCCCTTGAACTGGTCATAGTAAGCGATATGCTTCTCACCGGTTTTGATGCTCCAGCTATGCATACACTCTACATGGATAAATCCCAGAGCGGACACAACCTGATGCAGACCATAGCCCGTATTAACCGGCGTTTTCACGGGAAAAGCGCAGGACTCATCGTGAGCTACTTACCGCTTCAAAAGAATCTCTCTGAAGCATTGGAACGGTATGCTGACGATGAACGCAATCCGGTTGAAAACGCTGCCGACGAAAGCTTGCGTATTAAATCTTTCCAGTTACTCGATATTCTCGACCAGCTGCGGAACCTATTGGGACAGCGAAACTGGATAGAGCAAGTGCACCAGAACGTCACCGGACCACAACGTTTAAATGTGGTATTGGGCATATGTAATAGTATTTTAGAGTTTCGTAGGAATGAACAGAGCAACCCCGATATGCCGGATGACCAGCGCCGTTATGCTCGAATTATGGCGCGACTGGTCACTATGGAACGCACCTACCGGCATATCAAGCAAGCTACTGAAAACGAGTATGTTAAGCGTGTGCTTGAGCGAACTGACGAAATTGAATTTTTACGAGCAGTCTTGCATAGCATTAAAGCAGTCCTAGGCGAAGAACGTATTAAAGGGCGTACTCAAACTCCTGAAAATGCTATGCATGAGCTGCGCTTACTGGCAGAGAGCATGCTCGAAAGCCGAGACACTATTTTGGTGATGTTGGCAGATGGCAACGAACACATCAATATTCGAGAGCTCAACGAAGAAAACCTGAAAAGGATCGCCAAAACTTCTACACCAACTCTCGCAGTAGAAACCGCCGAGCGGGCTATGAGGCAGCGTATTCAGGACGTTGCCGGGAAAAACCGTACTCGGCAGGAATACTTCGGTGACAAGCTCAAACAAGTAGTTGAACGCTATAACCGCGGAGTCACGACTCTGGCGGAAACTATGACCGCTTTAGCTCATTTTGAAAAGGAGCTTCGGGCCGATATAGCTCGTGGAAAAGCGCTCGGTTTCACTGAAGCAGAAACGGCTCTCTTTGACGCGCTCAAGGCAAGTGCATCTCCTGAGGAAATCTTAGATGATGATGTTCTGGGGAAAATCACTAGGGATATTTCTGCTGTGATTCAGAAGCTACCCAAGCGTTGGCTGGAGAGCGGGCAGGAGCGTGCAGCATTCCGGGTTAAACTCAAGCGTATCTTCAATAAATATAAGTATCCGCCAAAAGCACAGGAAAAAGCCCGTATACGCATTATGCGTGAGGCTGAAGACTTAGCGCAGGACGCGTTGCTTGGTTGCTGAGTCTTCAAGTACACAGCGCCCTTTGGGTCTTAAGAAGCGGGAGCGTATGAAGAAAACGCTTCCGCTTCTTACCTCAGCTGCGATAAGTTCTGTCCGACGCCGCGATCTATTCGCGGGTCGTTAGGTGTTTTAGCTTCCCATCCCACTGCGGCAGCTCATGGGTAAGAAACTCTGGTTTGAGCGGATAATCCGCCAGGGATTGAAGCGGCAGCCACACGCAGGGGTAGTGGTGCCCTTCGTCGCGGGTGGTTATTGGGACCGTTTCAGAATCAACATCTACGAGGTAGTGGAATTCGATGCGGTGGTTCGGCATACCGTGCACTGTGAAAAGGTGCTCTCCTACGAACGCAAGCTGCCGAACCGTGCAGTCGATACCTAGTTCTTCGCGTATTTCGCGGCGTACCGCATCCGTGCTGTGCTCGCCGACGTGCACTGCGCCGCCGGGTACAAAGTATTTGTTGTGGTGACTGTAGGTGAGAAGTTTTCCCGCGTGCATGATCAGCGCCGAGGCTCGCACCCCGTATTGGTGTCCTGCAGCTGTCGTCCGAAAGTCCATACCTCTATTATGTGGCTGTGTGCTGTTGTGTGGTTTCGCCAAACGCTCATTAAAGGGTGCTATTGTCAGCATATTAGGGCATATCCTGTATCCTTGTAGATTGATTACCCATGTTAAAGATGCGGGCTGGTGCGGCCATAATATTGCCGTGTGTCCCGCTCACCGACGTATAGAAAGTGACCACGGCTCGTGTTCAATTCGCTCTCAGACCGGTTGACGGCAACCTTTAAAAACCTGCGCGGCAAGGGACGCCTCTCAGAGGCTGATATTGATGCGACCGTGCGGGAGATCCGGCGTGCGCTGCTGGATGCGGACGTCGCCGTTCCGGTGGTGCGTGAGTTCGTTGCGCATGTGAAGGAGCGTGCGCTCGGTGCGGAAGTGTCGGAGGCTCTGAACCCCTCGCAACAGATCGTGAAGATCGTCAATGAGGAGCTGGTGGGTATTCTGGGTGGGCAGACTCGCCGTATTAATATGGCGAAGAGCGGCCCCACCATTATTATGCTCGCTGGTTTGCAGGGTGCCGGTAAAACCACGCTGGCGGGTAAGCTGGCGAAGTGGCTGAAGGGTCAGGGGCACACCCCCATCCTGGTGGCATCTGATTTGCAGCGCCCGAATGCGGTGACCCAGCTGAAGATTGTGGGTGAACGCGCGGGTGTGCCTGTTTTTGCGCCTCACCCGGGTGTGACTAGTGAGTTCGACACCCCCACCGGTGACCCGGTGCAGGTGGCCCGAGATGGTGTGGCTGAGGCGCGTGCGAAGCTGCATGATGTGGTGATTGTTGATACTGCTGGCCGCTTGGGTGTGGATGCTGAGCTCATGCAGCAGGCACGTAATATTCGTGATGCTATTGAGCCGCAAGAAGTGCTGTTCGTGATTGATGCGATGATCGGCCAGGATGCGGTGAACACCGCGAACGCCTTCAACGAGGGCGTGGACTTTACCGGTGTGGTGCTTTCTAAGCTTGATGGTGACGCCCGCGGCGGTGCGGCGCTTTCGGTTGCTTCGGTGACCGGCAAACCGATTATGTTTGCCTCCACGGGTGAGAATGTGGGCGACTTTGAGCAGTTCCACCCTGACCGCATGGCCAGCCGCATCCTTGATATGGGCGATATTCTGACCCTGATCGAGCAGGCTGAGGCTAACTGGGACAAGGCTGAAGCCGACCGCATGGCGAAGAAGTTCATTGACCAGGAAGACTTCACATTTGAGGATTTCTTGGCGCAGATGCAGCAGATTCGCAAGCTTGGTTCTATGAAGAAGCTTCTGATGATGATGCCCGGCGCGGCACAGATCCGTCAGCAGCTGGAGGCTTTTGATGAGCGTGAAATTGACCGGGTTGAGGCTATCGTGCGGTCAATGACCCCGCATGAGCGCGTGGCCCCGAAGATTATTAACGGTTCCCGCCGTGCGCGTATTGCGAAGGGTGCGGGTGTTACCGTCTCTGAGGTGAATCAGCTCATGGAGCGTTTCGCTCAGGCTCAGAAGATGATGAAGAAGCTTGCCGCCGGTAAGATGTCCGGTGTTCCCGGCGGTATGCAGATGCCCGGTATGGCGGCTGCTGGCGGCGGTAACCGTAAGAAGAACAAGAAGAATAATAAGAAGAAGGGGTCGCGTTCGGGCAACCCTATGAAGCGCGCACAGCAGGAGGCGCAGGCGCAGCAGGCGGAGAAAGCCCGTCAGGGCGCTGCCTTTGGGCAGCAGACGCAGCAGCAGGAGCTTGACCTTGCGGATATGAACTTGCCTAAGGGCTTTGAGAAGTTCTTGAAGTAGAGCTCAACGTACTGTGTTAGCCCAGATTTGGCGCTCAGCCGAATAGGGTGTCTGGCCGTGGTGCTGGTGAGAGAATATTGACATTAGACGGGTTGCTGAGGCCCGTGCCCTAAGCGCGGGCACGGCGCGCACCCCGTTCGGTCTAACGATTTAAGGGGTGAAGTCCAACAGGCCGGTGGAAAGCAATGCTGCAAGGAATGTAAGGAGTCCCCGTGTCGAGTGAAGACAAGCATAATTTTGGTGCCCCGGATACCCCGAGTGACTTCACCGTACCGCAGCGGGATGGTGATGCATCCGAGTATGGCAGCGCGAAAGGCTTGGAGCCGGTGTGGGTGCGGCTTTCTCTGGAATACGGTGAGAACACTCCGTCGATGGGCGAGGCCCAGGTGGTGTATTCAACTGTTTCGGGCCAGTTAGCTGACGGTGATGCTGCTGTGGCTGACAGCATTGTTGAGCTGATCCGTAAAGCGCAGCAGATGTACGCCACCCCGAATCAGGTGGAGGATACTGAGCGGCTGGATGAGCTGGCGAAGTCACTGGAAAATAGTGAGCTGACTTTTGAGAAGCTCAGCGAAATGTGGGCGGATTCTGATGCCGTCTCTGACGCTCATAACGGTGCAGCAGATGGTGCTGCTTCGCCCGGCGGCGCGGAGGAACGGACTCAACCGTTGCAGGATACGGGGGAGTTTACCGTAGAGGTTCGCCCGATGCCTTCATCAGATAGCACTGTGCCGGGGAAAAACCAGCGTAAAGCCGGTACCTCCGAGGTGCGTTTGGGCCTTGAAAATATTATTGACCCTGCCCAGGAAGAGGAGCTGCACCGGCGCCGGGTGCTTGCACGCGGTGCCTCCCATGATGATATTGTGCAGAAGCTTATTGCGCTCACCGGTGAACGGCCTGAGCTTGTGGCCTACGAACTGGGCGAGACCGAGGTGCAGGTGTATGTGCTGTGCGGTGTTGACAGCGACGGGTATTTGAACGTTTTTCAGCTGCGCCCGGAGCAGCAGGCCCGCACCGGCAGCGTCTTTGCTGTGGGCGAGCCCCTTGAGGACTATGTGGCCTGGCTGGTTGATCAGCTTCCTGTTACAGGTGCTGCACTTGAGGATTCGCCAACTATCTGGGTGCCCCTATTTGGGGGTGCCGATGAGCTGGAGTTTTTGACGGATGCTGATGCGGCGGCCCTGCTGGATGTTGATATTGATGTGCTGACCGCCCTGTTGTTAACGCGCGGTGAACGGCAGTTCGCGGTGGCCCCTGCCGGTGCTTGGACCCTGGTTGCGGGTATGCCCGATGACCTGTTGGCGCTCATTGATGATGTGCAGTGCACTGCCCTTGTCGCGGAGGGTAACGAGAACCAGCAGCATCTGGTGGTTATTGTGCCTCCTGAGGAGCCGGATTCCTTGGATGAGGATCCTGCGGATGCCGCATCGTTGAATGACTGGGTGCAGAGTGTGCTTGGGGTTCCTACGGACCCTGAGGTTATGCTTCTTGAACTGCGGTGGCAGGGCGTGCCGAAGCAGCTGACCCGTCCCATATCTGATGAGCAGAGGCAGGCGTGCGGGGCTGAGCTCGCGGATGTGCTGCTGGACCTTCCCGGTATGCCGCTGGAGTCGGCTGAGACACGTGATGCGAGGGAACGTTCGGTGGAGGTGCTGGCTGACCTGTTTGGGGTGACGGGGCAGCAGAAGCGCCGGTTGGCTTCTTATGTTCATGACGTGAAGAACACTCTTGCCTTGGAGTCGGTGCTTCAGCTGTTGGGGCTGCCGGTTGAGCTGGCTGATGTTCCGGGGCGGCGCATTGAGGTTTCGTCCATTAGCACGGCCCGTATTTTTGGTGAGGATGAGTCCACGCTGGCGAGCCCGCTGGATCGTTCGTATCGCTTGGTGGCAACTGACCGTCAGGTGAATCTTGAGCAGTGGCTTGATGTGATGGCTACCGGCAGGATCCCGTTCGATTTCACCCATCTGCCGCCTAAGGAGAGCGCATTAAACCGGTGGATGCGTGGCGGGCTTCGTGGTGCGTTTTCATTCGGGTCAGCTGCTGAGGCGCCGGTGAATGGTGTTTCGGCGTCGGCGGTGGCCCGACGGGATGCACAGGCCGCTCCGGATGATGCTCCACCGGCGGATACCACGGCGCGCAGCGGCCGGAGCACGCAGGAGCAGGAGCCCAGCAGTGTTCCGGGGCAGCAGGGTTCGGGTGTTACCGGAGGCGGGGTACCTGCCGCTGACCCGGCGGATGTGCTGCGTACCCGTATTTTTCGTGCTGATGGCACAGTGCAGCTGGGGCTCTCAGCGTTCTTCATTGCCTTAGCCCGCCGCCGCCGTGCTGCGGGGCGGGGTGCGATTGTGCCGACGGCTTTGGCGTCGCTTTTTGCGATGGGTGGTACCGCTGAGGTCCTGTTAGCTCCCCGGCTGGCACGCTTGTTGAGGCAGACCCCGGTGGGTTCTAAAACATCCGCCGGGAAGCAGCCCGTGCAGGGGGAGGTAGTACGCGCCTTCTCACCAGAGAGTGACGGCTCTGCCGTTTCCCTCGGGCTGGGCGCGGCGGGTGAACGCGAGCCGCAGGCTCCGGCTAAACGTACTTTAATTGATGACCTGGTGGAGAGTAACCGCATCCCGGCGGTGCGGGGCAGCTACAGCTCAGCGGCGGGGCAGCGTTCCCGGTTAGGGGCCCGCCTGCGCCGTGCGAGCCAACGTTTTTTCGGCCTGTAGAGTGGTAAGGAGCGCCCGTGAAGGATTCGTATTTAAACCGTGAGGAGCTGGTCAAGTTCATTGCGACCTTACCCACACGGCGTTTAGCGGCGGGCGCGGTCATCCGCAACGAGCACGGTGAGCTTCTGCTGGTGCAGCCCAACTATAAGGACGGGTGGATTTTGCCCGGTGGCACCGTTGAGGCCGGGGAGGCCCCTAAACCGGGGTGTTTCCGTGAGGTGGAGGAAGAGCTGGGTCTGCGGCTTGCCCCGGGGCGTCTTCTGCTGGTTTTTCACGGTTTGGCGAGAGGCGTGTGGGGGGACTCTACCTACTACATGTACGATGCTGGTGTGATCGCTAAGAACACCCCGGTAACCTTGCAAACGGAGGAGCTGATCACCTACGAGTGGGTGGCGCCGGAACAGCTGCAGGAGTATGTGAACCCGGGTTTCGCGGAGCGGCTGCATGATTGTCTGAGGGCGCTGAGAACCGGTGAGGTGATTGAGATGAGCTCAGATGAGAGGCCTTAAACCTCTTCTCGGTTGTCACCAATGTTCCGTGTAACGTGCTGCAGCACATGAGGCGGGCAGTGGCTGAGACACTGATGGGGCGCCTCTACTGGCTTAAATGCTGCGGGTTTGTTACCCTATCTGAGTACCCGGCGTGCGCGGCCCCTCTCTCCGCGTGTCGTTGTGTCCATTAGGAGCCACGTGGACGGCCCGCCCCACGGGAGCGAGAAGCGCGGTTCCGCACCAAGTATTGAAACAGGAGTAACCACAAAAGTGGCTGTTAAAATTCGTCTCAAGCGTATGGGTAAGATCCGCGATCCTCGCTAC
>ERZ773265.645-NODE-645-length-20547-cov-25.888298_pt1 | contig 20547 bp, 11 predicted proteins | sample MGYA00580512_ERZ773265 | MGnify/ENA primary metagenome ERZ773265 (study PRJEB29015, sample SAMEA2738169) | human oral metagenome | biome: human oral; feature: human-associated habitat; material: saliva | place: China | collected 2183 ... | reverse complement strand
GCCTCCGAACAGCATCACCGCTACACGAAAATTGCTTACACCCTATGACACTGCCGTGCATTAAGAACCGGCTCCGACTCCTCTAGCAATGTCTGGTTCCAGAATTCGTAGACCATCCCCCACGGCCACAGCGGGTAGCCACCCGCAAGCTACACGAGTTCGTCCAGGAACTGGGCACGTGCCTTCATGGCATGAATGAGGAGTTCTCCGCCACCATCGAAAACTAATACGACCAATTCGAGAACACGCTCAGACTGGTCGATACCCACCTCAAGCCAGTGTCTGGGATCGTCCTCAACATCGAGAGGACGGGAATTCAGCGCATGCTCATATGCATACAGAATTGCCTCCTCAGAGAGACAATCACGCCCAAAGTGTTTACGCGCACTGGCGTGAACCTTAGGCGACATGGGTCCACTCGCGCACCGCCGCGCGAACCGCGTCAGAACGGCTCGCGATCCCCTCGGGGGCAAAGGGTTCCATGAGCGTCCCCAAGCGTCTGTTCATCCAGACGCACCGCCACAGCGGCAGCAGGTCCCTCCCCCACCGGAGGACGCCCCGGGCGCGGCGAAGGCAAGTCCGCCAGATCGTACCCGCGTTCGGCCTCATCAGCCCACGCCTGAATCTGCTCATCACTGACGGGGACTCCGTGAAGAAGACGCTCGCTCATACAAATAACGTATACGAGAATCGCTGGAAGCACCGTTAATTGAGTCGGCACTGACAACGACAGGAGAACAACTCTTAGCACGCACGTAAGGGGCCGCGCACGAGTTTTCGTGCGCGGCCCCGCTTTTGTCTCATCTGGAATCTGTCAATCGAAATTCATCAGACTGCCGACACTCACGTCAGCAAGCGGCCCCGGGCGTCGAACTCGTAGCGCGTGCCGCCAATCCAGTGGGTGCCCGTCACCATGGCCCCCGACGAGGACAGGTAGTACCAGTGACCGCCGTCCTTCAGCCAGCCCTTGTGCACGACGCCCGAGGAAGGATCCAGATAGTACCAGGCTCCCTGGATGCGCGTCCAGCCAAAAGCCTGGGCACCATCGTGCCCGAAATAAGACCACTTGCCGTCCACTCGGGACCAGCCGGTCACCACGTAGCCGCGCGCGTTGAAGCGGTACACCTTCCCATCGATACGCAGGCGCGTGTTCGTCGGGTAGGTGCCGTCATCAAAACGCCACCACGTACCCCGAGCGGAGGTGACCCAGCGCCCGGCCCCGGCCTCGGCGACGCCAGAAGCCCCAGAACCGGACCCGGAACCGCCGGTCCCGACCCCAGCCCCAGACCCAGACCCCACCGTGAACGGCGTCAAAGCAACGACGTCGTCGTCGGCGCGCGAATCGGAGTTGCGCCCGAAAGCCTCGACGGTCACGGACGTGCCGCCGACGACGGCAGGACCCCCAGCCACAGGCCGCGAGACGTCCACACCATCAACCTGCAGGGTCACGCCGGGTCCAGTGAACTCGCCGCTCCCCTGCCCGGTCGCGACCTCCTGGCCGCCAGCGAGCAACCGAGCCGACGTCACCGGCCCGGTCACGGTTGCGCGCAGGGACACGCGCCCCGACACGGTCTGCCCGGACAGCGGTACCCACGTGGAGCCGTCAGTCGAGTACTCGACCTCGCCGACGACGGGCCGCGCCTGGTCCTTCAGGACGGCGTCCAGCGCGCTCGGCATGCCGGCACCCCGGTACTCGCGCTCACCCTCGGGCGAGGCCAGGCGCGCCCAGTTGGAAGCGGAACCCGCCTGCTTGCGCGCCAACGAGAGGATTTGAGAGGCGCTCATCTCCGGGTGCACCTGGCGCAGCGTCGCGATCACGCCCGCGGCCACGGGAGCGGCCATCGACGAATCCCTCGCAACATCGCCGGGCGACCCGGCAGCGCTCGGCAGCGACGTGTACACGTTCTCGCCGGGGGCCGCGAAAGCAATGGTTTGCTTGCCCCAGTTCGCCGTCCACGCGGGCTCGAGCGTGCCCGTCGCCGGGTCCTGCCCGTCCGCCAGGCGCAGCGTGGAGACGGGCACGACGTTGTTCATCATGGCTGGGATGGTCAGGCCGCTCCACGAGTCGCGCTCGTAGGGTGCCCACGCGTCGGTGGGCGAGGACGAGTCCTTGCTCGGCGGATTATCCAAGTCAATGCCGCCGCTTCCCGCGCCCACCACGTTGATGACGTCCTTCGACGCCGCGTAGTCGATGGCGCGCCGCATCGCCTCGCGCCCCGCTGCCTGGTTGGGTTCGTGGGGCATCCAGTACTTCCACGGGTCCGCCGCGAAGGAGCTGGCAGTCACCGAAATCCCGTGATCGGCGGCCCACACGAAGCCGCACACCACGTACTCGGGGTAATACATGCCCGTCTGGCGCGACTGCACGTTGATTGCCGCGACGCTCAGCGTCGGGTTGACGCCGGGCACGCCGCTGGAGACGCCGCGCCCCGCGATTGCCCCGGCCATCTGCGTGCCGCGCGTCGCGTCCGTCGACCCCCACATCCACGAGGAGCTGGTCGGGATACCGTTGACGTTGCAGGACACGGACTTGTCGAAGTCGACGCGCCCGTCCAGATCCGTGATCACGTGGTCGAAACCGTCCGCCATGACACCCACCGTCACGGGCGCTCGCATGACGTCCACGCCCTGCGCGTCCAACGCGCCGATAGCCTTCAGGTGCCACTGGTTGTCGCTCGGCGGGGTCGGGTAGAGCCCGCCGACGATCACCGGAGAGTCCGCGCCCGGCCCAGCCCCGGCCTCGTCCGCGGCACCAGGGACCGGCGTCCCCTCCGCGCCGATGGGCATGATCGCCTCATTGCCGAGCACCGGTGCCTGGCGAGTCGGCCCCACCGAGTGGAAGGAGATGCCCGCCTCGGACAGCGCCGCGCCCAGGTCGGACGCGAAGCTGGGCGAACCCGACTGGACGAAGAACGTCCCAAAGGCCGGGTACTGCGCGAGCACCAGTCCTCCCAGGGACGAGGCCTTGGCAGCCGCACGCTGGAAGGTAGCCTCATCCGCTCCCGCAGTGAGGTTCACAGCGTAGTTGGCGGGAAGCTGGTGGGTCGGCAGGTCGGGCGAGATGATTCCGGGGGCGACGGGCTCCCCGGGAGCCGGGTCCTCCCCCGGGTCGGGAGCGGGTTGCGGCGCGGGCACTGCGTTCGGGTCGCGGGCGACCGTGAAGGTGGTTTCGGTGGTTGCATCGTCGTCGGCGTGCCTGTCGTAGTTGAGGCCCTCAGCAAACACCACCGCCGTGAGGGACGCGTACTCCTGGCCGTCGGGGATCACCTGACGCAGGTCCATCTCGGCGGCTTCCAGGAGCATGGGTTCAGCGAAGTAACCATCCTCCCGGTCGGTGGACACTGCTATCTCACCCGGAATGTCGAGGTTCATGTAGGAGACCGGCGCGCTCGCTTCGACGCGCATCTGCACGACGTCAGCGGGCAGCACGGCACCGCTCAGGCTGGTCCATTCGCCGTCACCGACGCGATACTCGACCGCGCGGATCACCGGGAACGCCTGATCGAACACCATCGCCGCGCGGGCGTCGAGGAAGCCGTAGCCTCGATACTCCGCGCCGTCACTCGGGGCTTTCAAGCGCCCGTACTCGTAGGCGGCCTGCTTGCGCATGATGCTGATGATCTGCGCGCCGGGCAGAGTCGGATGCACCGATTTGACGAGCGCGGCGATGCCGCTCACGTGTGCGGCGGCCGTTGACGTGCCCGACGTGTATCCGTAGATCTGCGGGATCCGCCCGTTCGGGTAGGTCGAATAGATCCACTCCCCCGGCGCGGCGAAGTCAACGGACGCCCCGTAGTTCGACCGCTCCGCGCGCACCAGCGTCGCCCGTAGCGGCTCCGCATTCCAGTCCTCCATGCCGACCGAGCTGACGCTCACGACGCCGCTGACCTGCGCCGGGACCATCCGCGCGCCCTCGACGGAGCGATTCGGGATGGGCGTCGAGTCCGTCGGCGAGTCACTGTCGGTCGTCGGGTGGTCGATGTCGACGCCGCGGTCGCCCGCTCCCGCGATCACCGCGAGTCCGCTTGACTGGGCGCGGTGAATCGCGCGCTCAGCAGCCTCGAGGGCGGCCGCCTGCTCGGGGTCCGTCGGGTTCCAGTACACCCACGGGTCCATCTGGTAGGAGTTGTGGACGATGTCCATCTGGTGGGTCGTCGCCCACTCGTAGGCGCACACGAGGGCCTCGGGGTAGAGCAGGTCCGACTCGTTGAGCGCCTTGATCGACACGAGCGTCGCCTCCGGCGCGATGCCGTCAATACCGATGTCGTTGTGGTTGGCGGCGATCACACCAGCGACGTGGGTGCCGTGTTCTCTGCTGAATCTCCGGGCATCCTCAGCTTGGTTCGGGACACCGTTGACGGCGCACGAGACGGACCGGGCGGTGTCCACCCGCCCCACCAGGTCGGGCTGCGTGTCGTCGATGCCAGTGTCGATGACGCCGACGGTCACAGGCGCGCGGGTCACGGCGACCTCGGCAGCGCCCCGGGCATCCATGGCCTCGGCACCCCAGTTCGAGCGGGCCGAACCGACCCTGCTGTTCGGGTCCGGGACCGTCACGGTAGGCACGTCGGGCGCGTCTGCGGCTGGCACGTCCGCAACCGGCTCGTCCGCGGCGGACTCAGCGGCGGGAGCGGCAGCGGGGTAAGCTGCCGGGGCTGCGGGCGTCGCCCCGCCCACTGCACGCTCACTCTCCGGTACGGCGGCCACGCGGGTCGGGCCGATGGAGTGAACGCTCACCCCGGCCTTCACGAGGGCGGCAGCCAGGTCAGGCGCGAACGAGGCCGACTCACTTTGGGCGAACAGGGTGCCCAACTGCGGGTAGCTGGTCAGAAGAACGCCGCCGACGCTTGGAATCAGGTCGGCGGCGCTGGCCATCTCGCTCTCCCCCGCGTCAGGGTCGAGGTTGATGGCATAGTTCATGAGGCCCGCAGCGGATCGGGCGGACGAGACCAGGCCGACGTTATCGTCGGCGCTGGCAGGCGGGGCGGTCGCCGCAGCCACACTCATGGACAGAGCGAGGGCCGCGACGAGGCCAATGCGTGCAACTGTGCGGCGCATGGTTCCTCGACTTTCACTTGTCGCTATGCATGAGCATCGTTGCCCATGCAGTAACCATGATCCACATGTTTGACAGGCGAGACAAATGACGCACTTAATTCTCGAAAATACAAGCTATTTGAGTGTTTTACAAGCTCAATATTTAGACACATATTCGTGCATCGCCTAGTCCCACGCGAACCGAGGCCTCCCCGAAAACGCCCGGGGAGGCCTCGTGGTGATGAGCGCGAACGGCGCCTACGAGCGCGAGTCCGCTCCTCTCTTGGCGGGGTGACGCCGATCCTCGCCCCGCCACCACGGCATCCACGCGCGGTACACATCGGCGGGCGGCGTGGGCGAGTCGGGCTCGAAGCCGAGCTGCGCGGGCGTCTGCGGGATGCGGTCGACGAGGAAGTACTTGTCCTTGTCATCGCAATGCTCGCGCACGATGGCGCGGAACTCGGCCAGCTCACAGTACAGGACGCCCGTGATCGGGTTGCGCCTGAACGCGACGATCTTGTAGAGCCAGTAGGCGAACAGCGCGACGTTGGCCGCGAGCGCCAGTGCCGCGCAGGCGATGTTGGCTCGCGGGTCCATGGTCGCGAAGTTGAAGATGTCGGAGGGAGGGACCAGGACTTCGGGCAGGAGCGTGTTCATGGAGATCCAGAAGACCAGGGTGAAGCAGCGGAACCAGATCCACTGGCCTTTCGCCCAGGTGAACGCGGGGATCGTGCAGGCGAGGAGCAGAGCGAGCGTGCAGTACCACGTGTAGTCGGCCAGGGAGTTGTAGAGGAAAGCGTGGTTCCACAGGTCGTAGGCGATGACCCAGGGCCAGACCATGTCCACCCAGATGAGGCCGCGCACGGAGCGTTTTCCGGGCGATGTGACGATGATTTTGCCGAGGCCGGTGATCGTGATGATGTTGAGCAGGCCGGCGGCGGCGGACAGCAGGTTCCAATACCCGCCGATGGTGCGGAATCCCGTCTCCGGGTCGATGCCGACGTGGCGGGCGTCAAGGTTGGCGGCGACGTCTTGGTACCACTGCTGGGAGTGGAGGTCGGCGGTGACGCCGCGCGCCTCGGGCAGTCCGGCGATCATGTCGATGGTGTGGGAGTCGTTGACCTGTTTGAGGCACTGCCAGTCGGCACCGCACGCGTAGTACGAATCCGCGTTGACATAGATCGTCAGGTCGCGGATGTTCGCCTCCATGATGTTGACGGCCAGGCCGATCCACAGGGCAACTCCCAGCCAGATCGCGTACTTGTGGGGTTGCGCTTCGCGTAGACCAGGACCGTGCCCGTCATGGTGGCGGTGAGGATCATGATCGCGTACTTACCGAACGGGAACCACCCCACCATCGGAGTCCCGTGGATCCACGCGTAGGGCATCAGGGCGATGCCGCCCACGGTCCACACGGCGAAGATCGTCCAGTTCCACCGCCTATTGATCTCCGCGACGACGATTTGGGCCGCCAGCACGAGCAGCCAGATGAGATACACCTTGGGAGTTCCAAGCTCCCAGAGGAACAGCGAGTCCACAGCATTCTCCTTCGAACGCACAACAGGGCTAATAGTTGTCGGCTATCATAATCCCCAACACTAACCTAGTGTGCGGGGTTCGCCGTCGAATCCCACAACGCACCGGGGCTCCCCACGCTCCGCACCAGCGGAAGCGCCCCTCGTCAATTCCTCATGGAGGAGGACCCATGACCCGTAACGCCCGATCCCGCCGCACCCTCTGCTGCGCCGCCCTCACGGGGAGCGCCGCGCTCCTGGGCGGCATGTACGCCTTCAGCCAGCTCAGCGGCAAAGCCACGCCCGAAGAACAAGCCTGGCGCTACCCGGGCGACGACCTGATCGACGCGAACTACGACAACGGATACTCCTCCACCTACGCGATCACAATTGACGCACCCGCCTACGCGGTGTGGCGACTCTTCAAACAGATCGGCGCCGAAAAGTCCGGGTCCTTCTCCTCGGAGTTCCTCGAGCGAGTCTTCGCGCGCCTCCCCTTCTTCAACTCCTACGAGATCCAGGAGGAATTCCAACAGCCCGACTCGATGATGCCCGGCGACATCGCCGCCTTCGACTTCCACGGCATGTCCATGGAGTGGGCGGACGTCGTACCCGGCAAGTACATGGTCCAGTGGGTCGACACGAAAAACCCGCCCAAGGCCCCCGGATCCTACGCGTTCCGCTTCCCCGGCATGACGAACTTCGCCGCCGCCTGGTGCTTCTACATGGTGCCCCTGTCGGGCGAGCGCACGCGCCTCATCAACCACTGGCGCATCGGCTACGAACCCGCCTCCCCAGCCATGAAAGCCCTGAACTGGGTCAACATCGAATTCATCGGCGGATGCATGACCCACCTGCAAAACCTCTACGTCAAGCGCGTCCTCGAATTCAAGAAAAAGCAGCACCTGACGGGCCGCTTCATGCGCGGCATGCTCGGCGGGCGATTCTTCAACTCGGGCACGCCCGCCGGCCGACACGACAACACACCCCTCTTCGAGGAGACCTACACCCAGTGGTTCCGCTACGGACGGTCAGCCCCCGCCGTCGCCGAAATCCGCCCGCCCGTCACCGATGACCCCTCCTGGCCTCCGACCGGGGCGGACAGCCCGTGGGCCTCTGAGATCGACGCCTCCTACTTCGACGGCTGGCGCGAGCCGGAGTTCTCCTGGGAGGAGCAGATCCGCCAAAAGATGGAGCGCAGCTACCTGCCGAACTGGGGCAAGGAACAACGATAATGGGCGACATCACTCCCCCGGCCTACCCGACGCTGTTCTTCTTCGAGGTCGGCCAGTGGTGGGACTACGCGATGCTCCTCGTCGTCATCGCGCTGCTCGCGGGCGCGGCGTGGCTCGCGCAGCGCAACATGTGGGTGGTCCTCGCGCTCTTCGTGGCTGTGCCGGTCGCCCTCACCATCTTCTGGTGGCCGCATTCAACGGCGGGGACGGCCTCGGCCGGCTGGTTCCCCATCGTGAAACAGTACTCGGCGCTGGCAGGGTCCCTCTGCCTCGTCGCCCTCCAAGTATTCCCGAGGCTGCGGCACAACCGCTGGTACCTGCTCATCCCACCCATCATCCTCGCGGTGAACATCGCCGAGGCCGTGGTGCGCGACTTCCAGTGCTACGGGATTCACGGGGTGGACCCCTCGCAGGGGATGGTCACGTGGGGTGGGCCGTGGAACATCATGAACGGCATCGCCGGGATCCTCAACCTGCTGGCTATCTCCGGGTGGGTCGGCATCTTCGTGTCCACAGGCAAGGAGCGCGCCCTCGTCTGGGGCGACCTGACAATCGGGTGGATCATCGCCTACGACCTGTGGAACTTCGCGTACGTGTACAACTGCCTGGCGGACCGCGCATGGTACTCGGGCGTGGCGCTGCTGGCGGCGTGCACGATCCCCGCGCTCATGTCGTTCGGGCGAGGCGCGTGGATCCAGTACCGGGCGTACACGCTCACGCTGTGGTCGGGCGTCGTGCTCACGTTCCCGCACTTCATGCAGGATTCGATGTTCGCCCACCGCAGCTCCCACAACCCCTGGGCGCTGCTCATCGTCTCGGCGGCCGCGCTCATCGCGAACGTGTGGATGTTCGTCTCGCACGTCCGGGTCATCGTCACGAAGCGTCGCAACCCCTTCACCCAGGAGGTCCACGCCGACGAGGCCACCTATGCCCCATGGGTCCGCGACCTCGCGTCCGACGAAGATAAGGAACTCATCGCCGCGCGCCTCGGCACGACGCCGCAGGAAGCGGGGTTCGTCGCTGCGGATAGCCGATAGGTTTCCTCTGTGGGAACCGTTCTGTGGGGCGGTTCTTACTGGTGGGGGCCGCGCACGTCTACACCGCGACGGATTCGCTCACGCACGGGAACCCGCTATCTGGAGCACTAACCCGCTTGTCCGCACGTTAACCCGCTGTTCCGTACGTGGGCAGCCTCGCCCGGGTCCCGATAAGCGGGTTCACGTGCGGATTAGGAGGCCCAGGCTCCGATAAGCGGGTTCACGTGCGAAGCATTGGCGCCCCGGGTGCGCGGCCCCATCTTTTGTGCCGCCTGCGGTGCCTTCCGCCTTCCTGGGCGCTGCCACTGAGCGCGGGGTCGGCCCCCGATGGTCGGTGATCACTGTCCGGTTGGTGGGATGTGTGACAGCTGCGTTTGCTGCCCTGTGATTCTCCCTCGTCCGCATTTGACGAGGTCGGGGCGGGGTTGTGTGGTAGCGCGAGCGTGGGGTGGGAGAACGTTTCGTGGTGGTTACTGGGCATTCTTAGTGTTTTGTGTCGGTTCTGGGCGTAGCCTGTGTTCTTAACAGGGCGTGCTTCCGATGGTGGGGGCGCGCTGGAGGATAGCTACCTCATCGTGGAGGTTGAGAGAACATGATGGTTCCACCGTTGTCCGAGCGGCCCGTGACTGAGGAGGACGAGGAGCAGTTCCGGCGAGAGTCCATGCCGCGCACGTACACGCTGCGTCAGCGGTGGGCCGACTATCGAGCCGACGCGAAAGCCAACCGGCCCAAGGGCGTAAAGGCCAGGGTGCGGGCCTGGCTGCACGTCGAGCCGTTCTATTGGGGGATGCGCGCCACCTACGTCGTGCTTGTCGTTGGGGCAGCCTTCGCCGTCTACATCAACGGCGTCGCCAACGGTTGGTGGCACGCGTGGGGCGAGAAACCCACCGTCGCGGCCACCACGCCCGCCGCCAGGCCCGCACCATCCGCGTCGAGTCCCACCGAGGCGGCAATGTCGGGCGGCTACCAGATCGGACCCGACGGTATCCTCGTGCGCCCCGCCGAACACGCCGCATCCACCTACACCAAACCCGAACTACCCGAAGAAGCCAAAGAAAACACCGAGAAAGGTGCCGAAGCAGCGGCGAGGCACTACCTTGATCTCATTGTCTATGCGTGGAACTCAGGAGACACACAACCGCTCGTTGATATGTCTGACCCGTCATCAAATTTCGCCACGGGCCACATTGCCAATACCAAAGAGATGTATACAAATGGTTGGTCGTTTGGGAACACCGCAACAGTGCAAGAGGTACTCCGCCTGGAAGCGGTTCCCACACAAGGAGGAACGATTCCACCTAACACCATAGGTGTCCGTTTTCGAGTTAACGCCAACTACGGAACAAGATGTAAGGGGCAAAGTATCACTGTAGACAACACTGAACACAGCTCCACGATCTCCTTATTCATGACCTGGACCGATGGTCGTTGGACCGAGGTACAAGGGAGCGCCAAAGATCATGATGAAGAATAGTTTTCGTATTTTCCTGGCCTGTTGTACGACATTATTCATTGTACTGATATACAGTACCCCTCCCTCGACAGCTCTCGCACCAAGCTCAGGTTTTGACGCTAACGGAAATGGCCGAGACATCGACACTGAGGCCTGGGAAAAAGAGACTAACAGCAGTCCTGCCGCCAAAGGAGGCAGTTATCAGCCCCATTCAAGCAACAATAATCACCAGCCTATCAGTGATTCTAAGCGGCTGAATGCGCGCCCAGGTTTTGCACTGAGCGACCATTGTGAGCACCCACTATCCTACAGGACGGACGTTTACATCTTGCCGGTTGTCTGGAGGTGTGGCGATCTCTTGCCTTCCGACGAAACGTGGTCAGAGCCTCCCTCGACTCTGAGCATTCTGCGCAGTGCTGCTGCCACTATTCACGCAAACGACGCCGGAATTCACAAGCTTCCCATCGGGGTGTCGTACACGAATAAGCACATCCCCACCATCGTCAACGTCACCAACCCGACCCAAACCCACGTCATCAACCTACTCGGACGCGACATCACGATCACGCTGTCAGCCACGAACTACGGATGGAACTGGGGTGACGGAACGCCCAACACGATCACGACGTCGCCAGGGGTGGCGTGGGAGAAAGGCATCGACCCCAACAACGACCCCCGCCTGATCCGCCACTACTACACCCCACCCCAAGGCTGGCGCTCCATGCTCGATGGCCCCTACCCTCACGAAGACCGCGACATCACTCTCACCACCACGTGGAGTGGCACAGCCACCAACCCCTTCACCGGGGAAACACAAACCATCAACGGCCTCGTCACCACCACAGAAACAACCGGCAAATTCCCCCTGTCCCACCTGGTCATTAACAACACCGACACCTGGGAAGAAAAACAAGGCCACTGAGACAACGTGGTTGTTTCAAGGGAATTACCCGTGAAACAACTGGTTTTCACGCCTTGGCGCAAGTCCGGCACATCTACACCGCGACGATTCGCTCACGCACGGGAACCCGCTATCCGGAGCACTAACCCGCTTGTCCGCACGTTAACCCGCTGTTCCGTACGTGGGCAGCCTCGCCCGGGTCCCGATAAGCGGGTTCACGTGCGGATTAGGAGGCCCAGGCTCCGATAAGCGGGTTCATGCGCGAAGCATTGGCGACCCGGGTGCACACCAACAGTGAGCGCTCATCATCAGCAACGCCCAGAGCGTCGCCCACGCGCAGAGCATCATTCACATCCCAAGCGTCGCCCACGCGCAGAACATCATTCACATCCCACGCATCGCCCACGCGCAGAGCATCATTCACATCCCATGCATCGCCCACGCGCAGAACATCATTCACATCCCACGCATCGCCCACGCGCAGAGCATCGAGCGACGCACACCGGCAACGCGAGCCGCCAAGAACCACTTGTTTCACGCACAATTCCCGTGAAACAACGCGGGGCCGCGCACCAGGAATGGTGCGCGGCCCCGGTCCCGTCCCAGCCGCAAGAGCCGCAGCAGCCTCAAGAGCCGCGACAGCTCCAGCAGCTGGATCAGCCGGAATAGCCGATTCAGGCAGGTCAGTCCCGCCAGCGCGCGATCAACCACAAGAGCCGCGCAGGCAGGAGAAGCAACGCCAGCCGGGAGACCTATGGCATCAGCCTCCCCTCGTCATCGAAGGCGTAGCGCGTGCCGTCGATCCATCGGCTACCCGTCGCCATCGCGCCGGAGGACGTCAGGTAGTACCAGGCATCACCGTCGTGCAGCCACCCGGTGACCATCGCGCCGCCGTCGGGTGACAGGTAGTACCAGGAGGATCCCACGCGCTGCCAGCCGGTGGCCAGGGCACCCGAGGAGGTCAGGTAGTACCACGCGGACCCGTCGCGCACCCATCCGGTGCGCATCGCGCCGGAGGAGGAGAGGTAGTACCAGGTGCCCTGCACCTTGGTCCAGCCGCTCGCCATCGCGCCGGTGAGGGGATCCAGGTAGTACCACGTGCCGTGCACACGAACCCATCCGGCGGCCTGGCCGCCCGACGCGCCGTAGTAGTACCACTGACCGTCCTCGTACACCCATCCGGTCACCATGTATCCGCGCGCGTTGAAGCGGTAGATCGCCCCGTCGATGCGCAGCTGCGTGGAGGTCGGGTAGCTCCCGTCCTCGTAGCGCCACCACCAGCCGAAGGTGCCGGAGACCCAGCGCCCAGCCCGGGCCTCGTCGGGACCCACGTGGTCGGTGCTGACCGTGAAGGGAACCTGCGCGGTCGCATCGTCGTCGGCGCGCGGATCGAAGTTGCGCCCGGAGGCTTCGACCGTGACCGTGGCTGCGCCGGAGAAGCGTCCCGTGCCCGCCGGGTGCGAGACGTCCACGCCGTCGGCCTGAAGCGTCACGCCGGCCCCATCGAACGAGCCGTCGCCGACTCCGGTCGCGATCTCGCGGTCACCGAGCAGCAGCCGAGCACTGGTCACGGGTCCGGTCACGGTGGCGCGCACGGAGACGCGCCCGGCGAGGGTCTCCCCCGCCAGCGGCTTCCACGCCACCCCGTCGGTCGAATACTCGACCGCGCCAATCACCGGCGCAGGTTGGTCCTTGAGCACGGCGTCGAGCGCGTTGGGCAAGCCCGCGCCCCGGTACTCGCGGCCCTCCGTGGGCGCGGCCAGACGCGACCAGTTCTCGGGTGCGGACGCCTGCTTCTTCGCCACAGCGACAATCTCCGAAGCACTCATCTCCGGATGCACCTGGCGCAACGTCGCGAGGACGGCCGCGGCCAGCGGCGAGGCCTGCGACGTGCCGTACAGGTTCCCGTAGGCCTTGCCGTACCAGCTCGTCAGCGGCGCGTAGATCTTCGCGCCGGGTGCCGCGAAATCAATCGTCGTGGCACCCCAGTTCGACCAGGACGTCGGCTCCAGCACGCCCGTGCCGGGGTCCGCGCCCTCGGGCAGCTGCAACGCGGAGACCGCGAGGGTGCCGCGCATCATCGACGGCATGTAGACGCCGCCCGTCACATCGCGCTCGAACGCGCCCCACGTGTCGCCCGGCGACGAATCGTCGGTCGCGGGCGGGTTATCCAGGTCCGTCGTCCAGTTGCCTGCGGCCACCACGTTGATGACGTCCTTCGACGTCGCGTAGTCGGCGGCACGCTGGACGGCTTCCAGGCCGGCGGCTTGCTCGGGATCCTTCGGCATCCAGTACTTCCACGGGTTGACGTAGTAGGAGCCGTTCGTCACCGAAATGCCGTGCTCGGCGGCCCACACGAAGCCGCACGCGATGTATTCGGGGTAGAAGTAGCCGCCGTTACGCGACGCCACATTGATCGCGGCGATGCGCAGCGTCGGGTTCACGCCGTCCACGCCCACGCCGTCATGCTTGGAGGCAATCGACCCGGCCACGTGCGTGCCGTGTGTCGCGTCGTCCCAGCGCCACGCCGCCGGATCCTGGTTGGGAATGCCGTTGACGTTGCAGGCCACGGACTTGGCGTGGTCCACCTGCCCGGCCAGGTCCGGCACGGTGTCGTCGACGGACTGGTCCATGATGCCCACGGTCACGGGGGCGCGCATGACGTCGACGTCCTGGGCCTCGAGCGCGTGCAGGGCTTGGAGGTGCCACCCGTTGGAGGTCTGCGGGTCGGGCGTCACCCCGGCCTCGTCCTCGCTCTGAGTTCCCTCGCTCTGGGTTCCCTCGCTCTGCACGGCGTCGGACTTCGGCGCGGCCGCGAGCGCTGCGTCGGCTCGCACGCGGGTCGTGTAGTCGATGGGGACCACGGCCTCGTTGCCGCCGACGGGTGCCTGGCGGGTGGGGCCGATGGAGTCGTAGCTGATGCCCTCCTTGATGAGCGCCGCGCCCAGGTCGGGTGAGAACGTCGGGGAGGCGGATTGGACGAAGAAGGTGGAGAACTGGGGGTAGCGCCCCAGGACCAGTCCTCCCTTGAACGAGGCCTGGGCTGCGGCTCGCTCGAAGGTGGCCTTGTCCGTGCCCGCGGGGAGGTTCACCGCGTAGTTGGCGGGCAGTTGTTCGGCGGCGCGCGCGGGGGCGGTGATTCCGGCTGTGGCTTCGCCGGGCACGGGGGCTTCGCCGGTGCCCGGATCGGGCTGCGGCTGGGGCACGACGGCGGGGTCGCGCGAAACCGTGAAGATCGCTTCGCGGCCCGTGTCGTCGTCGGCCTGGCGGTCGAAGTTGATGCCTGCGGCGCTGACTTGGACGCGGGCGGTGACCGAGTCCGTGCCGTCGGGCAGGAGAGAGGAGAGGTCTACGTTCTCCGCGGACACGCTCAGCTCGGGGTCGCCGTATTTGCCGGAGCCGTCGCGGTCGACGCCGGTCAGGGACGCCACGTCCATGTGCAGGTGGCTGATCGGCGAGGCGGCGGCCGCGTAGAAGGTGACGGGGCCTGCGGGCAGGGTCGCGCCGTCGAGGCTCTTCCATTCGCCCTTGCCGACCCTGTATTCGAGGGTCGTGACGGTCGGCTGCATCTGGTCGCGGCGCATGGTGGTCAGCGCGTTGATGAAGCCGTAGCCGCGGTATTCCTTGCCGTCGGCGGGCACCTCCAGGCGCGTGTAGTCGATGGCCGCCTGCTTGCGCATGAGGTCGATGATCTGGGTTCCCGTGAACGCGGGGTGCGTGGCCTTGATGAGCGCGGCGATGCCTGTGATGTGCGGGGCCGCCATGGAGGTGCCGCTCGTCTTGGCGTATCCGCTCGGGTACTGGGCGGTTGGGACGGTGGAGTAAATGCCGTCGCCGGGTGCCGCGAAGTCAATGGTGGTGCCGTAGTTGGAGAAGTCCGCGCGCGCGAGGGTCGTCCACTCGGGCTTGGTCTCCTCGTCGACGCGCTTGAGAGCGCTCACCTGGCTGACACCCGCCACCTGGCCGGGAACGCGGATGGATCCCGCGACCGGACGATCCTTGATGGGCGTGTCCATGTCGGTCGGCGAGCCGGAGTCAGTCGTCGGATGGTCGTTGTCCGCACCCTCGTTGCCTGCCGAGGCGATGACGGCCAGTCCCTTGCTCTGCGCGTAGGCGATGGAGCGCAACGCGGCCTCGAGGCCCGCCGCCTGCTCGGGATCGGTCGGACTCCAGTACATCCACGGGTCCATCGAATACGAGTTGTTCACGATGTCCACGCCGTGGCTGGCCGCCCACATGAACGCGCACGTCACGTACTCGGGGTAGATGAGCTGCTCGGAGTTGGCGGCCTTGATCGACACGAGGGTCGTATCCGGTGCGACGCCGTCGATGCCGATCCCGTTGTGGTTCGCCGCGATAATGCCGGCGACGTGCGTGCCGTGGAAGTAGTCGTCACGCCAGCCCCCGTACGCCTGGGAGGCGACGCCGTTGGCCGCGCACGACACGGAACGCGTCTGATCCACGCGCCCAGCCAGGTCCGGGTGCATGTCGTCGATACCCGTGTCGATGACACCGACACTCACGGGAGCGTGCGCGACGGGCACACCCGCCGCCTCGGCCACGCTCATGGCCGCGGCTCCCCAGTTCGAGATCTCCTCGGTCCCGTCAGCCTCACTCAGCGCCCGTCCGCGAGCGCTCTGCACGCCGCCGGACTGCGCGCCCGACTGGGCACCGCTCTGGCCTGTACCGTCCCCGGACTGCGCCGGGTCGGGCGCAGGTTCGGGTGCCGGAGCGGGCGTAGGTTCGGGTGTCGGAGCGGGCGCAGGTTCGGGTGCCGGAACAGGCGCAGGTTCGGGTGTCGGAACGGGCGCGGGGGCCTCGACGCGCTCCCCCTCCGGCACGGCGGCCACGCGGGTCGGGCCAATCGAGTGCACCGTGATCCCGGACCCTGCCAAGGCCTCGGCCATGTCCGGGGCGAACGAGGCCGACTCACTCTGTGCGAAGAACGTGCCGATCTGCGGGTACGAGGCCAGGGCGACGCCGCCCGCGGAGGAGAGCAGGGCGAGTGCGCGTTCCAGGTCGGCGGGAGCAGCACCCGGGTTCAGGTTAATCGCGTAGTTCATAAGGCCCGCGCTCGCTCGAGCGGGGGCAATCAGAGAGGTTGGGTTATCGGCTCGGGCTGGTGGGGCTGTCGCCGTCGCGACGCCCATCGACAGGGTGAGAGCGGCGACGATCCCGATGCGTGCAGCGTTGCGGCGCATGGTTCCTCATTTCGGTTGTGAGTGTCGCGCGCACGACACCGTGCACACGTGATCACCATCATCCTAGAGTTTGACATGTCCGACAATTCATACCGCTTAACATCGGGCAACACCGGAGAAAATTCGACCGTGACAGCGGGAGGGGCCGCGCGCGTGCGCGACCCCTCCCAGGCCGCTGTCGGCACTCCCCGGGCGTGGCCCTGCCCGGGGGTGCCGAGGTGGCGGCTACCGCATGCGGCCAGACGGATCGAAGGAGTATGCAACTCCGTCGATCACGCGGTCGCCCGTTACCATGACGCCGGTCTCATCCAGGTAGTACCAGGACGCACCTTCCTTCAGCCAGCCAGTCGCCATCGCGCCCGAGGGCTGCAGGTAGTACCAGGCCGACCCTTCCTTCAGCCAGCCCGTGCGCATCGCGCCCGAAGCGTCCAGACGGAACCACACTCCATCCAGCTCCAGCCAGCCCGTGCGCATCGCGCCCGTCGCAGGATCCAGGTAGTACCAGGTGCCGCCCACGTTCGCCCAGCCCGACGCCTGAGCACCAGAGGTGCCGTAGTAGAACCACTGACCGCCCTGACTCGCCCAGCCGGTCACCATGTAGCCGCGCTCGTCAAAGCGGTAGACCTCGCCGTTAATGCGCATCGCCTCGGAAACCGGGTAGGTGCCGTCGGCCTTGCGCCACCACCAGCCGGTCGCATCGGATGTCCACTCGCCGGCCACGGCCTCGTTCGGATCGTCGCCGCCCGCAACCGTGAACGGTGCCGACGCGCTCGCGTCATCGTCGGCACGCGGATCCGAGTTGCGACCCGAGGCCTCGACCGTCACGGACTGCGCACCGGAGAGGGAGGAGACGTCCACGCCGTCAGCCTGAAGCGTCACGACGCCGCCCGCGGGCGTGCCCGTCGCGACCTCCTGACCGCCCACGAGCAGGCGCGCCGACGTCACGGCACCGCTCACCGTCGCGCGCACGGAGACGGAACCGGAGAGCTCCTGGCCGTCCAGCGGTACCCACTGCGCGCCGTCGGTCGAGTATTCGATCTGACCAATCACGGGAGTGGGCTGGTCCTTCAGGACCGCGTCCAGCGCGTCGGGCAGGCCCGCGCCGCGGTACTCCTTGCCGTCCCACGGGGCGTTGAGCTCGCTGTAATGGCCCGCCGCCTGCTTCTTCATCAGGTCAATGATCTGATCACCCGTGTACTCCGGGTGCACCGACTGAAGCAGCGCGGCAACGCCCGCGACGTGCGGGGTCGCCATCGAGGTGCCGTCGGCAACCGCGTAGCCGCTCACGTAGAACAGCAGCGGCGCGGTCGAGTAAATCTGGTCGCCGGGGGCCGCAAAATCAATCATCGTTCCGTAGTTCGAGAAATCCGCGCGCGCCAGCGACAGGCCGGGTTTTACGTTGTACGCCTGAGCAACCGCACTCACCTGCGCGACGCCGTCGAGCATGGAGGGCACGCGGATGCCACCCTCGACGTTCCGGCCCTTCGTCGGAGCAGGCGCGTCCGTCGGGGAACCGTTGTCAATCGTCGGGTTGTCGATGCTCACCCCCTCGTTACCGGCAGCCGCAATAACCGCCAGCCCTTTGCCCTGCGCGTACTTGATCGAACGGGTCGCGGCCTCCAGGCCCGCCGCCTGCTCGGGATCGGTCGGACTCCAGTAGACCCACGGATCCATCGAATACGAGTTGTTAACAATGTCCACGCCGTGGCTGGCCGCCCACATAAACGCGCACGTCACGTACTCGGGATAAATGAGGCGATTGTCGTTCGTAGCCTGAATCGCCACGATGGTCGCCTCGGGGGCGATGCCGTCGATGCCGATGTCGTTGTGGTTCGCCGCGATAATGCCGGCGACGTGCGTGCCGTGGTAGAACTCGTCGCGCCAGCCGTAGAAATCCTGCGTCGCCACACCGTTCACCGAACACTTCACCGAACGCTCAGTATCCACGCGGCCTGCCAGATCCGGGTGCGTGTCCTCAACGCCCGAATCAACGACGGCGACCGTGACCGGCGCGCGCTCCACGGAGACCGCCCCGGCCTCGCGCGCGTGCATAGTTTCTGCACCCCAGTTGAAGATCCTTTCATCCACCGCATCGCTCGCGCTCTCGTCGCGCATGGCGGCCAGGCCGCCCGACTGAGCGTCGTCAGTCGCAGGGTCATCGGCTGCCGGGGCCTCGACTGCGGGGGTATCGGCGTTCTCCTCGGCGGCGGGGGCCTCGTCAGCCGGGGCCTCGGCAGCCGGGGCCTCGGCACCCGCGGGGAGAGCGACTCGCTCGTAATAGAGAACCCCCTCGGTGCGGGTCGGGCCGATGGAGTGAACCGGGATACCCGCGTCCTTCAGTGCGGCGGCCAAGTCGGGCGCGAACGAGGGCGTGGCGCTCTGAGCGAAGAAGGTGCCGATCTCGGGGTACGAGGCCAGGGCCGCGCCCTTCACCGACGAGACCAGGCCGATAGCTCGCTCCAGGTCGGAGGCACTGGCACCCAGGGCCAGGTTGATCGCGTAGTTCATCTCGTCGTCGTTCGCGCGGGGAGACGAGATGAGGCCGTCGGTGGGTTCGTCGGCGTGGGCGGGCGGGGCCACCGCCGTCGCGACGCCCATGGACAGGGCGAGCGCGGCGACGACTCCGATGCGTGCGGCGGTGCGGCGCATTGTTCCTCGGCTTTCGGTTGGGACTGCGTCGTGCAGGTCTGCATCTGCGGGCAACACCATCATCCTAGGATTTGCCGGTAACAACAAAATGTAGGCTATCCTAAGCTCACAATATGATTCCGCCACAATATCGCATGCAGCTCCACAACAGGAGTGACACGATCATTCAAACTAAAACGAACGAGCTAGATACTGTCGGGGTTTACATGCGACGTCGCTCAGAAAGCATCGCCTCAGCACGGGAACAGAGGCGAACTCGGGAATACAAGAGGCGGGGAGCGCACGCACTCCCCGCCTCGTTGGCTCCAGAACGGTCTCGTCTACTCCAGACCAGCGTCCAACGCCAGCAGATGATCCACCGTCTGCGGACGGACGAACCAGCGCGCGGTTCCATCCTCGACGGCGAGAACGCCGGGCTTCGTCAGCATGTTGTAGTTGGATGCCATCGAGTAGCCGTACGCGCCGACGGCAGGCACGGCCAGCAGGTCGCCACCCGCGATGTCGGCCGGCAGGTCGATGTCGCGGATGATGATGTCGCCGCTCTCGCAGTGCTTGCCGACGATGCGGCAGCGCGCCAGTTCAGATGCATCGGCGGGGTCACGGTTCGCGAGCGTCGCCGTGTAGGCAGCGTCGTAGAGGACCGGGCGGATGTTATCCGACATGCCCCCATCGATCGCCACGTAGCGGCGCACTCCCCCATCTTCCAGGGAGACGTCCTTGACGACGCCGACGCGGTAGAGCATGACCATCGAGGGGCCTGCGATGGAGCGGCCGGGTTCGACGGACACGTGCGGGATCGGCAGGCCGTGGTGGGCGCAGCGCTCCCGCACCACGGTGGCCAGGGCACGTGCGACCTCGACCGGGGAAGTCGGGACAGGATCCTGCCCCGTGTAGGCGATACCGACGCCGCCACCCAAGTCAATCGCGGGCACTTCCAAGCCCAGCTCGTCGCGTAGAACCGCCGCGAAATCAACGACGATGCGCGCGGCCTCGACGAAGGCCTCGGTCCCAAAGATCTGTGACCCGATATGGCTGTGCAGGCCGCGGAAGTCCAGGTGGGGCGCGTCCTTGATCGCGGCCACGGCCTCGTAGGCCTGGCCGGTGGCCAGAGACAGGCCGAACTTCTGGTCCTCGTGGGCGGTCGCGATGTACTCGTTGCCACCCGCGTGGATGCCGGACTTCAGGCGCACCATGACGGGCGCGACGACGCCGAGATCAGCGGCGATACGCTCGATCTGGCGAACCTCGTCCATCGAGTCGATGAAGATGCGGTGGATGCCGGCCTCAAGAGCGAGGCGGATCTCCGCATCCGACTTGTTGTTGCCGTGCAGGCCGATGCGCGAGGGATCCACGCCTGCGCGCAGGGCGAGGGTCAGCTCGCCGAGCGACGCGGTGTCGATCCCCAGGCCCTCGGCCGCGACCAGGCGCGCGACGTCGGCGCTCAGGAAGGCCTTGCCGGCGTAGAAGGCGTCGCCACCGTTCATTCCGTAGCCGTCCCAGAACTCCTCGGCCATCGCCGA